>Ga0209719_1002292_pt1 | contig 20280 bp, 19 predicted proteins | sample AD_JPNAS2_MetaG_FD_184421 | JGI IMG/M metagenome (GOLD analysis project Ga0209719, IMG submission 184421) | Active sludge microbial communities of municipal wastewater-treating anaerobic digesters from Japan - AD_JPNAS2_MetaG (SPAdes) (version 2) | ecosystem: Engineered > Bioreactor > Anaerobic...
ACAATGGCAGTATTCAACCGGCAACCGGATTTAAAACTGATTACTTTCTTGAAGATGCCTACACGGCACGCCGGATAAGTTCAATTCCGCTGTGATTGTACTGTCAGGTTTCCTCAAAGAACGGATCAGCATTCCATTCCAAAAATACGGAACCAGGGTGCCGGACTGCCACCGCTGTTCAAAGGCTGTGACAAACCTTATACCCCCCGGCGGGCGAAAAAATTATTCAAATTAAAAATTATCGTACCCTAAAAATATCCCCTATCCTTAAAGCTTCCAAAGTGGTTCAAAGAACGAAAGTGATTCTGATTTCATTAAATTCACGCTTGGGCTTAACGGACGGAACTATGTGCAGTTGCCGACTGCGGGCGGTTTTCCTGTCGAGCCGCACCGCCGTTGTTGCGGGCTACAAGGCTTGTTGTCAGCACGGAAACGGCAATTGACACATAGTTTTTGTTATAAGCCGTTTTTCTTGTCATTGTCTTGTTTCCGAATCCTTCTCTCATGGTTTTTTATATCTGATTCCTTAGTCAATACTTCTTGACCTTGTTGATTTTTTTAGTAACACATTGCATCATCAATAATTTCCATGTCTATCAGCCAGTCTTTTAAAGTCGTAACCGCATTGCTGTCAAACCCCTCAAGTCCAGCGTTGTATTGCTCAAATAATTTTTTACCAATTGTCGCCCCAAAAGTATGCGGAAGAACAAACCAATCTGTCTCTCCTCCCATTGCATTTGTCACAAGTACTTCTTGTCCGTCTTTGCTTTTGTAACTGTTAGGTTTTAAATATCTCAATGCAATACTTTTCAGTAATTCATTGTCGTCGTCGGTCATTATTTTAACCTCAATTACAGAGTCTTTGTATAGAATTTGGTCGTTCATGGTCGTCTTTTAAAATGGCTTATAACGGTTCGGGCTATGTGCAGTGGCGGATTTGCGGGAGATTTTCTGTCGGAACGACAAAGAAAATCGAGCGGGAATCAGACCTGCACCCACCACCAAAACCGCCATGGCATATAGCCGTTGTTAAGCACTGGCGTTAATGTTGACGCGGAAAGCGAACCTCCTGTTCCGGAATGGTTTGGCGCAGCCTTTGACCAAAACACCATGGCAGTATTCAACCGGCAACCGGATTTAAAACTGATTACTTTCTTGAAGATGCCTACACGGCACGCCGAATAAGTTCAATTCCGCTGTGATTGTACTGTCAGGTTTCCTCAAAGAACGGATCAGCATTCTACTCCAAAAATACGAAACCAGGGTGCCGGACTGCCACCGCTGTTCAAAGGCTGTGACAAACCTTATACCCACCGGCTGGCGAAAAAATTATTCAAATTAAAAATTATCGTAACCTAAAAATATCCCCTATCCTTAAAGCTCCTAAGGTGGCTCAAAGAACGAAAGTGATTCTGATTTCATTAAATTCACGCTTGGGCTTAACGGTTCGGGCTATGTGCAGTGGCGGATTTGCGGGAGATTTTCTGTCGGAACGACAAAGAAAATCGAGCGGGAATCAGACCTGCACCCACCACCGAAACCGCCATGGCATATAGCCGTTGTTAAGCACTGGCGTTTTAGCTGACGCGGAAACTGATCTCCCATTGCCAGCATGGTTTGGCGCAGCCTTTGACCTAAACACCATGGCAGTATTCAACCGGCAACCGGATTTAAAACGGATTACTTTTTTGAAGATAGGTACACGGCACGCCGGATAAGTTCAATTCCGCTGTGATTGTACTGTCAGGTTTCCTCAAAGAACGGATCACCATTCTATTCCAAAAATACGGAACCAGGGTGCCGGACTGCCACCGCTGTTCAAAGGCTGTGCCAAACCATATGCCCCGGCGGGCGAAAAATTATTCCTATCCTTAAAGCTCCCAAGGTGGCTCAAAGAACGAAGGCTGTTCTAATTTCATAAAATTCACGCTTGGGCTTAACGGCTCGGGTGTATGCCGAGCGAACAGCGGGGATTTGCGAAAGCAAAGCCGGAAAGCTGGAGCCGGCATCGCCCGCTGGTCGTTCGGTATAACACCGTGTTATGCGCAGTCAATTATTTTTAAAAACTCTAAACTGTTTGAAATACGGAAAGAACGACCAACGGGTTACACCCGAGCCGTTGATGCGCAAGCACAAGACCGGGAGTGCGAAGCACAAAGGGATTGTTCAGATTGCGCATCAACTTACGTATAAATGTTATATTATTTACACGTAAAAATGGATGCCAAACTTACGCTTTATTTTGACAGGGAATAGTCTGAATCATTCATTCAGATTTTGTAATATTCTGGATATATTTGAAATGATCTTAGCCTTTGTTGGCGGGATCGTCCTGAAGCGGCAGGCCGATTACCGCACCTTTGTCCTTGCCATCCTGTTTGCCAGGGCTTTTCTGGTCAGAACGGGCCATGGTTCAGTAGGATCTTGATTTTGTGACTTCGGAGAAGTTTTTTAATTTTGATCAATCTATAAAAGGTAGAATATGAAGAAAAAAATAGCTGTAGTTCTTTCCGGATGCGGAGTTTACGACGGAGCTGAAATTCATGAGGCCACCCTCACCCTTTTGGCGATCCACCAGCAGGGGGCCGATTACCAGTGTTTTGCTCCCGACGTCAAACAAGCTCATGTCATCAACCATCTCACAGGCGAGGAGATGCCCGAAAGCCGGAATGTCCTGTTGGAATCGGCCCGTATTGCCCGGGGAAACATTCTTGCCCTTTCATCATTTAACGCTTCGGAGTACGATGCCATTATTTTCCCCGGCGGATTCGGAGTGGCCAAAAACCTCAGTGATTATGCCTTCAGGGGTGCCGAGTGCAGGGTCAATCCGGAGGTTGAGATGGCGGTAAAAGCGATGGTAAAAGCTGGAAAGCCCATCGGGGCGCTTTGCATAGCTCCCGTTGTGATTGCCAGGATCCTGGGAGATGTTGAAGTAACCATTGGTAGCGATCAATCTACTGCAGCCGATATACGCAACATGGGAGGCACGCATATTTCCCGGACACATGGGGAGGTTGCCATTGACCAACGGCGGAAGGTAGTCTCCACACCCTGTTACATGCTGAACGCCAACATTGATCAGATCTATAAGGGTGCTCAAAATACCGTTAAGGCCCTTCTGAGCCTGATGTGATAATCAGGGAATTTTAATGATGCTAAAATCAAATCATGCCTTTCATAGACATTCATACCCACCAGATACCCCCTGAAATGGGAGATTTTTTTATCAAAAATATTTCCCCCGCCGATGAGATGCCCGGTCTTCAGCCCGGAGGGTTCTATTCTGTGGGACTCCATCCCTGGTTCATTACCAACAATCATGATCACAAAAATCAGATTGATGAACTCGGCCAGAAAGTTGCCCTTCCTGAAGTCATCGCCGTCGGCGAGTGCGGCCTTGACAAACTAGCCAATACCGAATCACAGTTACAGCTCGAAGTTTTTATTGCGCAATGCCGTATTGCTGAGGAAGTTAACAAGCCGGTGATCATCCACTGCGTGAAGTCATACAACGAAATATCGCATCTGAAAAGAAAAATCAAACCGACAGTTCCGTGGATATTGCACGGATATACAGGCAATGAAATGATCACCAGCCAGCTTGTCTCTCTGGGATTCTATTTTTCATTGGGAAAAATGTTCGTCAATAACAAATTTCAGGCGCAACGGATGATTGGGATGATTCCCGCCGACCATCTCTTTTTCGAAACCGATGAATGGCTAAAACCGGTAAGCCATGTGTATAAAAAATATGCCGAAATCAAAGGGCTGGCTGAAGAAGCGCTTTCCGAGCAGATCATGTGGAATTTCAGGGAGGTATTTATACGGCAATGAACCGGGAAGAGCGGACCCGGCTGCTTCTGGGCGATGAACGGATTGCCCGGCTGGCAACGAGCCATGTGCTGGTGGTCGGGCTGGGGGGTGTCGGGGCTTATGCCGCAGAGATGCTCTGCCGTGCCGGGGTGGGGGAACTCACCATCGTCGACGGTGACATCATCGAAGAGAGCAACCTGAACCGGCAACTTCCGGCACTTTTGTCTACCATTGGCAAACCCAAAACGGAAGTGATGGCTTCACGGCTCCTCGATATCAACCCGAAGCTGAAGCTCTCCGCACTGCAGGAATACCTGCGCGATGAGCGGACCAGTGAGGTGTTGGGAAGCGCCCCCTTCGACTATGTGGTGGACTGCATTGACACCCTTTCTCCAAAAATCTTCCTGATTTACCATGCGGTCAAGCTCGGATACCGGGTTATCTCCTCCATGGGTTCCGGAGGGAAAATGGATCCTTCGCTGGTGGCGGTGGCCGACATTTCAAAAACCCACGATTGCAAACTGGCGCGGATGGTGCGCAAACGGCTCCGCCGGCTGGGCATTTCTTCAGGTGTTAAGGCAGTTTATTCCCCCGAGGAGGTGCCCGAATCGGCCATCAGGCCGGAAGAGGGCGTTAACAAAAATTCAACCGTGGGGACCATCAGCTATATGCCTCCCCTCTTCGGATGTTTCCTGGCAGGCGAAGTTATCCGCGACCTTACCGGATGATCCATGTTCCTTACAGAAGTGCCACTCATTCCCTTGGCTTCAGAAGCCCCAAAGGATGGGGTTCACTTTTTGAGGCTGCGGAATTTCCCCCCCCCCTTGACGGAGCCTGGAGAGGCACTTTTATAAGATGCGGCACTTTCAGTCGGACCACCCGTATATTTTTGGTAATTCGGATAAGAACAAAGCAGATAACCTTCTACCTGGCAATTGGTGCCGATATTCCCTTTTTTGTCAATGACGAGTGTTTTGGAAGGCGCCCGGTTGTTTTCGACCCAGTCAATCAGCATATCCATATTTTGCGAGGAGTTGGGGGCGGCCAGAGTTTTGACCTCGACAGTTTCCCCGTTTCCGTTTTGAGAGTGGCTTCTCCCCGATAACCCATGATTTCCGTTTGGAACCACATACAAACGGGCGAATTTGCCGAGCTTTTTACGTCCCATTTTTTTGATCAGGGACTGGTAATAATCCATCTGGGCTCCTGAAGAGGCGATATTATCAATTGCACCTATCGTCATGATGATTTTCCCCCCATGCTTGTAAAATTCCGAAAGATCGGGATCCGTGCTGTCGAGCCATACGGAGATTTCCTGCCGCCGTTTTTCATATTTTCCGCCTTCCACATAATCCAGGGGATTTGCTGAGAGGTCCTGCATTAGAAATCCTGTCACCCCTAAAATCCCCATGTTGCTGTATATGGGAGCGGTCGCACCGGCTCCTTCCTGTCCCTTGTACCGGGTATTGGTGATCATGCCGAAACCGGCAGGTTCCGGCGTCGGGGTCCACATGCCGAAGGATGTCACCCCGTTGGCCAGAGGATTGGTAAACTTATAGGAACTATAAGAAAGTTCAAGGGTTTTAATTTGTCCGTCGGAAAGTTTTTCCGGATCGGAATTGTCATTGTTACCGGGATCCGCATTTCCGGAAGCCCGCAATCCCGCCCAGGGATCCCGGGGTCCGATACCATCGTGAACATTGAAAATCTGACGTGCAGCCACGTAATTGCTGATGATCCCATCCTGTAATCCGTCGAGGTGATCGGTCTGCCGCAGAAATTCCCTGGTGATAGCCTTCACCTTTGAGGTAGGGATCCAGTTTTCTTCCGGGATCTCCTGAATCCTGATGAGTGCCGGGCCCAGCATAAGGGTAGAGAAATTCACGATGGGCACATTGGAGATAATACCTTCATAATCACGGGGATAGCGTTGAGCTACCGTTAAGGCTTCCCGTCCTCCGTGGGAATGGCCCACATAATAGTTGAATTCCGGTTCGGCGCCATACACTCTTTTCAGGATGACCATGACCGCATCGTGTGTTTTTTTCATCTGCATATAACCCAGATTCCGGATAGCTTCCTCATTCAAAGCCCATTCGTTCCCCTGGGTCGGACCAGTAGCAAGGAGTTTAACGGGCGGTGCTCCCGGGAAGCGCATTCCCGCAGATTGATGGCCAGCATCGCTGCCATATAGTGCGAAGCCTTTGCCGAGCATGGGATTTGGCCCTTCATTGACGGTAATGGTCCCGTTCATACCTCCGCCTCCTTGTTGCATCGACCGCTTTGACCACCTCTCCGGAAGCAGCACCCTGAAATTGATGGGCCAACCCTGAGGATCGACCGGCATGATTGATCCTTCCACCACGGCATAGGCCGGACTGCCTTCCACCCAACGGGCAGGATAGAGTACCACTGAACTTACGGGTTCACCGATTTCGGATGCTGGAATCGATGTCCCTGCCTTCTCGATATCGCTGGCACTGATGACAATTTCGGTGTGTGCCCCCTGACTGAAACATCTTAAAGAAATCAGCAGAATCAGGGAAGAAGTGGCAATCATAACATTTTTCATATTGTTCCTTGGAATTGAAGATTTTAAAAAGGGTAACTAAATTTGTACTGTAAAAATAGTAAAATACCGCCATGCAGCGTGGCTTAAAAAAGATTATTATGGCATCGGACTGGAAAGAGAGACTGGGGGTGGTCTATAGCACCAATCCCGACTTCCGATTTGAGAAGGGAGAGGAGGAGGCTCTGGTCACATTGCCTCCCGGGAAGCAGGACTTGCGGGTCAGGCTGGACAAGAAGCAGCGCAAGGGCAAGGCGGTTACGCTGATCACCGGATTTAAGGGGAGGGAAGAGGATTCTCAGGAGTTGGCCCGTTGGCTCAAAATCCGTCTTGGGGTGGGAGGTTCCGCCAAGGAGGGGGAGATCATCATCCAGGGTGATTTCGTTCAGCGGGTATTGGACTTGTTGGCGCAGGAGGGGTATAAGGCCAGGAAATCCGGAGGATAATCCAGGAGTATTACTTTTTAAGTCTTAATTGTCAGGAATTTATAGTAATGCTTTGAAGAAGGTCCAGGTCATCCAGCCTGAGGCGATCAGTTTAAGCATGACTCCGCTCATGAATCCGATGAAAGATCCGAATCCGGCAAACATGGCGTCACCTGACTTTTTGCCGGAGGTGAGTTCGCCAATGACCGCCCCGGCAAAAGGACCGATGATGATCCCAAAGGGGGGAAAAATAAATAAACCGATTACCAGTCCGATAACGCTTCCCCAGATACCCCGCCGGCTGGCCCCGAACTTTTTGGCGCCCCATACCGGTACGACGTAGTCGATGAGGGTGACCACCACCACGACCACCGCCCAAATGACAAGAATACGGGTGGAGAGTTGGTAGCCTGAGGTGAAATGGAGGGCGAGAAGGGCTACATAGCTCAGCGGCGGTCCGGGCAGCGCCGGCAAAATGCATCCGAGGATTCCCATGATTAATAGCAAAATTCCCAAACCGATCAAAAAGTAATCCATATCTTTTCTTTTAAGTGTTTTGCTTCGGCTGTTTCCGGTTCAATATTATCATCAGGGCAAGGGCAGCACCGGCGAGGACGGCGCTTGCAGCCAGCATTCCGGCAATGGTGAGGGAAGAGAGAAAGGAAGCGGCAATCTCTTCCTGGTACGTAATGGTCAGCAACACCAAAAGGTTGTTGATGGCATGGCCGGCGATGCAAAGCAGAATGCTGTGGGTACGGATCATCAGCCAGCCCAGGAGAAGTCCCAGCATGAAGGTAGCCGGAAACTGCCAGGGATTGAGGTGAAAGAGTGCGAAGAGGAGGCCTGAGTAAAAGATGGCCGTTCCGGCCCGGTAATTCCGCATCAGCCCATGCATGATGACCCCTCGGAATATAAGCTCCTCCACAACGGGGGCGATAACCACCACCTTCATGAAAGCACCCCAGAATCCAAAGTCATTGTCAAAGATCTTGCTGAAGAGTTCCCAGAACCAGGGAGGTGTGGGAATCACCTTCTCAACCCCGGAGTTGATGACCGTCAGCCATTGTTGCACGCCCAAAAAGAAAAGGAAGAGAAGAGGAAGTAGCCAAAGTGAGAATTTCCGCATGGGAAAGACATCCCTGACCGGGTTTCCGGTTTTCCGGAAACCATACCAAAGGACAAAAACTACCGACCCGACACCCAGAACCACCTTCTTAATCGGGTGATAAAGGTATTCTGTGTCCTTATATAAGTCGATCAAGGCCAGCGGGAAGTCCACCAATGCCTGGATGAAGATGTAGAGCACCACCAGGTGGATGGCCTGCATCACCGTGGGATAGGGCTTTTCACCCACCTGTATCCCCTGTTCCTCCCCATTTCCGTAATTCACATTCTCCATAACTCAGCCGTTCATCATTGGTCAGGACTCCGATCACATTTTGCCGTTGTCAATAACGTATTCAACCGCATTAAGTTAATGTTTCTTCCGATTCTTCGAGGTATTTTCGGTAGAGATCAGGCCTGAGGAGCCGGGTACGTTCAAGCGATTGCTGATGTTTCCACTCGTCGATCAGTTTTTCGTTTCCGCCCAGAAGGATCTCGGGAACCTTCCAGCCGTTGTAATCGGCCGGACGGGTATAGACGGGCGGACTCAGCAGGTTGTCCTGGAAGGAGTCGGAGAGGGCAGAGGTCTCGTCGGAAATCGCCCCCGGAAGGAGCCTTACGATGCTGTCAGTAATCACAGCGGCGGCCAGTTCTCCGCCCGTGAGGACATAGTCGCCGATGGAAATCTCCCGGGTCACCAGGTGCTCCCTGATGCGGTGGTCGATGCCCTTGTAATGGCCGCAGAGGATAATCAGGTTTTCCTTCATCGACAGGTTGTTGGCCTCCTTCTGGTTGAAAAGGATCCCGTCGGGAGAAGTATAGATCACCTCGTCGTACTCCCGCTGCGATTTCAGGAAGTTAATGGCTGCCTCGACCGGGGGGATGGTCATCACCATGCCGGCCCCTTTGCTGTAAGCGTAATCATCGACTTTCCGGTGCTTGTCAAGGGAGAAATCGCGCAGGTTATGGATCACAATCTCCACAATTTGCTTGTCGCGAGCCCGCTTTACGATGGAGCATCCCAAGGGGCCTTCCAGCATTTCAGGCAATACCGTGATTATATCAATACGCATCAATGCACTTTTCTGCAAATATAGCAAAATCGTTATTAGCCTCTTTCACGGCTCTTCCCGAATGAAAATCCGTGTTTTACTGCCTGGGATGACCAAATGTGCTGCAAGGGTGGGGCCGGATGAGATGTGATGTCGGGCCTGTAAGATTCCGGGAGCGGGAAAGGAGATTCCCTGTAAGGATCCCAAGCTTGGGGAAGAGGCTAAAATAGAATTCGGGGCGCCATTATGACACTCTTAATCAGGAGAAACCGACAATATGGCATTGAAAAACCCATGATGGAGATCGGAAAACGTACCCTTTGACAGCGAAGGGGAGCTTTTTATCATTTGGAACGGCAGTTGATCGGAAGAGAGCATAAGCGATAATCAAAAATTAAAAAACAATTTAACATTGGAGGAAATAAAAATGACTGCACTCAGATTTTACAACAGCCCGCTCCGGAACAGTATGCTGGACGAAATGCTCAATGTTTTGGCCAACAACGAAATCAGTGAGAAATGTGCCTGCGGATGCGTTGCCGCCAATATTTCAGAAAATGAGGGAGCGTACAGGATTGATCTGTCGGTTCCCGGTTTCACCCGCGAAGATATCAAAATCAACCTTGAAAAGAATGTGTTGACCATCAAATCGGAAAAGAAGAGCGAGGAAGAGGAGGGCAAGTATCTCCGCCGTGAATTCACCACTGCCGATTTCGAGAGAAGGTTCATTCTTCCGAAGCATGTTGACACTGACAAAATCTCGGCAATTGCAGAGAACGGCATCCTCGGAATTGTAATCCCGAAGAAGGAGCAGGTGGTGGAAAAAGTCACCAGGGAGATCAGCATTCAATAACGACGCGGGAACCGGTATCAGGTAACCGGATAAAGATCATATCCGGTCAACGGTGGATCATTCTTTCCCCTCAGAAGGGAGTTCCATGTTTAACTTGTTAAAGGTGCCTGAAAAATAAAGAGGCTGTTTCAAGGAATTGATTCAGCCTCTTTAGGTTTTACCATTGTGATACCGAGTGCCATTCAGGGCGATGGAAATACTTTCCTTTTCGTCACCGAAGAGTTTTGCCGCTGCGCCCGCAAGAGTACCCCGCTTTTTTCATTCATCGACTTACCCTGTCAGGGGGCCTCAATTGTTTTGTCATTCATTTTACCCCAAGGTTGCTTTGGTGCTTTGGGCTGAATTTACATAGATTGTCAGCCCTTTGGACTCTGGAGTCTCAATTTCCTCCATTTTCCCATTACAAATGCCCTGCTATTCAATGGTCAGGGTTCGGTTTTTTGGATACCTGACCGTGTACATCAGGTTGAGTTCTTTCTTTTCAGTCGGTCTGAGCTGGAAATTCCATTCGATGATGCCGGTTTCCGGATCAGTTTTGCCGTTGGAGATATTGTCGGCCTTGACCTCGATCTCTTCCAGCGTAGAAACAGGAATCTGGTCAAAGACCGAAATTTTGATCTCTTGTTGTTTGTTGTTTTTAATGCTTAGAAGCCAACTGCGGGTTTCCTCTTTTTTACTTCCTAAGAACTTCTTGGTGGTGAATTGCTTTTGTATTTCCCGTTCAATGGAGATTCCCTTGTCCTTTCCCAGGGAGATGTTCAGGGTGTCGGACATATACCTTACATCAAGCAGGGTTTTGCCCGTATAAGTATCCTCGAAGTAGACGCTGGCTTCCCCTTCCAGAAGGTTGTACTTCTCCCAGTCGACGATTCGGGCAGTCAGGTAGGCATTTTTATCAATTTTGGGTGCGCAGAAATACTGGTACTCTGCAGGAAGGGAATAGCTGTCGATGTTGATAGTCAGGTTTTTCCCGTCCGAAAGCAGCGTGTAGGGCGTTTGAATCTCAAATTCGACACTGGTTTGGCGGCTCACCTGTTCCGTTTCCACCAGGTTAACGGCGAGGGCCATTTCTTCCTTTTCTGCGGCTGCTCTTGCCCCCCGGATCCTGAGACCGGCAACCTTACCCTGCAAGGCTCCACCAGTCACGCCATAACCTGTGACAACCACCTCGTCCAGGGTCCGAGAATCCTCCTCCAGCCTGAAATCCATTTGCGGGCGGGTGATGGGTGATTCCATCTGCCTATATCCTATAAAGGAAATCTGAAGAATGCCCCCGCCGGCAGGGATTGAAAGGGAATAAGCGCCGTTGGCATCGGCAACGGTCCCGATGGAACTTCCTTTCACCATTACCGTGGCTCCGATAAGCGGTTTACCCGTTTGGGCATCCAGGATGCGGCCGGAGACACGGCCGATCAGGTCACCGTAAGAGGGAGGCACCGTATGGTAATTGAGGAAATAAGGCTTCAACTCCCTGTAGGTGTTCGACGTATTGGGATCGGAAGAGGAAAGCCTGAGCTTCACATTTTTCCAGTCCTCTTGGGTCGATTGCCTGACATTGGCTTTGTAGGTTAGCCCGGCAGGCTGAGAGATGTTTTTCACCTTGATGTCGTAGGAAGGAGACCACCCCGCGTTGGAAACGATGTATTTGATCTCAAAAGGTACCTTAACGGGACTTTTGGTATCGACAGTGACCAGAATCTCTCCCGATGGAAACTCTTTTTTATTTTCCAGGGTGGCCAGTTGATTTTGAACCTTTGCCAATTCTTCGGAGAGTTTCTCCACGGTTGCCTGGCGGTCGATCTGTTTCAGCTTAATGGCAGTGATCTTCTCTGAGAAGTATAGGTTGGCCTCCTTCAGTGAGGTCAGGTTCGTCCCCGTATTGGCGCCTCCGACGGTGCTGTTGGCTTTGAGAAAAGTCAGTTCCTCATTCAACACCTCCAGGTAAGCCTTTTCCGTTTGAATCTTCTTTTCCAACTCCTTTTTGATTTTCGTCAATTCCTCCCTCTCTTTTGACGGGATCTGGAGCGAAAGGAAATTGTGCTGATGATTGACCGAAAGCAGAGTCAACTCCCCCCTGGCATATACGCTCAGGCTTTTGGCATCGATAAAAGGAGAAAGGTTGACGAATTTGAGTACAGACCTGCCCGCCGGCACATCGACCATTTTTGAACGGGTGATTTGCGCCCCGCTGAGGTACACAGTCACCTCGCTGATATCGGACTTAATTTCAAGTTCAGCAGGTTTTGCCTCGGTTTCCGGCGCCATCTGTGCCGAAACATTCAGTGTCAGCACCGAAAGGAAAATCCATAATTTTTTCATATTGTATAATTTAAGTTAATATTTTCTTATTTCCTCCGGAACAGCACAGGCCGAAACCTGTCCTGTAGGTAAGGACCAAAGTTGTTGAAAATACACACTTCCAGTCAGGACAAACCCCATCCGTAGCCAGGCTCCCGGATTAATACAGAGGGGATGCTACAAATTCTGTTCCGGTTTCCGGTATTTTATGTCTATTTTCCCAATTTTCAAGTAAACTCAAACACAAATTATTAACCTTGTGAACTGGAAGCAGGAAATATTTCTACTTACAGTTCACGAATGGAAAAGAAAGAATTCATATTGGAAATATACAAAGATAAGCGGACGGTGTTCTCGTTGCCCGACATTGCCACGTTATTTCCTGGTGAAAATAAAAAATATCTGAGTGACCGTTTAAGCTATTATGTCCGGACCAACACCTGTTTTGTGCGAAAGACACCCAAAATTAAGATGAGCTTATTATTTCAATGATTTTTTGCTGGATTGGATTGTTGTGAGGTCTAAAAGTCGAGTGACTTCCATCATCACCGGGTATTATTATCTCATAAATCTTATTTACCTGCTCGATTGCCTTTTCAACTGTTGTTTTCAGGTTACTGCCCCGAAGTAGTCTCTCCAGCTCCTTGTACATCAGATAAGCCATAAAGGATATGCATATGTGAGACTCTATTCTGTCCTTGCGACGGTGATATACTGGCCTTATTTGCAGGTCTGTCTTTGAGATTCGGAACGCCCTTTCAATCTGCCATAAATCCCTGTATCTGGTCACAACCAAGTCACTGGGAAGATCAGTATTTGTAATGTATCCTTTAATACCATCCCACTTGCGATCATTGTCATACTTCTGATAATCAATGCTTATGGTCAGGTCTCCATCCAGCCTGAGGTATTTGTTATAGCCTCTGTTGTTGAGGTTACTTTTGGTTAGTTTCCCTTTATTGATTTGTTTTTCAAGTTTCCTGATGCCTCTTGTACGGTTAAATTCATCCTTCTTAGCCCGACTCTCGGTGTACTCAATGATCAGACGGCTGCCATCGGGTTTTAAATATTCAACCATATCTCCATTGGCCCACTCACGCCCCTCGATAATCTCAGCTATTTCGGAACCTTCGTTCTTAACCCTGGCTCCAAGGATAAATTTGTATTCACGCTTTGTCAACTCCTCTATATTCCCCTTGCTCAGTAAGCCTGCATCTGCAACAACTATTGGATGACCTATGGAAAACTGTTTTTCGAACCGCTCCAGGATAGGGATCAGGGTGTGGCCTTCATAAATATTGCCCTCAAAAATATCATAACCAATGGGATACCCGTTACATCCAACCAATAATCCCAAAAATATCTGAGGCAGGTGATGTTTCCCTTCTTTGGAGAACCCGGGGATTCTTAGCTCATCAGGTTGGCTGCTCTCAAAGTAGATGGTGGTCATATCATAGAAAACTATACTTATCTCACCACCCAGAACCCGTTTTGTATAAGTAAATGAAAGATGCTCTATTTGGGTTTTATACCTGTCGCTGATCTTGTCTAAAAAGCGGTAAATAGAGTAGACAGAGATGCTGTCACGCCCTGTAACACTAAGATATTCACTCAACTTCAGCTTGCTCCCGGGATGTGTCAGCCGGGATATAACCAGTGATCTAAGAAGTGGCTCACCGATAGCGTCAAAACCAATACGTGAATATAACTCACTAAAGACAAGGTCGGGACCGATTACCCTAATACAGTCATTGGTGACATTTTTGAGGTCTTCTACAGGGAGGGGATCAAATAAGGTGGGACCATATATTCGTTCTTTCTCGTATTGTGCCTGGCTTACCAGCTTTTCTATTTCAACCGGATCAGTCGAACACCCAATGGTCCTGACAACCCTGTTAATACGACCAACCTTTTGGACGATCTGTACACTTACACTACCACTCCTGTTGATTTTTTGCCGCACAAACATCCAGTAAATATAGGCTGAGACACCCATATTTACAATACAAAATAACTCTATTTTCTATATATCAGATAGTTATGGTTTTGAGGACCAAAAAACCGCACAAAACAGGAAAAATATCTGAGTGACCGTTTAAGCTATTATGTCCGGACCAACAAACTCGTCCATCCCCGAAAGGGTATTTATGCCAAGGCCGGTTAGTATCCCATATTGGATTGAATGTCCATTCTTAATCGTAATGAAACCTGCATCTAACAATGAAGATTTCTTCTGGTTTCTTCTGGTTCATGTTTCAATGAGATTTCAGATTTATGAATTTCACCACAGATTCACACGGATTGATACACCTATCGTTCAAAGGTTCAACAATTGTCCAATGCCTTCGGCGTTCAAAGGCACTACGTGCCGTTCAAAAGTTCAACTTGTTAATTGCTCATTGCTAATCCCTCAGTCTCTAAGTCTCTTCGTTCCCTCGTTCAAAGGTTCAACAATGGTTCAATCAGTCCACGTGATTTAGGCATTGACAAATTTTTAATTTTTAATATTTAATTGCTAATTGCTAATTGCTAGTCCCTCCGTCGTTCCCTCATCCCTACGGAACGCAAGGGGGAAACATGCCCTCCAAGCACGAAAATAATGAATAAGTACCGGAAGGAAGAACCCACTTACCAGGCATGTATCAATCGTGCAATTCTCTACCCCTGAGATAATCAAGTGACATCTGAGGGCGGTCGGTTTGAATGATGCGTGCCCCAGGTTCGTCTATCAGATAGCCATAGTCCCGGTCCGGATCTATAAGTGACATATCATCGTCGTGCCCTCCCGCCATGGTGTCCCACAAAGTATTATACCATATAATAGAGCGTCCGTCAATGATCTTTTCCACTTCTTTAGCCAGACGGTTTGTATCGTTAACGAACAACAATTCAAAAGCAACAGGATTGAAATCTTTGATAAAAAGATCGATCTGCCGGCGGGCGGTTGGCTTGTCAAGATTTACGATAGGCATATAAATGACCTCCTGGAGATAATTGCCATATAATCTTTGAACTTCACTGGCATTTTGGGAGCCTTTCATAATTATCTGTCGCGTAGTACCTGTTTTCTCAAGCAGAGCATATACCTGGTCGAAATAAGCATCAGCCTTATCCAGGTTCAGCATAATCTTTCCCTTGGCATGGATAAGAGCCTGCTCCAGCGTTGGAACGGAATGGATTGTGCGAATGGCACATCCGTTCCTAAGCTTCAATACTTTGATTGAATCGTATGGGATCTGTGAAACCGCTCCTTTCCCCGTGGTAGTGCGGTCAAGCAAGTTATCATGCATCAGTATCAGTACACTGTCAAGCGTCATTTTAACATCCAACTCCACGATATCAACCCCCCCATTTTTATGGCATTATCGATTGCCTCCAATGAGTTCTCAGGAAAATTTCGCCAATCACCCCGATGGGCACAGACCAGTACGGAACTTCTATCCCTGTCTATCAGTTTCTGCCTGATTTGGGTCACTCTATCCGTTGAGGTATAACTCTCTGAAGGCTTAACGGTTCCTTGAATGGGAGAACAACCCGCTAATAAAAACTAAGATTCGTTTCATACGAAATTGTTAATGTGGTTCCGTGATTAAAATATCAGTTTCCCGTGAATCCCATGATTTCACCTGCAGCGGTCAGCGACAGTTTGTGCATGGCACGGGTGACGGCTACGTCGTGTTATATTGACCCCAATTAAAAGTTAACACAGTTTAAGCGTAAATTTACAGGTATGGTAAAGCAAAAGCAAAAGAGTGCAATCTTGCCGACCCACTAAATACAAGAGATTTCGCAATTGTTTAAAAACTTGTTCATAAACATTTTGATAAAATTGACCATGCTTTAATTATTCTATTTTTCTTTGTAATTGTATTCGGTTCTTATTTGATTAAAAGGGAATCCTGTGAAAATCAGGAACTATCCCCGTAGCTGTAAGTCTCAAGATATGGTTTTATCACTCCTGCCACTGTTCTGATATATTAGGATGGGAAGGCGATAAAACCGGGACAAGTCAGAAGACCTGCCGGATAAAAATATCGTAGCTTTCGGGTGAAAGGCGAGAGAGAAATTACCACTGTAATTATTCTTTTACATTCCCGCAGGTTACCATTTATTAACTTTTAAATTCATAGTGTTATGAATGGTGAACTTATTTTTAAAAAAATTGTAAAGCGCAATGGGGTTATTGCGGAATTTCAGGTAGAGAAAATTGAACATGCTATTTTTAAGGCTATGCGTGCCATTGGTAATCCAAACAGGGCAAAAGCAAAAGCATTAAGCATTGAAGTTTTACAAAAACTAATTGAAAAACAACAAACTGAATATCCTACTGTGGAACAAGTGCAGGATATTGTTGAAAAGGTCCTATTTGAGCAGGAAAGTTTTGAACTTGTAAAAGCCTATTTACTTTACCGGAAACAAAGGGAACAATCGAGAAATGCTAAGGAACTTTTTGGTAATATTGATGCCATGGACGATTATTTGGGGATGAATGATTGGCGCATTAAAGAAAGTGCAAATTCAGCTTACTCGCTTCAAGGTCTGAACCAGCATATTTCTACCCTGATAACCTCGCAATACTGGCTCACAAAATTATATCCCGACAATATATCAGAAGCCCATAAAAAAGGGTATTTCCATATTCACGATTTGGGTTTTTTAAGTGTTTATTGCGTTGGTTGGGATTTAAAAGACTTATTGTTATCGGGGTTCAAAGGTGTTTTAGGAAAAACAGAGAGCAAACCCGCAAAACATTTCAGAACGGCACTGGGTCAAATTGTGAATTTCTTCTACACTATGCAAGGCGAAGCAGCCGGGGCACAGGCTTTCTCCAATTTTGATACGCTTCTTGCCCCATTTATCAGAAAGGATAATCTTACCTATGAGCAGGTAAAACAATCCATGCAGGAATTTCTTTTCAATATAAACATCCCCACAAGAGTCGGTTTTCAAACCCCATTTACGAATATTACAATGGATTTGGTCGTTCCCGACTTTATGAAAAATGAACCTGTTGTTTGGGGAGGCAAAGTATTGAATGAGGTTTATGGCGATTATCAGCCGGAAATGACCATGCTCAATAAAGCTTTTGCTGAAGTAATGTTAAAGGGAGATGCCAATGGCAGTTTGTTTTCATTTCCAATACCAACTTACAATATAACTCCTGAATTTGAATGGGAAAACCCCGAATACGAAGGGATTTGGGAAATGACGGCAAAATATGGCATTCCTTACTTCTCGAATTTTGTTAACTCTGACATGAAACCCGACGATGTTCGCAGTATGTGTTGCCGTTTGCGATTGGATAAACGTGAACTTAATAAACGTAGTGGCGGTTTATTTGCTTCAAATCCATTAACAGGTTCGATAGGCGTTGTAACGATTAATCTTGCCAAATTGGGATATGAAGCAACGTCGGAAGAAAAATTGCTTCAACGTCTTAGAAACCTCATGGTGCTGGCAAAAGACAGTTTGGAAATCAAACGTAAAACCATTGAAAATTACACGGGGAAGGGACTTTATCCCTATTCAAAATTTTACTTGCGACATGTATTTCAACGTTATAATTGTTATTGGAAAAATCACTTTTCAACCATCGGTATAAACGGAATGAATGAATGTTGCCTGAATTTTCTGGGTAAAAATCTTGCCCATCGGGATAGTAAAGTTTTTGCCATAAAAATAATGGATTTCATGCGTAATGTGTTAAAGGATTTTCAGGAAGAAACGGATAATATTTACAATTTGGAAGCCACTCCGGCAGAAAGCACAGCATATCGTTTTGCAAAGATCGATACCGTCCAGTACCCGGACATTATAACGGCAAATCAGGAGGCATACAAAGACGGGGCAGCTCCTTACTATACCAATTCGACACATTTACCTGTAAATTACTCGGATGATATTTATGAAGTTTTGACATTGCAAGATGATTTGCAGACAAAATATACAGGTGGAACAGTATTGCATTTATTCACAGGAGAAAAAAATATGCCCGGCATAGCTGCCAAAAACCTTATCCGTAAGATAACAAGCCAGTTTCACCTACCCTACATTACCATTTCGCCAACATTTAGTATCTGTCCTTCGCACGGGTATATTGCAGGCGAACATTTTAAATGCCCGGAATGTGAATCGGATTGCGAGGTTTATAGCCGGATTGTAGGTTATATGCGCCCTGTTAACCAATGGAACGATGGTAAGCGACAGGAATTTAAGGACAGGAAACTGTTCGACATTAACAAAACGGAACCCCCGGTTTATAAAGACCGTCAGAAAAGAAATGAAAAACAAGTAGTTTATAGTTTTTAAATAACACAAAACATGAAAAAAAACATATCACTTCGAATTTCAACCATAACATTGCTCATTCTTTTGGCCGCATTCAGCCGGCTGATTCCACATCCGTCAAATTTTGCCCCGATCGGGGCCATGGCTTTATTTGGTACGGCCTATTTTACGCAACGTTACCTTGCATTCTTTATTCCTATTGTAAGCATGTGGTTGAGCGACCTTGTGCTTAACAATGTAGTTTACGGCCGGTATTTCGATCGTTTTGTTTGGGGTTACGACGGTTTTTACTGGACTTATGGGGCATTCATACTAATTTGTCTGGTCGGTTTTGTTCTTTTAAAAAAGGTAAAACCTCAAAGATTAATTGTTGCCTCCTTATCGGCATCTGTGCTTTTCTTCCTTATTTCAAATTTTGGGGTTTGGGCTTCAGACACAATGTATCCAAAATCTTTAAGCGGACTGATCACTTGTTACGCAGCAGGAATTCCTTTCTTTAAAAATACGCTTTTAGGCGATTTAGTTTTCTGCAGCGTAATGTTTGGAGCTTTTAAATATGCCCAATATAAATTTCCTGTTTTACGATATCATACGGTTTCAAAAAAATGAAAGGATACATACAAGTTTACACGGGCAATGGCAAAGGGAAAACAACTGCAGCTATCGGGTTGTCAATTCGAGCTGTCGGGGCAGGGAAGAAAGTTTTCTTTGCCCAGTTTGTAAAAGGGCAAATATATTCGGAGGTAAAGTCAATTCAGCGATTTCTGCCTCAAATTACCATAAAACAGTATGGGCTGGATTGTTTTATCTACAATAAACCAAAACAGGAAGATATTGATATAGCCCGTAAAGGTTTTCAGGAAGTTTCGGAAATCATATTATCCGGCCAATACGATGTTGTTGTTTTGGATGAAGCCAATATTGCCATCTATTACAATTTGTTCAGTGTTGAAGAATTGATTGATGTACTCAAAAGAAAACCCGAACAAACGGAAATAATTATTACCGGCAGATATGCTGCTGATAAATTGATTGAATTTGCCGATTTGGTCACTGAAATGAAAGAGATCAAACATTATTACAATCGGGGCATAAAGGCGAGAATAGGTATAGAGAGCTAACAATGAGGATAGGCGGATTCACAAAGCAAAGCTTTATTGATTGGGAAGGAAAAACGACAGCCGTTATTTTTACTAAAGGGTGTAATTTTCGTTGCGGGTATTGTCACAATCCTGAATTGGTATATCCCGAACTGATGGAACGATCGGAAGACATCCCGGAAACCGAAATCTTTGACTTTCTTTCAACAAGAAAGAACTGGCTGGATGGAGTAGTCATTACCGGCGGCGAACCGACAATACAAAAAGATTTGAAAGTTTTTATTGTAAATGTTAAAAAAATGGGCTTTGCCGTAAAGTTAGACACGAACGGATCTTCACCGGAGGTTTTAAAAGACTTATTAAAAGCTGATTTGCTTCATTATGTCGCTATGGATATTAAAACCGTTCTGGAAATAGAATCGTACCAGAATATTTGCCGCGTAAAAGACCGGCAATTGCTCCTGAAGGTTGAAGAATCTATTGAAATACTCAAAGAATCCGGTATTGATTATCAATTGAGGACAACTGCAGTACCGAAATTTCACACAAAAGAAATGATAGATGAATTGCAAAAAGAATTCTCATATTGTAATTATCAAGTACAGGAATACAGGGAAACAAAGTAAGCATTCGGTGAACTCTGTATTGTTTCAATGCTAACGCTTCTTTTCTTTCGGAGTTTCTCCAAAACATTCACAGTACTTTGAAAGGTGACTTCAGTTGGTTACGGTTTGGGCTTTCTTGAAATTGTGGAGGAGCAGGTCGGCAAGGTCCTTGC
>Ga0209719_1002298_pt1 | contig 20240 bp, 19 predicted proteins | sample AD_JPNAS2_MetaG_FD_184421 | JGI IMG/M metagenome (GOLD analysis project Ga0209719, IMG submission 184421) | Active sludge microbial communities of municipal wastewater-treating anaerobic digesters from Japan - AD_JPNAS2_MetaG (SPAdes) (version 2) | ecosystem: Engineered > Bioreactor > Anaerobic...
CTTGGCATTTGTTCAAAAGATAAGTGCTGTTTTTTGTTTTGTCTGAACTTAAAATAATGTATAATTAAAAAATGAATAATCAAATGATTATCAAGAAGTTAATAATAAAAAAGATTTGCGTATGAAAAACCTTTGTTTATTTATAGCTTTGAGTTTTGTGTTTTTGCTAATTGGTTGTAAGTCAACGAAAGACATAGACCAAGCTCAGAGGACTTATAATCCTGAAAATGTAAATTCAGATTTTAGAATAATGTTTTATAATGTTGAAAATTTATTTGACACTGAAAACGACCCATTAAAAAATGATGATGAATTTACTCCAGATACCGGAAGATATTGGACAAAAACAAGATATAACGAAAAATTAAGAAATATATATAAAGTAATTGTTGCTGTTGGTGGTTGGGATTTGCCCCAAATTGTTGGTTTATCTGAAGTGGAAAATTTAAAAGTTTTAAAAGATTTAATAAATTACACACCGCTTTATAAATCAGATTACAAAATTATTCATTACGACTCTCCTGATGCACGTGGTATTGATGTTGCATTGCTTTATAGAGAAAATTATTTTTCAGTTATTTCTCATAAACCTATACCTGTAGTTTGGCCCAAACATATTGGAACAGGCACTACTCGCGATATTTTATATGTTTGTGGAGTAACAAATTTAGAGGACACACTCCATGTTTTTGTAAATCATTGGCCCTCACGTTGGGGAGGACAGATTGAAACAGAGGAAAAACGTATGCATGTTGCTAAGTTGGTAAAACATTCAACAGATTCAATTTTTAAAATAAATAAAAATGCAAACATTATTATAATGGGCGATTTAAATGATCATCCAACAGATAGAAGCCTAACAGAATCTTTGCAAGCACAAACTAATTATGATAAAATAAAAAGTAATAAATTATATAATTTATCATATTATTTACAAGTTGAAAAAAAGCTTGGAACTCATAAACATCAAGGTCAGTGGGGTGTTTTAGACCAAATAATTGTGTCGGGAGCATTATTGAGCGGAGAAGGAAAAATATATACCACCTTGGAAGATGCTCATGTTTTTAACGAAGACTTTTTGTTGGAAACAGATCAAAAATATACTGGAAAACAAGTTAAAAGAACTTACATTGGCTTTAAATATCATGGTGGATATAGCGATCACTTGCCTACATATGTTGATTTAAAGCAAAATAAAGATAAAGTCGCTTCAGAATAAGTAATTAATTATTTAAAAAAACACTGAAAAATTTTCAAACACATTTGAAAATAATTATATTTATGGAAAATTTTCAAACATGATTGAATAATTAATTCTATATTGAAATATGATTTTCTTGGGTAAAGCTTTATTTGTATATGCAGAAGAGTTAATTTTATTCATAATTTAAGTTTGATAAATTTGTTGATATAATAATTTTATTGTCAGATAATTAATAGTGAAAAAAGATAAAATAATAGTAAAAGGTACTGAGATAATTTTTTTCAAAAAAGAACAAGAAGATTATATTTCTCTGACAGATATCGCAAAAACTCGAGACACAGCAAATCCTTCGCAGGTAATTAGTTCCCGGCAAGCTTAAAAAAGTGGTGCAAATAGGATTTTTGAGCCAAAATAATCAAAAAAACACCTTTATTTTACTTGTTATTGCAAAATAAAGACTATCTTTGCAGACAATTAATCAAAAACAAAGACTAAAATGCTTCTGCAATTTTCAATTAAAAACTTTAGGACATTTAAGGACAAAGCGACTTTGAGTCTTATTGCTTCTAACTATGATAAAGAAACCAGAGAGTACGAAAACATCATAATCAATGATAGTTTTGGACTAAGACTTCTAAAATCTGCTGTTATTTATGGTGCAAATGCTAGTGGCAAAAGCAAGTTACTTGAAGCATTTGCATTTATGCGATATTTCGCAATCAATAGTTCAAAGGACGGTCAAAAAGGTGAAACTATTAAAGTTGAGCCTTTTAAACTAAGCACACAAACAGAAAACGAACCGTCTGAGTTTGAAATAATTTTTGTTCACAAAAATGTGCTTTATCGTTATGGCTTTGAAGCAACAGCTGAAAGAATTGTATCCGAGTGGCTTTATCACAAACCAAAAACAAAAGAAGTTGAGCTTTTTTACAGGGAAGGGAACGCCTTCAATATTCACGAACGAAGTTTCCCTAAAGGCAATACTGTTGTTAAGGAAGGTCTTGTTCGAGATAATGCGTTATTAATTTCTGTAGCCGCTCAATTCAATGAAAAGACTGCAATTAATGTTTTAGATTGGTTCAAAAGACTTAAAACCTTATCGGGATTAAAAGAATTAGGCTACCAAAGTTTTACTATGGGTAGAACCGAAGACCCTAAATACAAAATGAAAATTCTTGAATTATTGAAAGCCGCTGACTTAGGAATTCAAGATATCGAACTGCAAAAACTTGACATTGAAAGCCTTCCAAAAGGAATGTCCAAAGAACTCAAGGATAAGTTAATTAGAGAAGTGCGGGAAGAAAAAATAGAATATATATCTGACGTATTGACAAAGCATAAAAAATATAATGAAGACTTAAAAGCAGTAGGAAATATTAGCTTTTCATTAGAAGATGATGAATCCTCAGGAACTATAAAGTTTTTCGCTCTTACAGGACCTATTCTCGATGTTATTGAAAACGGCTACACTTTAGTAATTGATGAGTTAGACTCAAAGCTTCATCCAAATTTGGTTTGCAAAATCGTTTCGCTTTTTAACTCAAAAGAGTTTAACAAGAAAAATGCACAATTGATTTTTAATACACACGACACAAATTTATTAAGTTCTGGTCTATTCAGAAGAGACCAAATTTGGTTTACAAACAAAAATAAATACGGAGAAGCAAAACTTTATTCCTTAGCTGACTTTAAATCAGATGAAGTAAGGAAAACAGAGCCTTTTGAAAATAACTATATCAGGGGAAAATATGGTGCAGTTCCATTTCTTGGCTTTTTTGATAACCTTAAATTTTTATTGACAGAAAATGAAGGATAAAAAAGCTGAACAAAAAGCAGCTAAGCAAAAGCACCTTGAGCAGTTAAAGACTCAACGTAGAAAAGAACCAATTCTAGAAAGACCTGTTGCAGAGTTAACAGAAAAACCCTCTATTCTAATTGTTTGTGAAGGGAAAAATACTGAACCTTCTTATTTCAATCAATTCAGAATTCCTTCAGTCGACCCTGTTGGTGAAGGATATAATACAGTTTCGTTAGTGAATAGAGCCATTGAGTTAAGCCAACAAAAAAATTACGACCAAGTTTGGTGTGTGTTTGACAAAGACGATTTTAACGACAATGATTTCAACACTGCAATTAAAATAGCCGTAGCCAACAACTTTGGCGTAGCTTATTCGAATCAATCGTTTGAATATTGGCTGATATTACACTTTAATGACCATCAAGGCGGTGGAATGCATAGAAATAGCTACAACGATAAAATCAACGAACACCTTAAACCATTCAAAGTAACGTATGATGGCAATGGGACAAAATTAATAGAAGAAGATTTCTTTGAATTACTTGATGGAATAGATGACAAAACGAGCAAAAAAAGAGCTGAACTTGCAATAGATAGAGCAGAGAGAAATTACAATAATTTTGACCATACAAATCCAGCTAGAGAAGAATCATCAACGACTGTATTCAGATTAGTTAGAGAACTTCTGAAGTATGTAGAATGACAGAATGCCAGTCGATAACAGCAGTTTGTGGATGCGAACATACAGCACAATTGAGTATCTAGGTTTATGGGAAAAATTGTTCAATCCAAATTTTAAACCCCACATTTATGAGGGGTTTAAAATTGAATCTGCTAAGCCCCATTTTTGGATGTCTGCTCAAAAGTGGATAAATGAGACAAACGCTATTGGAATAACATCAAAATAAGGGCGTTATGGTGGCGGTATTTTTGCACATTCTGATATCGCTTTTAAATTCGCGGCTTGGCTTTCGGCGGAATTTGAACTTTATCTTGTAACTGAGTTTAAGAGATTAAAAATTGAAGAACAAAAAGCGATAGGTTGGACAGCAAAACGTGAACTTGCAAAAATCAATTATCATATCCAAACAGATGCAATAAAACATAATTTGATACCACCTGAACTTACACTGCAACAAATTACTTATATATATGCCAACGAAGCTGATGTTTTGAACGTCGCTCTTTTTGGGATAACTGCCAAAGAATGGCGAGACCAAAACCCAAATCTTAAGGGAAATATACGTGATTATGCCACAATCAATGAATTGATTTGTCTCTCGAATATGGAAAATATTAATGCAGTTTTGATAAATGATGGTCTTCCTCAAAGTGATAGATTGATAAAATTAAATCAAATAGCTATTCAACAAATGAAAGTATTACAGAAAGTTGAAAATAAAAAGATATTAAAATGATAGAAACAATCCAGATAATTTGATAGAATTTAGAAAGTCTTTTGAATAATATATAAGTGTAATAAAGTATTTGTTTAGTAAAGAATTTTTAATTATCTTTATAACTTAAAAGTTGATAAAATTATTTTATAAAAGCAGACAATGAACAAGTTTTAATTAAAAATTATGAAAAAGAATTTGAAACTTATTTCGACTGAGTATTTGAAAGAATACGCGAATAAGGTGCAAATAAAAAACCAATTTTCACTTGAAGATTTTGAGTATTACATAATTTCATCGTCATTGTATTCATCAAAAATAGAGGGGAACACACTTGATGCCAATAGCTTTTTTAGGAGTAGGGGCAAAAAAACTTCTCCAAAGAAAAAAGAAGTTGAAGAAATAGAAACACTTATGGAGGCATATGTATTTGCTTCAGATAATAAATTGAATAGAACTAATTTTTTAAAATCCCATGCCATTTTATCAAAAACATTTTTACTAACAAAAGAAAGAGGAGTTTTAAGAAAAGAACAAGTAGGTGTGAGGGATGCCAAAACCTTAAGACCTGTATATTTAGCTGTAGAGCCTGAATTTTTAAAAGTAGAATTTGATAAATTTTTCGATGATATTGATGAATTATTGGAAAGAGATTTGAATCATACAGAAATTTTTTATTTTGCTTCAATGCTTCATATTTGGTTGGCTCAAATCCACCCTTTTACAGATGGTAACGGAAGAGCAGCACGATTATTAGAAAAATGGTTTTTAGTTTCAAAACTTGGAAAGTCAGCTTGGTCAATTAATTCAGAAAAATATTATTGGGACAATCGTCCTGATTATTATCAAAATATTTCTCTTGGATATAACTACTATGCTTTATTTTGGGAAAGGTGTATTCCGTTTTTGTTAATGTTGCCTAAGGCTGTAGATTTATCGTAATATGTTTGCTTACAATATTTAATTTTGCCTATGTTTAGTAAATTTTTATTGTATTTATTCATTTAATAACCAATCAATTATGTTTATTTTTTTTATTCCATTGAAGTAAGTTATGGGTTCTACATCACTTGTGATTAGTGTACGCTTATTAAAATCCTTTATAAGTTCAAATGGTTTAATTTCTCTTTCGTAAGTGTTTTTTTCTTTTGCCGTCCAAGCAACTTGAATGTATTCCATATTGCCTTTTGGATTACGAACAACAAAATCAACTTCTGTATTACTTGCTTTGCCGATATTTACTCGGTAACCACGTCTTAATAGCTCTAAAAACACTATGTTTTCAAGATTATGCCCTAAATCAAGATTTGCTTTATCGCTTAAATAATACTTTTTAAATCCTAAATCAACACTATAATATTTTTGCTGTGTTGCTAATAGTGCTTTGCCTTGCAAGTCATAACGCTTGACTTTGTGAAATAGATATGCCTCTGTTAGAGCATTAATATAATTTCCTACTGTGTTGTGTGACAATGAAATAGCATTTTCGGTTCTCAATATGTTTGTGATTTTTTTTGGAGAAATTACAGAGCCAATACTATCGAAAAGAAATGCTGTTGTTTTGTTAAAGTGGTCTTCGTTCCGCCAATTATAACGTACTAAAATATCTTTTTGAATAATGTTTTGAATTACTTCTTGAATATAGTTCTGTACAGCAAAATCTGGTAATTCGAAAATTCCCGGCATTCCACCTGTAACCAAATATTTATTGAACATTAGATCGGTTCGAGCATTTTCTGGTTGTGTATGCAAAAACTCTTTGAACGAAAACGGTAAAACATGAATAGAAATATATCTGCCTGTGAGTAAAGTACAAAGCTCACTTGAAAGCAAATAAGCATTTGAACCTGTAATATATACATCAATATTGGGCTTTACATAAAGTCCATCTATGAGGCGTTCAAATTCTTCCACTTGTTGAATCTCGTCAAGAAAAACGTATGATTTTTTTTGGGGGTCTAGTCGTCCAATTATCTCTTTATACAGTCCTTTGTAATTTTTTAGCCAAATTTCGTTATCTAAATCCTCAAAATTAAGAAAAACAATTTGTTTTTCACTTACGCCATTTTTAAGTAGATAGTCTTTAAACATCTGCATTATAGTAGATTTACCGCAACGTCTAACACCAGTAAGAACTTTTATTAGATTGGTATCTTTCAGTGCAATGAGTTGCTCGATGTATTGTTGTCTTAGTATCATGTTTTTAAATTTTATAGACCAAACTATTGGAATTTTAGAAGTTTGGTCTGTAAAATTAAAGTTTTTTATTGATAAAAGCAAATGATTTATAATTATCTAAAATTTATTAATTATAAGATTTTACAAGAAAAATGAGATACTCCTCACATAAGTTATATTATTACAGATTATGATATTGTATAGATTCAACAAATCGTTTTGTCTAGTATAATTATTTTTCGTCATGCTTTTTACAAATATAAAAGTTTTGTGTAGAAAACAAATTTGCTTCTAATCTAAAAATAGTATAGTTAATCGATATAAAATTATTCTTTCATAAGATGCTCAAAATGCCATCTAATATCTTCAAAGAAAAATTCTTTTGCATTTTCAACAGTCAAAGAGTCAATATCGGCTTTTTCATGACCAAAACATTCCATATTTTTCTTTACTCTGGGCAAATTCTCTAAAGTAATAAAATCATCTTCCATTGTTATTGGCATATAATTTTTAAATGAATTTTGGAAGATATAACCATCACAAAATTGGTCTAAAGTAAAATTAGGATAACCAAGTGCATAGTAAGAATTATTGCTTGTTAATTTACCAAATGGAGAATTGATCACATCAAAGCCAACAGGTTTGTTGTTAAATATTGACATTATTGAGTCAATTACACCATTTACTGGTAGGACAGATTTTTCATTCCAACCTTTGTCTGATGTCCAAGCGGCATGCAAATAAATATTAAAAACTTTGTCTTTTAGAGAATCGTAGATTACATTACCCATTCTAGTATTATTAAATCCAAATAGTGTGTCATTTTCAAAATCATATAGTGGTTGGTGGTATTTGGTAAAGGCATGATGACATCCAGAATATATCAAAGCTTTTTCGTTTTTATTTATGATTTCTTTAAAAATTACGTCTGCCATAAATATATCTGGGTTTATTTTTGACCAGGCACCACCCTCTTCACAGGGATTGTAAGGCGCACTCAAATTGACAACCCTAAACTTGTTTTTTAGGTCAGCATTTTCTGCATGGTTAACTTCCCATGCAACACGATAAATATCAATGTATTCTGTATAGCCCCAAGAATAAGTACAATTAAAAATTATTTGTCTTGCTAAACTTCTGTCAAAATAAGGAAACTCTAATAATGAGTCAACAAGATGTTGGTCTTCATAATTTCCAAACTCAATACCTAAAGTATTTATTCCATTTTCTTGCAATAGTGGTATTAATCTCAAAATTAAATCTATGTCATGTTTAATTCTGTGGTATTCTCCAATAAATACATAATCATGGTCTTCAAACTTTTTGATAACATATTCCTCTGGACTTTGCCAGTTGTTTTCTAAATAATTTACTAAATCATTTTCGTTAGAGTTGCTTTTTTGACTTGTATTGCATCCTAATATTAATATACATAATGCAAGTGTGAAAGTTGTAAAAATATTTTTCATATATCTCGTTTTATTATGTCTGTACAATGTATTTTTTATGAAACAAATATAAAACATTTATAGATATAAAAGTGCATATTTGTATTATTTTTTGTATAAAAATCCAAGAGGGTAAGTTATAAAGATTTAATTTAGCGGAGAATAACGCACTTATTCTTCGCATTTTTTAGCTTATATTGGTATTATTATCGTTTTCTTTAAGTGCGTAATTTGTACTACGTCCGCCACTTTCTTCTTGTTGTAAGATTCCTTTTTCTATCAAGTCTTTAATGTCGCGTATGGCAGTGTCTTGAGAGCATTTGCACATTTTTGCCCATTTTGAAGATTGCAATTTTCCAACAAAATTGCCATCAAGCAATTTGTTAAGCATTAGTTTTTGTCTTTCGTTTAAAGTGGTTTTGGCGTGTTTGTTCCAAAAATCTGCTTTTGTTAGCACAGTTTTTAAAATCTTTTCCGAAGATAATAAAGCGTTTTTCAAACAATTTAAAAACCATTCTAGCCAAATAGTAATATCGCTATCTTCGCTATGATGTTGTACTTTTTCAAGGGCTTGGTAATATTGTTTTCGTTCTTTATTTATTTGTGCCGACATACTATAAAAACGCTTTTTACTTTCGTCGCTTCTTGCAAGTAGCATATCTGTGATAGTTCGAGCAATACGCCCATTACCATCGTCAAATGGATGAATGGTAACGAACCACAAATGAGATATTGCGGCTTTTATTATGCTGTCATGTTCATTATTTGTATTTACCCAATTAAGAAAAATGTCCATTTCTGATTTTACGTTTTTGGCTAAAACTGCTTCGTAATGTACTTTTTCGTTTCCAAATCCTCCAGATACAATTTGCATTTCTCCAGTTCTGTATTGTGCTACCTTAATTGAATAAATTCCGCTACGTCCGGTAGGAAACATAGCACCATGCCAGTCAAATAATCGTTTTTCTGTAAGTGGTTTTTCGTAAAATTGTGTTGCATCAAGCATCATGTCAACAATGCCATCAACATTTCGAGGCGAGTTAATAAGTCCAGAAACTTCAAGTCCTAGGCGACGAGCAATTGACGAACGAACTTGTTTCATGTTAAGTTTTTCGCCCTCAATTTCTGATGATTTCATAACATCAAGAGTTATGTTTTTTAGTGTAGATTCTTCCTGAAAGTCAAAGCCGAGAGTGGTCATTTTGCCTAATATTTGCCCTTGCAAATAACGAACTTTTGCTAATAATACACCGATTTTCTTTTCATCCCAAGTGAAATCAGTCCAATTTTCTCGTTGATAAATGTATCTTGCCATACTTTTTTTACAAATATAAATGTTTTGCGGAGAATAACGCACTTATTCTTCGCATTTTTTGCGGAGAAAATAAATTTGAAAGAATAAAACACAGCAAAACAAAAAAGCTCTAACTTAATATTAGAGCTTTCTTTACTAGAGCGGAGAGAGGGGGATTCGAACCCCCGGTACCGTTGCCAGTACGTCAGTTTAGCAAACTGGTGGTTTCAGCCACTCACCCACCTCTCCAGTTGCGATAATATGAGATTGCAAAGGTAGTCCTTTTTTACATATTTCAAAATTATTTGATAAATTATTTAAGTTGGTAGATTCAATTACCAAATGCAACATTATTATTTACAAATTTATAAAATATATTTTTAGGATTATCAAAATTTAAGTTTTTTCTAGGTCTTCTGTTTAATTTGTATTGTATTTCCATGATATCCAAGTCATTATAGTTATCAAAGTTTGATTTTTTTGGTATATATTGTCTTATAAGTTTATTAGTATATTCAATTAATCCTCTTTCCCATGAAGAATATGGGTGAGCGAAAAAGAATTCCAAGTTTAATTTTTCAGATATTTTTTTATGTTCTGCAAATTCTTTTCCATTATCAGATGTAATTGAATGAACAAACTTTTTGTACGGTAATAGCATGTCAATAACTACTTCAGCTAAAGCTTGTGCATTTTTACCCAAAGGTAATTTTTTCATTAACACAAAAACTGTAGTTCTTTCAGTAAGAGTAAGAATTGCTCCTTTGTTATTTTCACCTACAATTAAATCTATTTCCCAGTCTCCAAAGCGTTCTTTATTATTAATAATATCGCTTCTAAAATCAATAGAAACTTTGTCTTTAATATCGTTTTGTTTACCACTTAAAGGTCGTTTCCTGTGCTTTAGTTTATGTCATAAGTGTTTATACAAACAACCTCCTGCTAATTTATCTTTTCTAAGATAAATATAAATGCGTTCATGGCTAACCATATCTATATTATTAGCCCTACAATAACCTACTATTTGCTCTGGAGACCATTGCTCGTTTACTAATTTTTCTAAAACAAATTTTTCTACCGCAGGTGTAAACTTTCTATTATAAGTAAAGCGTTCCTTGCGTTCTTCTGCTAATTCGTTTGCAAAATCAGGATTATAAGAACCATTTTTTCGAGAATTCCGCTTAATTTCTCGACAAATAGTAGATTTGTGAACATTTAAAGCATTAGCTATAAAAGTTTTTGTTTTTTTGCAATCAAGATACGCTTTTATTTGGTATCTTTGCTCTTTGGTTAAATGTTTCATCATGCAACTTATTTTGGGAGATGTAGGCGGCAAGATAATAAACTTTATCCATTCAAGGAAAGAGATAGGAAAATAAATCCTATCCTTTCTTTGAAAAAAATTATTACTTGTCAATACCATCTCTAATTTTTTAAAAAGTTGCATTTACTAATTGAACTTAGGGTTAGAGCGTTTTTTTTATTTTTGTAAAAATTTTATAATGAAAAGAGAAATAGTTTTAGCTTATATAGGTTTGGCGGTAATGACCCTTATTATAGGGTTTTCATTTATTTTTGTAAAAACTGGCTTAAACTATTCTAATCCCTACGATTTGCTTGCCCATAGATTTAATATGGCGTTTTTGGTAATTTTAATCCTTTTACTTTTCAAAAAAATAAAGTTCCCAAAAGTTTCATTTAAAAAACTGATGAAACTTATTTTAATTGCAATGTTTTATCCTGTTTTGTGCTTTGGATTGCAAGCTATTGGTATGGTAAACTCAACAGCTTCTGAAGCAGGATTGGTTTTCTCTTTTTTGCCAGTAATAACATTAGTTGCAGGAAATATTTTTCTTAAAGAAAAGTCTAGCTCTATTCAAAAAATTGGAGTGTTTTTATCTGTATTTGGAATAGTATTTATTTTGTACTTTAAGCAAGGACTGTCTAACTTTAATGTACAGAGTATTATCTTTCTTTTCCTTTCAGTATTTTCTATGATTGGCTATTTTATTTTTGGCAAAAAAGAAATTTCGAAAATCGATTCTTTAAGTTTAACCGCTATAATGATTAGTTTAGGATTTGTGGTTTTTAATGTAGTTAGCATTTCGCGACATTTAGCAATAAATAAAAACTTAAACTTATATTTCGATGCGTACAAAAGCAGTCAATTTATTATCTCGGTAGTATATTTGGGAGTTTTATCTTCTGTGCTAACTTCTTTTTTATCAAATTATTCTTTGAACTATTTGCCAACTTTTAAAGTAAGTATTTTCAGTAATTTGAATCCAATAATTGCTATTGTAGCAGGAGTTTTAATCTTAAAAGACGATTTTTATTGGTTTGATTTTATTGGTGTAAGTTTAGTTTTTATTGGTGTTATAATGGTGTTGTTTTATAAACCAAAACAAAAGCAAGCAACAGTTTAGGTTTGTAAGTTTTTAATTTTCAAACACGTAATTAATTAAATTTGCTCCCATTTTAAGAGCTTTTAATCTTGTTTCATAAGAATTGTTGTGTACTTCTTCGTCTTCCCAGCCGTCACCTAAGTCGGTTTCGAAAGAATAAAAAACAACAAGTCTGCCTTGATAAATTATTCCAAAACCTTGAGGTGGCTTATTATCGTGTTCGTGAATTTTTGGCAATCCTTTTGGAAAATCATATTTTTGATGATATATAGGGTGGGAGAAAGGTAGTTCTATAAATTCACTTTCTGGAAAAACTTTTTTCATTTCTCTTCTAATATATTGGTCTAAACCATAATTATCATCAATGTGTAAAAAGCCGCCTGCAATTAAATAATTACGTAAATTTCTAGCTTCATAATCAGAAAACACAATATTCCCGTGTCCTGTTAAATGCACAAAAGGATAATTAAAAATATCTGCACTTCCTGGTTCTACTGTTGCTGGTTCGGGATTGATATTTGTGCCTAAGTTAGAATTGCAAAATTTTATTAAATTTGGAAGCGAAGTTGGATTTGCATACCAATCACCACCACCACTGTATTTTAAAAGAGCAATTCTGTAAGTTTGTGAAAAACCAAAATTAAAAACAAGATTAAATAATATTACAAGAAAAAAATATCGCATAATCTATTTTGCATATAAATTTAATTGAATTCCAACAGTAAGAGGATTGCGTTTAAAGTTTAAGTTTTCAGGTTTGAAATCATTAATCCAATCATCAATATGCCAACTTACTATAAGAGCAAAATTGCTTAAACCTGCTCTTAGAAATAAAGAATATTCAAAAGGAGATAAGTATTCTGGTTTTTTAAATTTCAATTTTTGGTTTAAAAATTCATTATCCATTCTGTACTTCATTCCATATGTAAATGCGTAAGAATACAATCCTCCTAAATCTATATAATAGCCTAAGTTTCTGTAAGTTGCACCTGCCAAATTAAATCTGAAATAAACTCCACCAGAAGCATAATTATGAAAGCTTGAAATTTTATCATAAAATAAAGATGGGTCAAAAGTGGGCAAGTTATCTTGTTTAATTGAAGATACTCTTTTTTGAAAAGCTATTTCTGCTCCTATATCGAAAGGTTTAGCTATTTTGAAACGATAAGTATATCCTGCAGAAAAAATATTAGAGCAAAGGGATTTTTCTATGCTACTATTATTAATAGGTATAGGTTTAGAATAATTTACATAAAAATATCCAAAATGTTTATCTACACATGACCATTTAGTGTCGGAACCATATAAATCTTTGTCCTTAACAGTTTCTGAATTTCTTTGAGAAAAAGCAGTTAAACTTATTAAAGCAAATAAAATTAGTATTGATTTTTTCATTATGTTTTTTTCACAAAGATAATTAAAAAGCAGAAAAATAGCCTTTAAATCTATCGAAAATACTTTCGGTTTTTTTGTCTTTCGGATTAAAACTATCGCTTTCTTTCATTTTTTGAAGCAGAGCTTTATCTTCTTTATTTATGGAAGAAGGAATGAAGACATTAATTCTTACTAATAAATCTCCTTTAGAGTAAGCGTTTAGATCTGGTAACCCTTTTCCTCTAAGTCTTAATATTTTTCCAGATTGAGTACCTGCATCAACTTTAATTCTTACTTTTCCGCTAAGAGTTGGAATTTCTGCATTTGTTCCAGTAACAGCATCTGGAATGCTAATGAATAGATTGTATATTAGATTATTTCCGTCTCTTTGAAATTCGGGATGTTCAATTTCTTGTATTAAAACAATTAAATCACCATTTATTCCTCCGCGTCTTGCTGCGTTTCCTTTTCCAGAGACAGAAAGTTGTACGCCCTCACTTACTCCTGCAGGAATTTTTAACTCAATTAATTCTTCGCCAGTTACTACACCTTCGCCATAGCAAGCTGTACATTTTTCTTGAATAATTTTGCCTTCTCCACCGCAAGTTTGACAGGTAGAAGATGTTTGCATTTGTCCCATAATGGTATTTACTACGCGAGTTTGCACTCCTCTACCATTACAAGTCGGACAAGTTTTGCTTGAGTTCCCATTTTTTTCACCGTTGCCACCGCAGGTTTTACAAGCGATATATTTTTTTACTTTAATTTTTTTGGTTGTTCCATTTGCGATTTCATCGAGAGTTAATTTAACTGTTACTCTAAGGTTAGTTCCTCTATTAACTCTGGTACGGCTTCCTCTACCACCGCCACCTCCAAAGAAAGAGCCAAATCCACCTCCAAATGCATCTCCAAAAATATCACCAAATCTTGAAAAAATATCGTCAAAAGTCATTCCTTCGCCACTAAAACCACCAGCACCACCCATTCCTGCATGACCAAACCTGTCGTATCTAGCTTTTTTGTCGGGGTTAGATAAAACTTCGTAAGCTTCTGCTGCTTCTTTAAACTTTTCTTCAGCTTCTTTATCATTTGGATTTTTGTCAGGATGATATTGAATAGCCTTTTTGCGGTAAGCTTTTTTTATTTCTTCCGCAGAAGCATCTTTGTTTACATCTAATATTTCGTAATAATCTCTTTTTGCCATATTTTATTCTCCGACAACAACTTTAGAATATCTAATTACTCTGTCGTTTAGTTTATAACCTTTTTGAACTACATCTACAACTTTTCCTTTTTTCTCTTCGTCTTCAACAGGAAAGCGAGTAACAGCCTCGTGCAAGTCTAAATTAAATTCTAAATCTTGAGCGGCTATTTCTTCAATACCTTGTACTTTTAGAAAATCTAAAAACTTTTGATGTATTAATTTAACACCTTCAACCGTAGCTTCAATATCTTTCACATCGTTTAAATGTTGCACAGCTCTATCCATATCATCAACCACTTGGATAAAATCAAGCATTAACGATGCTTTAACGCTTTCGCGTATTTCAAGTTTTTCTTTTGCGGTTCTTTTTCTAAAATTTTCGTATTCTGCAACAATTCTAAGGTATTTGTCTTTTAATTCCTCATTTTGTTGTTGCAAAAGAGAATTTTCTTCCTTAAGTTTTCTTTCTTTCCTTCTTCCTGAAGATTTGTCAGTCTTCTTTTCTTCTACTTGTTCATTATTATTTGAATCGCATGTATTTTCAGAATTTTCAATCTCTATATTTTTCGCGTCCTTATTTTCTAAATCTTGCGAATTGTTAATAGTTTCGTCCATTTTTAAATTTTAATATTTTTTAATTGCTGTATTATAATTACAAACAGTTTGCCACAATAAAATTACGACAATTTGTCATGTGAAACAGTATTTACTGTCAGGTTATTTTTTTAAGTTTTCAATAGATTTTTCGATATTGGCTATACTTTTCTTTAATTTTTTCAATTCTTTAGAGTTTCCGTACTCATCAGAATGTTCTAAATTATTGTATTCGAGTTTTAAATCTTTTAGTTCATCTTCAAAAGAAGCAACAGGATCTACAACTACATATTTTTCTAGGGTTTCTTCTAAAACACTTCCTCTAAGGTTTTTTGCAACAATAATTCCGTCTTTATCTATTAAAAAATTGCTAGGAATTCCTTTAACTCCATATTTGCTTGCAACTGGAGATTGCCAGTAGCTTAAATCGCTTACATTATACCAATTTAATTTATCTTCTTTAATTCCTTTTTCCCAATTTTCTTTATTTTTATCGAGAGATATTCCAAAAATAGTAAATCCTTTTCCAATTTTGAAGTTTTTATCATGGTATTTTTCATATGCTTGCACTACATGTGGATTTTCTTTTCTACATGGTCCACACCATGATGCCCAAAAATCAATTAGTACAACTTGTCCTCGCAAAGAATATAAAGAAATGCTGTCGCCTTTGGGGTTTGGGAGCTTAATGTCTGGAGCAATGTCACCTATATTTATGCCAACTTGTTGAGAAAATAAGAAATTAGCAAAGTGTGCAATTAAGATTAGAATTAAAAATTTTTTCATACAATTAAAATTTTAGTAATTAATTCTTTCGATTTTAGCACCTAATTGATTTAGTCTTAGGTCTATATTTTCGTAGCCTCTATCAATTTGCTCAATATTGTGGATAATGCTAGTTCCTTCAGCCGACATCGCAGCTATTAGCAAAGCCATACCAGCTCTAATATCAGGCGATTGCATTGTTGTAGCTCTAAGTTTTATTGCTCTATCTAAACCTATAACAGTGGCACGGTGTGGGTCGCATAAAATAATTTGAGCACCCATGTCAATAAGTTTGTCCACAAAGAATAAACGACTTTCGAACATTTTTTGATGAATTAAAACCGAGCCTTTTGCTTGTGTTGCTGTTACAAGAAATACGCTTAACAAGTCGGGGGTAAGCCCGGGCCAAATAGCATCTGCAATTGTCATTATAGAGCCGTCTATAAAACTTTCGATTTCATAATTTTCTTGAGCTGGGATAAAAATATCGTCGTTAATGCGTTCAAGTTTAATTCCTAATTTTCTAAACGAATTAGGAATTATTCCTAGCATATCGTAATTTACATTTTTAATTGTAATTTCAGAACTTGTCATAGCAGCCATTCCAATAAAGCTACCAATTTCAATCATATCTGGTAAAATTTTATGTTCGGCACCGCCAAGTTTTTCTACTCCTGTAATTCTTAAAAGGTTTGAGCCTACTCCTGAAATTTTTGCTCCCATATTAATTAACAATTTACACAATTGTTGTATATATGGTTCGCAGGCAGCATTGTAAATTGTAGTTTCGCCTTTAGCTAATACAGCCGCCATTATAATGTTGGCAGTTCCTGTAACCGAAGCTTCTTCGAGATGTATGTAAGTACCTTTTAATTCTTTTCCGCTAAGGGTATAAAAATTGTCTTTGGGGTCGAAAATAAATTCTGCTCCAAGTTTTTGGAAACCTAAAAAGTGAGTATCTAGTCGCCTTCTACCAATTTTGTCGCCACCAGGTTTAGGTAAACACACAGAACCAAATCTTGCCAATAGTGGTCCTAAAACCATTACCGAACCTCTTAAAGCCGAACCGTCAGAACGATATTCTTCTGACTGCAAATATTCTAAATTAATATCGTTGGCTCTAAAAGTATAAACACCTTTTCCATTTTTGGTAACCTCTACTCCAAGCGAACCAAGTAGTTCGATAAGCTTATTTACGTCTCTAATATCTGGGATATTGCTAATTTTAACCTTTTCGTCGGTTAATAAAACTGCACATAAAACTTGTAGAGCCTCATTTTTAGCTCCTTGAGGATAAACGTCACCTTTTAGTTTATATCCACCTGTAACTTTAAAAGTACTCATATTAAATTATTTTTTTCTTCTTGAACTTCTTTTTTTAGAACTAGCTTTAGATGCTTGTTTTTGAGTGTTGGGTTTATTTTGTGCTAATACTTCTCTAAAGTCGTTTAATTTTAAACCTTCTGGAATTTCTATATTACCTCTAGTTAAAGCTTCTAATTCTCTAAATATAATATCATCTGAGATGTTCTCCTTTTTCCATGTCATATAAGAACGTTTCATTTGATTTGCCATTTGTTCAATTAAAACTTCTCTTTTTTCAACTTCTTCTATATTCGAGACTTCATTTAAGATTCTTTGTATTATTTGTCCGTAATGTCTATATCTTATTTTACCTTCAGAATAAGGAATTTTGTCGGGTTTTTCATTTAGCAGTTTTATATCTGGCAAAGGATAGGGCCAATCAATATCAAGTTTAAAATCTGACATTATAGCTAAATGATCCCAAAGTTTATGTTTAAAGTCGGAAACATCTTTAAATTGAGGATACATATTTCCCATAATAGCAACTAAAGTATGAGCTGCTTTAGTTCTTTCTTCTCTGTCTTTAATAGTACAAGCATAATCAATCATTTGTTGAATAGTACGTCCATATTCAGAGATTTTTAGCTGAGGTCTTTGAGTATTATAATCCATATAAATAATTTTTACAAAAATAGGATTTATTTATTGAAATCACAAAATAAGGTTACAAAATCCATAATTTTGCAAATTTTAATAATAAAGTTTTTGTGTCGCCTGTGTCAAATCGAATAATTAGTTTTGAATTATTTCCATCATCAATAATTTCTAAAATTTCGCCTTTCCCAAATGAGTTATGTGCTACTTTCATTCCTACTTTATATATCGAAATGTCTATTGTGCCTGTATTTTTCGTACTTGCTTTGTTAACACTAACAAAATTTCCTTTAGGAACTTGACTAAATTTTTTTGGTGTTTTGTCTTCAGATGTTTTGTAATGAGATTTGCTTTCAAAAATTTCATCAAAGCCAGTTCTTTCGTTGGTATAACTTGGTATTGGACTTTCATTTTTGTCATTCCATTCAACAAAATCGCTATTTATTTCTCTAATAAACCTACTTGGTCTCATAAGTTGCATGCTACCAAATTTGAATCTATTGGTTGCATAAAAAATAAATAAATTTTCTTTAGCTCTTGTTATTGCTACATAAAACAAACGTCTTTCTTCTTCAAGTTCAACAGTAGATTGAATACTCATTGCACTTGGAAATAAATTTTCTTCTGCACCAACTATAAAAACATTTTTAAATTCCAAGCCTTTAGCAAAATGTACAGTCATTAGGCTAACTTTATCGTTACTACTACTATTATTACTATTATCTTCTTCAACATTTTCTAAATCAGATAGGAGAGAAATATTTTCTAAATAATCAATAATAGAGTCGGGTTGAGCAAGGGCTTTTCTTTGGTCGCAAAAATTTTGAGCAGCATTAAATAATTCTTGTAGGTTTTCGTATTTACTAATTCCTTCTACGGATTTGTCGCTATATAAGTCGTAATTTATACCAGATTTGTTAACTATTTCTATCAAAAATTCGGAAGCATCACTAGTTTCTATTTGCTTAGCAAAGCCATCTATCAAATTAGCAAAATCTTTAAGTCTTTGTTGTGTTCCTGCATTTAATTCTACATTATAATTTTCGGGATAATTTATAATTTCCCAAATTGGAACATTTGCGTTTTCAGAAAATTGAAAAATTTTATTTACCGTTGTCGCTCCAATTTTACGAGCAGGGTAGTTTACTATTCTTCTAAAAGCCTCAGAATCTTTTTGATTAACAGAAAATCTAATATAAGCAACCACGTCTTTAATTTCTTTACGTTGAAAAAACGACAACCCACCATGAATTTTATGTGGAATATTAAATTTTCTAAGAGCTTCTTCCATTATTCGCGATTGAGCATTTGTCCTATATAAAACAGCACAATCTGAAGCAGTGTACTTATTATCAGCTATAAGTTTAGAAATGGTTTCGGCAACTTCAATTCCTTCTAAACCATCTGTTATGGTTTGCTCAACTTTAATTTTACTACCATGGTCGTTTTTCGAAAATAATTTTTTTTGAATTTGATTTTTATTTTTATTAATTAATGAGTTGGCAGCATTAACAATATTTTGAGTACTTCTGTAATTTTGCTCAAGTTTATGTAGTTGGTAATCAGGATAATCATTTTTAAAGTTTAGAATATTTTGAATTTTTGCACCTCTAAAAGAATAAATACTTTGAGCATCATCGCCAACGACACAAAGTTTACGATGTGTTTCAGAAAGTTTTTTAATAATTAGATATTGAGAATAGTTTGTGTCTTGATATTCGTCAACTAAAATATAATCAAATCTTTGTTTGTAATGTTCTAATGTTTCAGGACTAATTTTAAACAAAATATTTGTATATAAAAGCAAATCATCAAAATCCATTACATTAGAAGCTCTGCAACGTTGTGCATATTTTGTATATATGGTATGAAAATGCTCTCTTCCTTCTTTATAATCTTGAGTTAAAAAATTTTTATTTTGAGCATAACCCTCTGCTGTCCACAATTCGTTTTTTGCAGCTGAAATGCGAGCCGCAACAGATTTTGGTTTATACATTTCATCGTTTAGATTTAGCTCTTTGATAATAGTTTTTATCAAACTTAAGGAATCTGTAGCATCAAAAATTGTATAATTATTATCAAAGCCTACTTTATTTGCTTCAAATCTTAATATTCTTCCAAAAATAGAATGAAAAGTGCCCATCCAAATATTTTGAGATGCTTGGTATCCCAAAAGATTATCAATCCTATCTTTCATTTCGTTTGAGGCTTTGTTTGTAAAAGTTAAAGCCATGATTCTATGTGGTTTAATACCTTTTGAAATTAGATAGGCAATTTTATATGTTAGAACTCTAGTCTTTCCAGAACCTGCACCTGCAACCACTAACTGAGGACCATCGCAATATTTTACGGCAGTTTTCTGAGCATCGTCTAAATCTTTCAATAAATAATTTTCCACAAATCTTTTTTTTACAAAAATATAATTTGAAAAAACTGTTATCAACTATTTTTAGAAGAATTTATTAACGAATTAAAAAAACGTTGGAAAATTAACACTTCTGTCCGAAAGTTTCCATAAAATAGCACAACTTCTTTTGTAACTCATTGTATATTAGTGTGTTAAAATTCAAACTTTGTCTGAATCCAGAATTTATCTTGGTCAAATAATGTTCTACCAGGT
>Ga0209719_1002303_pt1 | contig 20183 bp, 19 predicted proteins | sample AD_JPNAS2_MetaG_FD_184421 | JGI IMG/M metagenome (GOLD analysis project Ga0209719, IMG submission 184421) | Active sludge microbial communities of municipal wastewater-treating anaerobic digesters from Japan - AD_JPNAS2_MetaG (SPAdes) (version 2) | ecosystem: Engineered > Bioreactor > Anaerobic...
AGAGCGAGGCACCCTTTCCCGTGGATTGCCTGACCACCGATCCGATGGTGGCGGGACTCGCAGAATCCGTCGATCTTTCCCTTGAAGAGCCGGCCCATCAGGCGGCAGACTGCGTCTCAAGCGTGAGAATTGCGGGAATCAAGAAAGGGGCATGAATGATGACTCCTGCTGAAATGCGCAACAAAGCGATGCAACAGTTCGATATATGTTAATTAACGATGTTGCTCCCCTTTTTCTCCTTTTCGTCCCCTCCGCCAGCCATCAGATCCAGCCCAGGAGCTTCAGGCCGTCTCGAAAGAGGAAAAATGCCAGGCCACCCAAGAGCAGGCCGAGGCATCGCAGGGTGTAGAGATAGACCCTGCCGACCAGGAACCTCCGGGAGCTGCCCACCAGGAAGGCCAGGAGGATCTTCGCCCCCAGGAGGCAGGTATAAAAGGCGCCGAGAAAGGCGGTCAGGGTCGGGACGCCCAGGTTCAGGGCCTTGATCATCAGGGGCGCCCCCACGGTGATCCAGAAGAGATAGGGGTGTGGGTTCAGGGCATTGGCGAGGACGCCCTTCAGAAGGGAACGGGATGGACCCGCCCCGGCGGGCGGCGCCACGGTTGGGGCGCGAAAACCGTCCACCGCCAGGTAGAGGACGAACAGACCGCCGAGGAGGGACATAATCCCTAGGAATCCTTTAAAATCAGACCACTGCCGCAGGAGGAAAAAGGCCCCGAGAATAATGGGCAGATCGGTTACGACGGGTGCCATGGCCACCTTAACCCCCCCTTTCACGCCGTGGCGAAGGGTTTCCGCAATCACCAGGGTCAAAAGAGGGCCGGGGGATAAACCGGCGCCCATCCCCAGGATGCCGCCTATGGTGAGAAAATGCATCATCAATATGTTGGGCCGATATATTTGGCAGTAAGACCTGAGTTCATTGCGGATGTTAGTTGTTTTCTGTCGGATGTTATAAACAAATCAGCCCTCCACTCGAGAGCGCATGCGACATGAAGAGAATCCATCGCACGCAACGTATAGTTTTCAATAAGTTTTACCGATCGCGAGACCACCGAAGGGGTTATCTGCAGAACCGTCGCATCGCTGACATCATCCAACAATTGTTTTTTTACGGCACGCTAATCGGCATAGGTTAAAACGTGTTCTCTCAAACGTCTGTTGAGGGCGGAGATAACCTCGGGCACCAAAACAACAGAGAAAGCCAACTCCGATGCATCCTCCAAGATGAGTTCCAGTTCTTTGCTGCCGATCTCTTCCACATATCTTTTGGCAAATGACGACGAATCGACGGCAAGCTTCATGGGTTCATCTCACGTTCCGCCAAGATAGCCGAAGATAGATCGCTTCCTTGAATTCGCAGTCGGATTCCTGATTGCTTCCATGCCGGGGTCGTCCGTGCTTTATCAGAAAACGGTACTACTTCAGCTACGGGCTTTCCGCGCCTGAGCAGAATGATTGTCTCTCCATGCTCTACTTCCGTTATGAAATCTGAAGCTTTTTTACGAAAATCCGTGAATGCGACGCTCTTCATCTATGCACCTCCTGAAGTGTACACCAAACTGTACAGATCAGGCAGAATTATTTCAATCTTCATTTTAAGGGATCTTCGAGATTACGGAGCATGAAGGGACAACGGCCAAAAAAAGAGACCTGCTCTCAGGAGCAGGTCTCCGTATAAAGAATTCACCTTCCGCCCCGGCGAAGGTTGCCGGCGCTCGGCGGTTCACCAACGCCGCACCGCCGGCGGCGACTATATCATCAGTGATGGCCGTGGCCGCCGGAAGGCTTCTCCTCGCCATAGACGATGAGGGTCCCTTCGTGCTCCATCTCCTTCAACCACTTGGGGTGCTGCTTCTTCAGCCACTCACGGGTCACCCAGCCCGTCAGCATCGCATCAAGAGATCCAGGAGAACCCACCGTCCCCAGATACAGATGGACAAAGAAGAAGGCAAATATCACCACAAAACCCAGGGCATGCAGGACGTACATCAACCGCACGATCGTCGGGGGAAAGGACAGGGGAAACCACATCACCAGCCCCGTCAAAAACATGATCACGCCGAACCCCGCTACCGCCAGAAAGAACATCTTCTGACCCGGATTGTACTTGCCCACCTCGGGAGGATTATCCACATGCCAGAGGTAACCGCCCGCACACTTGATCCACTCCAGATCCTCGGGCATGGAAAATATACCCGCTTCCTTCCACCACATCCGAATGGTGAAATACAGGGCCACACCAAAAAAGATCCCCGTAAAATTATGAACATACTTCAACGACTTCAGTCCACCCATCATCTCCCCGATAAAGTTCAGGGAATGAAACATCATCCCCAAACCCGTGATGCACAACGCCAGGCACGACAGGGCCAGACTCCAGTGAACGATCCGCTCGAAACCATCCGTCGCTTGTATCAATCCCTTTCTCATCGCTCATTCACCTCCCTTTTCCTGACCGGGCTCATCGGGCAGCTTCGGCCCGTGGAGGATATAGTGGAGGAACGATCCCCCCACCACGCCACCCGCCGCCAGGAGGCTCAACGGTTTCAGGATGTCCTTCCAGACCGTCACCGTAAACGGCACACTGGGATTCCTGGGCAATTTCTCATAGATCTTCGGATTTTCCTCCAGGACGTAGAGGACGTGGGTGCCACTGACGAACTTGTCACCATAGACATTGGCGTCGCCTCCCAATTCCTTCACCCGGGCGTGGGCCTTCCTGATCATGTCATCTTTGCGGCCGAAGGTCAGGGCCCCCGTGGGACAGGACTTGACGCAGGCCGGCGATTCGTCGTTCCGGAGGCGGTCGTAGCAGAGGTCGCACTTGTAAACCCGGTCCGTCTCCCGATTGTAGCGGGGAATGTCGAAGGGACAGGCGGAGATGCATTCCTTGCAGCCGATGCACAGGGAAGAGTTAAGGCCCACCGTACCGAATTCCGTATGGTGGAGGGCGCCGCTGGGGCAGACCTTAACGCAGGCCGCGTCGGTGCAATGCATACATCCGTCCTTCCGGAAGAGCCACTTGAAGCCCCCTTTGTTGTCGGCGTATTCCTGAAAGCGGATCAGCGTCCAGGTATTCCACTGTAAATCCGGGGGATTCTGGTAACTGCCCCACTGCTTCGTTCTCAGCCCCGGCATCTCGTTCCACTGCTTGCAGGCTATCTGGCAGCCACGGCAGGCCGTACATTTCGTCGTATCGATGAGTTTTATGTATTCAGTTTTCATCAGCCTCTTCTCCTATATCTTTTGCACGTTGACCATGAACGCCTTGTACTCAGGGCAGAAGGTGTTCGCGTCGCCGACCGTGGGGGTAAGGAAGTTGGTGCTGTCGCCGCCGTCCTTGGGGAAGAGCCATCCGTAGTTGAAGGGAAGGCCTACCTGATGAACCGTCTTGCCCTCCACCTGGAAGGGCTTGAACCGCTTGGTCACCATGGCGACGCATTCCACGGCCCCCCGGACGGAGGAAACCTTCACCCGGGCGCCGTTCCGAATCCCCAGATCACGGGCGAGGAGATCGCCGATCTCGACGTAGAGCTCCGGCATCGCCTCGAGTAGCCAGGCCTGCCACCGGGTCAGGGCGCCGGAACACCAGTGTTCCGTACACGAGTATGTGGTGCAGACATAGGGGAATTTCTCGCTCGCATTGGCCACCTTGTCCATCTCACTCTTGAAGATCTCGATGGCCGGGTTATTCAGTTGACTGGACATGGGATTCTTCGCCAAGGGACCTTCCAGAGGCTCGTAGTGCTCCGGTAAAGGCCCATCGGCCATGCCGGGGCCGAAGAGGGCGCCGAGGCCGTCCTGCTTCATGATGAAGGGGTACTTCCCCTTCTCCTTGTCCGCCTGCGGCGGCCAGGGACCGTCGGGGACGTCGCCCACCCATTTATCGCCTACCCATTCCAGTAGTTTCCGCTTGGGATTGTAGGGCTTGCCGTAAATATCGCAGGAGGCCCGGTTGTAGATGATCCGCCGGTTGACAGGCCATGCGTAGGACCAGTTGGGGAAGAGGCCCAGCCCGGTGGGGTCGTCCTTCCCGCGCTTCTGCATCTTGTTTTCGCCCGTGGCGGAGAAGCTCCCCGCCATGATCCAGTTGCCCCCCGAGGTGGAGCCGTCGGCCTTGAGCAATCCGAAGGTGGGAACGAGCTGGCCTTTTTTGAACTCCGTCTTCGTACCCTTGGCCTTGTCCTCAACCACCGTATCCTGGAGGAAATAGCCGTTGATCTGTTTGGAGATCTTCAGGGCGTCGTAGCGGCCCTTGATATCCGTATAATCCCACTTGAGGTTGAGGATCGGTTCGGGACAGGCGCCGCCTTCCACTTTGTACAGATTCTTCACCGCTTCCATGATCTTGATAGTGATCTCCCCTACGGGAATGGCGTCGCCGGGGGCCTCGGCGGCCTTGTATTTCCACTGAACCCAGCGCCCGGAGTTGCTCTGACTCCCCTCCTTCTCCATGGACGCGGAGGCGGGAAGGAGGAAGACCTCCGTCTTGATCTTCTTGGGATCGACGCCGGGACCTCTCCAGAACTGGTAGGTTTCGTTGTCGAAGATATTTTCGCCCACGAGCCAGTCGAGTTTTTCCAGGGCCTTCCGGACCTTCGCCGCGTTGGGGGAGCTTACCGCCGGGTCGTTGCCCACGGCGAAGAGCCCCTTGATCTTCCCCTGATACATCTTGTCGAAGAGGTGCATGAGAGAATAGTGGATGCCGTCATCTAACTTGGGGATCCAGGAGTAGCCGAAGCCGTTTTCCTTCGTTGCCTTGTCATGGAACATGGACATAAGGAAGCTGACGAAGAAGTTGGGATAATTCTGATAGTAGTTCGCCGACTGGGGGTCTTTGGAAACGGGGGTGCACTTCTCCAGATATTTATCCAGGGTGTCCAGGGAGGCCGTGGGCATCTTCAGATAACCGGGGAGATTACCGTAGAGGATGCAATGATCCGTCGAACCCTGGACGTTGGGCTCGCCGCGCAGGGCGTTGATGCCGCCGCCGCAGATCCCCATGTTTCCCAGGAGGAGTTGGATGATCGACATGGTCCGGATGTTCTGGACGCCGACGGTGTGATGGGTCCAGCCCAGGGCGTAACACTCCGTCCCCGCCTTGTCGGGAACGCCCGTGGCGCTGTATTCCTCATAGACCTTGAGGAGGTTTTCCTTGGAAACGCCCGTGATACTGGAGACCTTATCCAGGGTGTAGCGGGAATAGTGGGTCTTGAGCAGTTGGAAGACGCAATGGGGGTCGGAAAGCGACATATCCCGTTTGGGAATCCCGTTGGCGTCCTTCTGCAAGGCCCAGGTTTCCTTGCTGTACTTCCGCTTCTCCGCATTATATCCTGAAAAGAGGCCGTCCTCGAACTTGAAGTCGGGGGATACGAGGAAGGAGGCGTTGGTGTAGTTGATCACATAGTCCTTGAACCAACGTTCGTTCTCCATAATGTAATGAATCATCCCGCCGAGGAAGGCGATATCCGTCCCCGAACGGAGAGGAACGTGATAATCGCACCGCGCCGAGGTGCGGGTGTAACGGGGATCCACATGGATAACCCTGGCCCCTTTTTCCTTGGCCCGCAAGATCCACTTGAAGGCGATGGGGTGATGCTCCGCCGCGTTGCTCCCCATGATGAGGATGCAATCGCTGTTCTTGATATCGCAATAATGGTTGGTCATGGAACCGCGTCCGAACGACTCTCCCAGAGCCGCTACAGAGGGGCTGTGTCAGACCCGGGCCTGATGATCGATATAGACCAGGCCCAGGGCGCGGCACTTGACGCTCATGAGCCAGCACTCCTCGTTATCCACGTTGGAGCTGCCCAGATGACCTATGTTTTCGCAACGGTTGACGAGCTCGCCCTTTGCGTTCTTCGTCACGAAGCCGGCATCCCGGGTGTCCTTGATCAGACGGGCGATGCGCTCGATGGCGAAGGACCAGTCCTTCTCCTCCCACTTGTCGCTCATGGGGGCCCGGTAGAGGACCTTCTTCAGGCGGTGCTTGTTGGCCTCCGTGAGATCGAAGAAGCCCGCTCCCTTGGCGCAGAGGGACCCTTCGTTGATGGGGTGGTCGGCGTCGCCCTCGATGTTGAAGATCTTGCCGGTCATCTTATCCACGCTGCACAGCAGGCCGCAACCGACAGAACAGTAGCAGCAGACCGTAAAGACCTGCTTGGATGCCTTGACGCGGTTCATCTTGTTCAGTTTGTCCGCATACGCATGCACGGGGCGTAAGTCGATGCCCAGGCCGGAAAGGGCAATCCCCGATCCTACCGCCCCGGACACCTTCAAGAAACCCCTTCGAGTAATCTCCATAGAAGCCTCCTTGTTCTTTGGAATTAAAGCGAATAAATCTTATGTCAAATTTGATCTATGTCAAGAGCGGCATATCTACGCCATTTTAAGCCGAGCGTCAAGCGAAAAGTGGATATAACCTCAAACAAATTAATATCTTGTGGTAAATATAGCATAATAAGGATGTGGAGGGCTGTCGGGGTGGCGATGTCGGCAAGGGTCGGGTTCGACGGGGAGCGTGGCGGTGTTGGCCGGTGGTTCGGCCGGAAAGGTGGCAAAGCCAACGATTCTTTGACTTTGTCCGGCCATCTCGTGTATGGTAAACGGCAAAACGGAGTCGGCATCCTTTCGGCCGGGAAGGCCATTGGGAAGGGGCAGCGGTTGTCCCGGCGCTCCGGAGCCGACAGGGCGGGGCCGATTTTACGGCTCCGGTGAAGACAGGGATAAAGATGCGCATTTACATAGGTTATGACGACACCGACGTCCTGGATTCGGAATTCGGCACCGGGAAGGTGGCCCGCAGACTGGAAAGCGGGCTTCCCGCCGGCTGCCGGGTTTGGGGGGTCGTCCGCCAGCAGCTCCTGGTGGATCCCCGCATCCCCTACACCTCTCACAACAGCTCGGCCTGTGTGGTCATAGAAGCGCCCGGCGATTTCCCGGCGCGATCATTGCTGCCGGCGGCGATCGCCCACCTGGAAAGATCGGCGGCCCCGGGCAGCGACCCGGGGCTATGTTTCGTCCCCGCCGACGACCCTTCCCTGCCCGCGCTCATGAACTTCGGGCGCCTCTGCACGCAACGGATCATGACCCAGGCGGAGGCCCGGCAGTCCACCGGCGTCAGCCACCTCTCCGGACACGGCGGCGACGACGGAGGGATCATTGGCGCGGCCGCCGCCGTAGGTCTCACTGCTTCGGGGTGGAGCGGGCGGTTTATCGAATACGGTAATCTCCGCGCCTTTACCGATCCGGTGACGGTGGAGGAGTTGGCGGCAAAGGGGATCCGGGTGGTTTCCCTGGAGCGGGATGCCGTCTTCCCCGCACCCGGAGACCTCATCCGGACGAATAAATGGCTCCGGCCCCGGCTGTGGGGACATGAAGCCGTCCTCCCGGTCCTGCCGGCAGGGCCGCGGCGCTGGGAAAGCATGGGGAAAAAGGAAAGGGTATAAGGAGAAGTGAGAATTCCTGCGAGTTCATTTATTTATCGATGGTGGAATGCTTGACGACATCGTCGTTCTCAATCAAGACTTACTATGAAAATGCCATTTTCATGCTTCGTGGTGCTCCACGGGGCATGAGGTTTTTTTACAAGTTCATCAAAACTGATGGGAGGTGTGATGATGTCCGGAAAGATCTTTTATCGGGAACGCCGTAAGGTCGGGGAGAAGGAAAAGAAACCCCGTTTCAAACTCGTCGCCGTCGCCGATGTGGACCTGAAGTTTTACAGCGAGCACCTGCGGAAGAAGGAACTGGAGGAGATCGCCGGCGCCGTTGGCGCCGAACTGGTGCTCCTGCAGGCCGCCAAGGAAACGGACGAAGAAATCGAAGTCAAGGAATGATAACCTCAAACTTTCGGAGACTGTGCATCGACACGGTGAATACGTAGTCAGAACAGACCGATTTGCAAAACCATTGACGGGGAAATCTATGGCCCTTTATCGAGAACGGGATGGAAAAAGGCTTCATGTCAAAAGCAGGCTCATGGGGGAGAGCCTGGTGGGCAGGAAATTTCTGGACGGCCTGGATGTAGCCCCCCAGCAGCGGCTCTTCCCCGACGTCAACGTCATCAAGATCGGCGGTCAGTCCATCTGCGACCGGGGGGCAAAGGCCCTGCCCGCCCTTGTCCAGGAGATCGCTGCCGCCAAGAAGAAGCACAAAATGCTCATCACCACCGGTGGCGGCACCCGCAGCCGCCACATCTACTCCATCGGCCTGGAACTGGGAATGCCCACGGGGATCATCGCCAAGTTCGGCAGCTCCATCTCCGAGCAGAACGCCCTGCTGGTAGCCACGCTCCTCTCCCCCTGGGGGGGGATCAAGATCGGCCACGACGAGGTGACCAAGCTCTCCATCTATTTCGCCCAGCGCAGCCTCCCCGTCATGCACGGCATGCCGCCCTACGATTACTTCGCCCTCCCCACCTCCCGCTCGCGGATCCCCGTCCACCGCACCGACGTGGGAACCCTGATCCTCGCCGACCTGATCGGGGCCAAAAGCTGTATCTTCGTCAAGGACGAACGGGGTTTGCACACGGAAGATCCGAAGAAGAACAGCGCCGCCGCCTTCATTCCCGAAATCTCCGTCGCCGAGCTTTTGGAACGGGATCTGGAAGACCTGATCATCGAACGGCCCTGTCTGGAGATCCTTCAGAAAAGCGAGGTCATCGACCGTCTTCAGATAGTCAACGGCCTGGAGCCGGGAAACCTCACCCGCGCCCTGGCGGGCGAACATGTGGGGACGATCATCTACCGAAGCTGAAGTCCGGGACTCTCCGGCAAATAATCCCTACCGCCCCCGCTATCCCGCCGATCCTTGGGCGCGGATCCGGAGCTTTAAGGGGAAAACCTTGCGCACGGGCGATGCAGCCCCCTCAGGTTCTCTCGGCATGCCACGGGGAGTCCGTCATCGGTGAAAAGCCCTTCTCCTGCATAACTATATCCAGGTGCGCCAGGCTCATCGCCGTGACGTCGAGATCACGATCGGTCAGCTCGCTGACGCCCTTGAGGGTCACCAGATACCGCCGGCACTGGTCGCAACTGAAGGCTGTCTCCCGGGGCCTGTCTTCCACGAAGAAGAAGTCCATGCCCTGCTGGGCTTCGTGTTCGCAGTAGGGACAGATCACCCGGCTGAAGATCCACTCGTGTCCGCACCCGGAGCAGTGGAGCCAGCGGCGGGTGATCTTCTCCTCGATGAGGGCTATACTGGGAAACTCACCGCAGACTGGGCAATAGCCGTGCTGCCATTCTCTGTCGCCGATCAGCGCTGCGGCTTCCGGAAGGCGCTTTTCCAGGAAGACCCGCGACAACTGCCGGAGCAGGAACTCGAGAACCGGCGCCGAAACCGACAATTTCTCCGCCCAGGCAAAGACGAGGTTCTCGTCCCTGCCGGCATCGACCAGCTTCCGGAAGTATGGAAGCAAATCTATATCCCCGTTGCGGACAGCCCCGGCGATATGCTCCATGTCACGGTTGAGGATCGGGAACCCCTCCCCGATTGCAGCCGCCATCACGTCCGCTATCTCCCCCCAGGGATCGGCGGCGGAAAAAAATTGCACCTGGCGGAGCAACGGAATGCCGGCGCCGAAACGGGCGGGATCGAATCCCGTCAAGGTCACGGCCGGCCATTTTTCACCCGCCAGCAATCTCCTCCTCGCCAGGAGCAGAGGCTGAAAGGCGCCGATAATTGCCCCTGCGTGGGGGTTTCCGGCGATTTCCCGCGCCATGATTTCCCGCAAATTTTCCTCCGTTTTTTCCGCATTTCTCATCTTTTCGGCTCCTTTTATCCGACCCGGGGTAAATACCTGCGCCCGCAAGGGCCCTTCCTGATAGCGTCCCCATCTATACAATCGGCCCCGGCGGTGTCAAGGGATATATGCCATCCATGACATATCCTGGGTTGACTTTTTTGTTGCATTTCTGTATTAAGCCAAACGAAACATATGTTAAAGGAGGTATAAGCTATTGAAACGATTACTTGGAGCCCTCGTCCTTTCTTTGTTGTTCATCACCCCCGCCGGGGCGCAGGAAAAACTTCATGCCGCCGTGGCGGCTAATTTCATCTCCCCCTTCAAGGAACTGGTAGAGTCGTTCAGACAGCAGACCGGCATCGAGGTGGAGGCGACCTATACCTCCACCGGACAGCTTTACACCCAGATCATCCACGGCGCCCCTTATGACCTCTTCCTTGCCGCCGACCAGGAGCGCCCGGAACTCCTTTACAAGGAAGGCCGGGCCGAGAAGCCGTTCGTTTATGCCACGGGACAGGTGGTCTTCTGGGCTAAACAGCCGGAGTTGTGCGGCGCTCGGGACTGGCGGGAGGTTTTGGCCGCGCCGGGACTGCAAAAGGTCGCCGTCGCCAATCCGAAAACGGCCCCCTACGGCGCGGCGGCGATTGCGGCATTGAAGCAGGCCGGTATGGCGGATAAAATCGCGGGCAAAATAGTCTATGCCCAGAATATCGCCCAGTCTTTCCAATATGCCGCCACCGGCAGCGTAAACGGCGGCTTCTGTGCCCTCTCCGCCGCCTTGACGACGGAGGGCAAGAAGGGATGTCATTTCCTGATCCCTGAGGCCCCGCCGATAGTGCAGAGCGCCTGTCTCCTGAAGCGGACGGCCAAGCGCCCCGCCGCGGAGAAATTCATCCAATTCCTCGCCGCTCCGGAAGCCACAGCGGTGAAGAAGAAATACGGATACAAATGATCGGCGGATGCGGGGGCCAAGGTTATCCGCCAGCCACCGAAGGCTGGGGACACAAAACGGAACTTATGAAAACAATTGAAATAACTGGATAATGGCCATGGACTGGACGTCACTCATCCTCTCCGTAAAACTGGCCTGTACGGCCACTACCGTCTTGATGTTCCTAACCGCGCCCCTGGCCTGCCTGCTGGCATACAGCCACCTGCCGGGCAAGGCCTTCCTGGAGGCCTTCATCAATCTGCCCCTGGCCATGCCGCCCACCGTTGTCGGATTCTATCTGCTCATCATCATGGGTCCCGCCGGCTTTCTGGGACGCCTGTGGGCCGGGGCTACGGGATCGCCGCTGTTGTTCACCTTCGCCGGCATCGTCGTCGCCGCCATCATCTACAGCATCCCCTTCGCCCTCCAGCCCATGCGGGCGGCCTTCGAAAAGATCGATCCCCGGCTCATCGAGAGCGCCCGGATCCTCGGTCTCTCCCCTCCCGCCATCTTCACCCGGGTGATCCTCCCCAACAGCCTCAACGGCATTGCCGCCGCCGCCATCCTCGTATTTCTCCACACCCTGGGGGCCTTCGGGGTTATGCTCATGGTCGGCGGCAGCGTCCCTGGACAGACCCGGGTAGCCTCCATCGCAATCTACGAGGCCGTGGAAACCCTCCAGTACGGCAGCGCCGCCCTGATGTCCATGGCACTGCTGCCAATCTGTTACCTGTTTCTCCTTGTTGTTCACCGCCTGACCAGGAGCAAGTCATGAATATCCAAGTCCGCATCCGCAAACCCCTGCCCCATTTCAACCTCGACGTGGAAATCGCCTGTCCGGAGGCGGCCCTGACGGTGGTCATCGGACCCTCCGGCGCCGGCAAGACCACGCTGATGCGCGTCATCGCCGGGCTGGACAAGGCCGCCGAAGGACACATCCGGTTCGGCGACGAGGTGTGGCTGGACACCGGCAAGGGAATCTTCATCCCGCCGCAAAAACGGCGCCTGGGCTATGTCTTTCAGGATTACCCCCTTTTCCCCCACCTGAGCATTCATGACAACGCCGCCTTTGCCGCCGGCGCCCGGGAGCCGATGGTCCGGACATTGCTGGCACGCTTCGGAATCGATCATCTGCAACGGCGCAAACCGAACGCCGTATCCGGCGGTGAGCGCCAGCGGTGCGCCATCTGCCAGGCCCTGGCCCGGGAACCGCGGCTGCTCCTTTTGGATGAGCCTTTTTCCGCCCTCGATGTATTCACCCGCCGGGACCTCCGGGATGAGTTGCGGAAAATGAAGGAGGAGTTGGGCATCCCCATGATCTATATCACCCATGACGTCAACGAGGCCCTGTACCTGGCCGATGAGATGATCCCCATCGTGGCCGGCCGGGTGGACCGGGAATGGATGCAGCGTTCCGTGGCCCGGGTGGATGCCGCCCGAAGCGACCGGAGCAAGGCGGTCCGGGAGCCGCGCCTGTCCCTTGCCTACTGACCCTTTGCCATCACCGTCCATCCCCCGCGGAGCTGACGTCGGGAAGCGCGGTCACCGGAGCGGAACATCATGGCGAGAGCTTGCATAACCGCGGAACAATGGTTCGCAAGCGGCGAATCAAATGGTTTTCGCCGTTTTCTTGATTGAACTTAACGCCTGGTAATGAATAAGAATTATACGTTACCCATAGAGAAGCGAAAAAGATTTCTGAGCCGCGGCGAAGCCATTTTTCAAAACAGGTCTCATGGCGCCAACATTTGGAAAGGAGTACAATAGTTTATGAAATTCGGTTCTTATTCATATGATGAATATGTCCATCTCGTTAAATCGTTTCACGGCAGTATGGCCCCGGGACTGGTCATCGGCGGATTCATCGTCGAGACGGCCCTGAAAAATCTTCCGGAGGGCGAATTCTTCGATGCCGTCTGTGAGACCTCGGTTTGCCTCCCCGACGCCGTGCAGCTCCTCACCCCCTGCACCATCGGCAACGGTTGGCTGAAGGTCTTCGATCTGGGGCGCTTCGCCGTGACACTGTACGAAAAGGAGTCCGGTAAAGGAATCCGGGTCTATCTCGACACGGAGAAGCTGAAGGCCTGGCCGGAATTCCATGCCTGGTTCTTCAAGCTGAAACCGAAACGGGAACAGGATTCGGAAGCGCTCCTGAATCAGATCAAGGAGGCCGGCGCCTCGGTCCTCAGCATGCAGGAAGTCCGGGTAAAACCGGAAATAACCGTCAAGAGGCGCATGGGTTCCACCGCCGTGTGCCCGCAATGCGGCGAGGCCTATCCCCTCCGCGACGGCGACTCATGCCTGGCCTGCCAGGGGAAATCTCCCTATGTAAGCTGAGCCCGCCTGGTCAAATACCTTGACTATTCAAGGTCCTTTCATTACATACTCTCCGTAAGGTGATGGAGGTAAACGCGGATGGAGATCAAATACAAGATCTGGCTCGAAAAGGACGGCAAGGTGATCTTCGGGCACGGCCGCGAGGAACTCCTCCAGGCCGTCGCCGAATGTCACAGCCTCAACGCCGCGGCAAAAAAGCTCAACATGTCCTACCGGGCCGCATGGGGCCGCCTCCGGGCATCGGAGGATCGTCTGGGCATCAAGCTCATCGAAAGCGACGCGGCAAAAAAAGGGATGACCCTAACCCCCGCGGCCATGACGCTCCTGGAAAAATTCCGGCGCCTGGAAAAAGACGCCGATTCCTATCTTAAAAAGACCAGCCGGGAACTAACCGCCCTTCTCGACGGAGAACAGAGCCCAGATCAGGAAAAAAAAGGGGAAGTGAAGCCCGACTGAGCAGCGCTTCACTTCCCCCGATACTTCCCCGGCCTTCTCCCGTCAGGCGATCTTTTCCACCGCCACGGCGCAGGCCTTGTATTCCGCCGTCAGGGTAATGGGATCGTAAACGGGATTCGTGAGCCAGTTGGCGCATCCCTCCCGGAAATGGAAGGCCATCCAGATCATCCCCGGCGGCACCTGGGGGGTGATCCTCGCCTTCACGGCCACCCGGCCGCGCCGGGACTTCACCGCAATCATTTCTCCGTCCGCAATCCCGTATTTATCCGCATCCGCCTCGGAGATATCGGCGGTTTCCTCGCTGAGCAGTACATTGAGCCCGTCGGAACGTCCGGTTTGCGTCCGGGTATGGTAGTGGTAGAGGCGGCGGCCCGTACTCAGCACCAGGGGATATTCCCCGTCGGGCACCTCCGCCGGCGGTATCCAGTCGATCGCCTTGAATACCCCCAGGCCGCAGGTAAAACAGCCGTCCTTATGGAGATAAGACGTCCCCTCGGATTCCAGGCTCGGGGCCGGCCACTGGAGGCCGTTGCCTTCCAGGCGGAAATACTTGATCCCCGCCATGGAGGGCGCCAGTTGAGAAACCTCATTGTCCCAGACATCCTGAGCGCTGTCGGATTCCCAGACATGCCCCATCCGCCGGGCGATTTCCTTGAAGATCCACCAGTTGGGTTTGGCCTCCCCGGGGGGAGCGCTGGCGGTGCGTACCCGGTTGACCCGGCGCTCGCTGCTGGTGAACGTCCCGTCGTTCTCGCTCCACGCCGCCGCCGGCAGCACCACGTGGGCAAACCGGGTCGTCTCCGTGGGGAAGATGTCCTGGCATACCAGGAACTCCGCGGTGGCAAGGCAGTGTTCCACGTGCCGGATGTCTGGCTCCGTGTTGGCGAGATTTTCCCCAAATATGTAGAAGGCCTTCACCTTGCCGTCCAGGAGGCCGTCGATCATCTGGGGAATCATCAGTCCTGGTTTTTCCGGAAGTTTTTCCACCTTCCAGGCAGCAGCGAATTTTTCCCTTGCCTGGGGGTTGTCCACCCGCTGATAGCCCGGGAAGACATTGGGCAGGGCCCCCATGTCACAGGCCCCCTGGACGTTGTTCTGCCCCCGCAGGGGGTTGACGCCCCCGCACTCGAAGCCGACGTTGCCCAGGAGCATCTGGAGGTTCGCGCAGGACATGACGTTGTTGACGCCACAGATATGCTCGGTGATCCCCAGGGTGTACATGAGCATGGCGGGACGGTTGGCCGCGAGACGGCGCGCCACGTTCCGGATCACGTCGGCGCCGACCCCGCTGATCGCCGCGGCCCGCTCCGGCGGATACTCCAGCACCTTCTGCTTCAGTTCCTCGAAACCCATGGTGCAGGATTCGACATAGTTCTTGTCATAGAGATCCTCGGTGACAAGGACGTTCATCACCCCGTTAAGGAAGGCCACGTCGGAGCCGACCTTAATCTGTACATGCAGGCTGGCCAGGTCCACGAGAGGCGTTCGCCGGGGATCCACCACGATCAGCTCGGCGCCGCCGATCACCGCCATCTTCAGCAGCGACGCCGCCACCGGATGGGCCTCCGTCATGTTGGAACCGATGACCAGGATCATCTTGGCCTTGGCGAAATCGCGGAAGGAATTCGTCATCGCCCCGGAACCGAAAGAGGTCGCCAGACCGGCGACTGTCGGGGCGTGTCAGGTACGGGCGCAGTGATCGATGTTGTTCGTACCGATCACCGCGCGAAACAGTTTCTGCATCTGATAGGAGTCTTCGTTGATGCTCCGGGCGCAACTGACGCCGGCAATGGCGTCGGGCCCGTCCTTGGCGATGATCTCCTTGAATTTTTCCGCCACGAGATCCAGGGCCTCGTCCCAGGACGCCTCCCGGAAGTTCCCGTTTTCCCGGATGAGGGGCGTCTTGAGGCGGTCCTCCGCATAGATGAAGTCATATCCGAAACGTCCCTTGACGCACAGCCGCCCCATATTCGGCTCCCCATCCTCCACCGCCGTAACCTTGGTGATCCGGCCGTCCTTCACATGGAGCCACTGCTGGCAGCCCACCCCGCAATAGGGGCAGGTGGTGCGGATCTTCTTCGTCTCCCAGGACCGCGCCTTGCCCCGGGCCTTCTTTTCCGTAAGGGCCCCGACGGGGCAGACCTCCACGCACTGGCCGCAGAAGACGCACTCGCTGCCCAGATACGGGCCGTCGCCGCCCGTGACGACCTTGCTCCTTTTACCGCGATAGCCATAGCTGATGGCCCGGTTGACCACCAGCTCGTTGCAGGCCTGAATGCAACGCCCGCAGCGGATGCAGCGGGTGAAGTCACGGACGATGAAGGGGTTTTCCTCTTCGGTGGGGTAGAAATCCTGATCCTGTGGAAAGCGCATCTCCTTGATTCCGTAATAATACGCCAGATCCTGAAGGCGGCAATCGCCGTTTTTCTCGCAGACCAGACAATCATGGCGGCCGCTGGACAAAAGCAATTCCACGTTTAGTTTCCGGGTATTGTGGACCCGGTCCGTTTCCGTAAAGACCTCCATGCCCGCCGCCACCGGGGTGGAACAGGCGGCCATCAAAGTCCGGGCGCCGGCGATCTCCACCAGGCAGATCCGGCAGGCGCCGGTGGGGGTCGTATCCTTGAGGTAACAGAGGGTGGGAATGTCCACCCCGGCCGCCCTTGCCGCTTCCAGCACCATCTGACCGGGCTGGTAAACGGTTTCTTTCCCGTTCAGGGAAAAGATTGCATCCTTCATCACGGGCCTCCTCGTTGGGTTAAAAAAATCTATTTATGTCAGTTATGACAGAATGCCGATACAATAATTGGCCGTGCTAAGTCAAGATAATTGCTAATTATATTTATATTAACATAATGCGAAGGGGCGGGATTGACATCAGGTATGGAAAGTATTAATGATCAGCGCTGCCGACGATGCGAAACCACAGTCCCCCATCGGGGATGATGACCTCCGGGGGCCGGCCTGGTCGAAAGGGGCGAGGGAAATGACGGCGGACGGACTTTCGTCATCCCGCTTCCGGAGTCCGACGCCTATAAACCTTTGAAAAATGACTTCGTCGCGGCCCAGAAATCTTTTTCGCTTCTCTATGGGTAACGTATAATTCTTATTCATTACGAGGCGTTAAGTTCAATCACGAAACGGCGAAAAACATTCGATTCGCGGCTTGCGAACCATTTTTCCGCGGTTACGCAAAGCCCTCACCTAATCATGAATAGTCAGGGGTAGTTATGTATTCAACGTCAAGCCGGGAGCATTCCGCCCCCATCGAAAAGAACCGGGATAATTTTACAAGGGAATTTCTGTTCGCCAACGCCGGGATCGTTCGGGATCACGGCGGTTTGCACACCGCCATGATCATGGAGGAACGTATGGAAGGCTGGCGAGGAATTCCCCACGGTGGCATCGCCATGGGGTTCGTCATGGAGCTTGCCGCTCTGCTCCGGGAAGAATACGCGGAGAAAGACAAAGGCCCCACCTATCCCCTGACGGCGGATTTTCGCCTGGGCGGCGCCGGGGTCCGTATCGGGGACAATGTGGAGGCCAGGGTACGGACCGCGCCGGAAGGGATCCAGGGAACCATCTTTGCGCCGGGGAATAACGCCCCATACCTTTCCGCCGTCATCGGCTACGGCATAGACGACCCACAGCGGCGTGATACCTTCCGGTCTTATCTCCCCGCCAGGACATCAAATCCGGCGGATTGGGGGATACCACTGCCCTACTACCGGAACTGCTTCGTCTGCGGTGTCGCCCGTAGCCACCCCGGCCTGGAGAGACGGTTCCTCCTCGGAGGCGGCGACGGCGGCACGCCCCGTCTGGCCTATGCCGCGGCGGGTTTCGATGTCGCGGATGGAAACACATTCTATCGGTTCCAGAGCGGCGGCCGCCTCTCAGCCCTGCCAGCGCTGGCACTTTTGGATGAAACCATGGGCTGGGCGGGTTTCTTGAGTGCGGCCAGCGGGGCGGTAACGGTGCGGATCGGCTACACCTTCTACCGGGACATCCGACCGGGGGAACGGCTGGTCTTCATCGGCCGTAACGAAAGGGTCCGGGGCAGAGCCGGCGCCCGGCTTTTCTTCTGGACCTCGGGCGGCGCCGTGTCTCTGGACGATGCCGGACGATGCGAACCGGTCATCGCCTCCTCAGCTCAGTATCTGGGAGTGGCGGAACTTACGGAACAGATGCGGCAGGAGTTGATCCCGCCGGAGTTGACCTCCCGGGCCTTCCGAATGGCCGGCATCACCTGCTGAAAGACAGGGGAAAAATTATAAAAGATGACAGCCTCATAACAAGCAAGTCTTGTTATTTCTCTCCAAAAGGGAGAGGTTTAGGAGGGGGATGGGTCAAAGATTGCTGATGGCATGGAAGGGGATTAAACCCATCACCATCCCGTCCCTCCTTTTGAAGGGGAGGGCCCTTCGTGACTTTACTATGAAAACGTCATTTTCATGCTTCGTGGCGCTCCGCGGGGCATGCGGGTTTTTTACGGAGGCATCAAGTTTGAATTTTTAATAAGGTCATCTAAGCTGGATTTCAAAAACTGACTTTTTTACGGGACGGCAAAGATCATGACGGCCAACCGTCGCCGGAAAGCCGTTTTTACAAAAGAAATATTTCCCATTAATTCGAGCAGAAAATCGCCTTGACAAATTCTTTACGGCCACGTCTCAGGCGCACTCGCTGTAGCCGCAGATCCGGCAGACGGCGCATCCCCCCTCGTGAGAGACGATCCCACCGCATTCCGGGCAGGCCCCCTTGACCAGGGCTACCTTCTCCCGCACCGTTTCGTAGCCGTTGGCCACCATATGGGACTGGATCGCCTTGGCCACGGCATCGGCGCAGGACAGGATCTTGTTTTCCCCGAAGCCGGAAGGGGAGTGACAGGAGATGCCCTGGAGCTGCTTGATGACCTGCCGGGCCTGAATGCCGCTCCGCCAGGCCAGGGACACCATGCGGCCGATGGCCTCATTCTGGGAGGCGGCGCACCCCCCGGCCTTTCCCATGGTGGTGAAGAGTTCAAAGAGACCGGTACTGTCCTGATTGACAGTCACATAGAGGGGGCCGCAACCGGTCTGCATCTGATAGGTCCAGCCCTTCAATACCTTGGGCCGCTCCCTTTTCACTACCTTGCGTTCTTCATCGCCGCCGATTCGGGCCGTCTTTTCTTGCCCCTTCCCCCGGGACAGGACCTGTTTGTCCCGGGAGCCGTCGCGGTAGATGGTAACCCCCTTGCAATCCAGTTGATAGGCGAGGCGGTACACCTTGGCCACCTCCTCCACCGAGGCCTCCCGGGGGAAGTTGACCGTCTTGCTCACCGCATTGTCGGTGTACTTCTGGAAGGCGGCCTGCATCCCGATATGGACATCCGGCGAGATATCGTGGGCGGTGACGAAAAGGCGGCGGATGTCCGCGGGCACCTCCTCCAGGTCGTGGAGCGTTCCCTGTTCGGCGATCCTCTTCATCAGCTCCGGGGTGTAAAACCCCCGTTCCCGGGCCGTCTTTTCAAACAGGGGATGGACCTCCACGAGGATATCGTCGTCCATGACCTGGCGGATATAAGACACGGCGAAGATCGGTTCCACCCCCGAAGAGGCGTTGGCGATAATGGAAATAGTCCCCGTCGGCGCGATGGTGGTGATGGTGGCGTTGCGGAGGGGGGGGTCTTCTTTTTTGGCATAGAGGGAGGCGGCGAAATTCGGGAAGGGGCCCCGCTGTTTCGCCAGGTGCCGGGAGGCGTTGTGACCCTCCTCTTTGATGAACTTCATCACCTGCCCGGCCAGCGTCACCGCCTCCTCGGAATCGTAGGGGATCCCCAGCAAGATCAGCATGTCCGCCCAGCCCATGACGCCCAAGCCGATCTTGCGGTTGCCGAAGGTCATCTCGGCAATGATGGGCAGGGGGTATCTGTTGACCTCCACGACGTTGTCGAGAAAATGGACGGCCAGATGGACAACCTCCCGGAGGCGTTTCCAGTCCACGGCGCCGCCCGTCACCATCTTGCCTAAGTTGATCGATCCCAGGTTGCAGGATTCATAGGGCAGGAGAGGCTGTTCACCGCAGGGGTTCGTCGATTCGATGGCCCCGACGTCGGGCGTGGGATTGTCGCGGTTGAGACGGTCCAGAAAGACAATCCCCGGCTCCCCGTTCTCCCAGGCCTGGGCGACGATGCGGTTGAATACCTTCCGGGCGTTCAGTGTCCCGGTGACCTGGCCGCTGCGGGGATTGATCAGGTCGTAGTTCTCGTCCGCCTCCACCGCGGCCATGAATACTTCCGTCAGACCGACGGAGATGTTGAAGTTGTTCAACTGGTTCTTGTCGGCCTTGCACATGATGAAATCCATGATATCGGGATGATCCACGCGCAGGATGCCCATGTTGGCCCCGCGGCGGGTGCCCCCCTGCTTGATGGTCTCCGTGGCGATGTCGAAAACCCGCATGAAGGAAATGGGACCGCTGGAGATACCCGTGGTGGTCATCACCACATCGTTGGCGGGACGGAGGCGGGAAAAGGAAAAACCGGTGCCGCCGCCGGACTTGTGGATCAGGGCGGTATATTTTACGGCATCGAAGATCTCTTCCATGGAGTCCCCCACCGGGAGGACGAAACAGGCCGACAACTGCCCCAGCTCCCGGCCGGCATTCATCAGGGTGGGGGAATTGGGAAGGAAGTCCAGGGAAGCCATGATGCGATAGAACTTCTCCGCCAGC
>Ga0209719_1002320_pt1 | contig 20060 bp, 12 predicted proteins | sample AD_JPNAS2_MetaG_FD_184421 | JGI IMG/M metagenome (GOLD analysis project Ga0209719, IMG submission 184421) | Active sludge microbial communities of municipal wastewater-treating anaerobic digesters from Japan - AD_JPNAS2_MetaG (SPAdes) (version 2) | ecosystem: Engineered > Bioreactor > Anaerobic...
TCAGAAAGAAAAGGTGCAGGTTCTTACTTTTATTTGAAAGGGACAATGACGCCATAATAACGCCAATAGCGCCACAATGAAGCCATAATAACGCCAACGCTCAAACCCAAGCTTGGCAAAGAGTGTGTCTGCTCCGACGCTCAATAGAAACGACCGACAAACCAACAGACGAAAAAGAAGCGAAAACTTTGCAAGATTTTTATTTCAAATTTTTTCTATTATTCTCTTTTTTTGCTTTTTGCTAGAATGTTTTATCTTCGTTTCGTAAATTAGACGTTGGGCAACATGCAAAAATGACAGAACAGATAAATTATAATACGAAAGCGAATGGCATACGAATCGGTAGATAAATTACAGAACGCTCTTGGAGAAAAGGTGTTCCACTATACGCAGGACAAGAAGAAGGCGGCAGGTAGAGCACTTGGGACAATGGTTGAAATCATTACCTATTACCTTCTCAAGACATGGGATTTTAATAACTCGACTTCAATTGAAAGAGGACTTGTTGAATACGGGAATGAAGACATAAGTCATAATGTTGAGTATTCACTGCATCCTATAATAAATGAGTATGAAGTAGCCGTTGACAATGACGGAAACTCTATAACTGCTACCAAAATTCTTAAAGAATTAGAGCAAAAAGCCAATATTTCCAAATTCGAGAAAAAGAATAATAATCTTCTTGACAAACACAATATTCTCCGTAATGCTTGTACAATTGGAGAATCCGAAGACTCCTTTCTACTAACCAGTTTCAAAGCAGTTGGACAAGATAAGCATGAACTACTTGTCTTTGAGCAAATGCAAAAACCCTATGCAATCTTTGAATGCAAACGGGTTGGAGTTGAGGAAGGAGCCAAAAAAGGTCCACAAACTATTGAGAAAGCCAAACAAGGAGCATATGTTGCACGCACTGCATCTTCACTACAAAAAATTAGAACAGATGCGGGTGAGAAATATGGAATAATATATCGCTCTGACAACGAGCCGTATATTAAACCTTACACAGAGTTGATGGAGGAAATCATCTACTCAGATGACAGTGAACTCCTTAAAAAATTTATACTAACCGTTGGCGTTGTGAGCAATCACGGTAATTGGTTCACAGCAGAAAATCAGAATAAGGAGTTAAAGGTATTAGCTCAATCCTACGACTGGTTAATCTTCTTAACAGATAATGGATTGGCGCAATTCATTGACGAATTAATACTCAACCCAACTCAGGATTATATAAAAGTCCAGGAGGCATTCAAAAACAGTTATACTGCGGATAAAAAGCGTAATATTTTCACAAAAGTCAAAATGGATTTTGAGGCAGATGCTATATTACTCAAATACTTCTCTGACAAATTAGCTGAAATTGAGAGTTGGTTTAACATTATTGCCCCGGAAGGAAAAAGCATTAACGAATTAAAGAACGAGTTGATCGAGCTACGTTCTAAAAACTGGAAAGAAATACTATTATGAGCGCAGGTAGAACAGTAAACTCTCAAAGTCAAAGTTGGGGAACGCCCCTCAAATACGTAAAGGCAGTCAAGCGATTTTTTGGAGGCTCAATTGCATTAGACCCATGTTCAAATGAATATTCAATAGTTCATGCTGAAACAGAGTTTATGCTACCTCACAACGATGGCCTTAAAGAAGATTGGAACTACCCTACCATCTACATGAATCCTCCATACGGTTCCGATAGAGAAAGAGGAACGACTATTAAAAACTGGTTGGCAAAATGTGCTTTGACACATCAAAAATACCACTCGGAAATATTGGCTTTGGTCCCAGTTGCAACCAACACAGGGCACTGGAAGCAGAGCGTTTTCGGTCAAGCAAAAGCTATTTGTTTTCTTTATGATACACGATTGAAATTCTTAGAGAACGGTTTGAACGTAGGAAAAGGAGCTCCTATGTCATGTGCTATGATATACTGGGGACAAGATTATGACAAGTTTTACGATGTTTTCATTGAATATGGTGCTGTGGTTGACATTTCAAGCCTTCAAGGAGAAAAAATTGGAAAAGAGAGAAAGTTTATGGAACTGGACTTAAAATAAAGCACGATTGCCCAACATTGTATAAAAGCAATAGCGGGTAAAATGGTAAATTCAAGCTTTGTGTATTTAATAAACTTTGGTAATGGCGGACAGGTAATCGCTTTAAAATCCGCTGCTGCTTTTATGCTCGACAGTCCAGCAGTAATGGCTTGTAGACACTGAAATCATATACAAATGACTAAAAAATGAAAACATTTGTTGAACAATATACTTGGGACGAATTTCAGCTAATCGAAGATATTAGAAGAGTTTTGCGTATTACACGCAACGACCGCTTTGCGGGAAATTATCAACCTTATCAAATCCGAGCAAATGAATCTTTGTCTCAACTCGGTTTCGGTTTAAATTTGAATAAACAAGATGTTTTAATTAACCTTTGTCTTCGTAGCCTTAAATTAGATTTTGCAATTCAAGTTTGGGAAATCGCACAAGACTTGACGAAGAAAAGATATTTTGACTACTTAGAACATAATTGGCTTCGAACAAAAGCCCCATTTAAAGAACTTTCATTCACAAGCAAAAATAGACAAAAAGCCGAAAAATATTTTTATCAAATGCTCGTAGAAACTTGTAATGATGACAAAATTGTTTCGTCAGAAAGAGCGACATTCATAAGACACGAACACGTTGGTTACGACACAGACGATTTGAGACTTGAAGTTATTTTGAAAGAAAACAAAATCACAGATGAGATTAGAGACAAGGTTTATAAACAATACGCAACAGGCGAAAAAAATTATTCATTTGGCTTGAAAAATCAAAGATTTTCGTTTGAAGATATCAAAGATTTTTTTGTTTACTGCGATAATCATTTATTGAGCTTATTAAACGCAGAAGATGGACAAAAAGAAATTACAGAACAAGAAAAATTTCTTTTTTCGTCTGCCGACATTTCTGACTTGGACGGAATTCTGAATGCTATTAAACAAGGTGCAAACATTAACGCTATTGACACAAACGGAGAAACGGCATTTACAAAAGTCTTTGAAAATTTTAATTACGAATTATACAATGAAGAACGAAAATTTGACGAGAAAACACTTATTGAGCGGACAATTTTAATTGCCTCTAAAATGCTTGAGCTTGGTGCAGACATTAACTTATTTGGCTATGACGGCATAAATGCATTACAGCAAGTTGCTTACTCACATAACCCAACTCTAATGAAATTTTTGCTTGACAATGGAGCAAATCCTAATATCAATTATTTTCCGGAAGACGGACAAGAATATATTAAATCAACGGTTTTAGACACTATTTTAAGCGACTACTATGTATATGATGACGAAGAAAATCTAAACCAATGTGAAACGCTTTTGAAAAATGCAGGAGCAGAATGAAAATAGCGGCAGCCACTAACAAGCGGTATAAAACATTGGGTTTTAAGTAGTTATTCAAGCGTTATACACCTCATCAAGTTCGGTGTAATTCGACAAAAAATCGCCCGCAATCCCCAAGATTTCATACCGCAAAATCGTTATCTGCAACCGGCGGACAGCGAAGTACTTTTGAGAGGAGGAGAAAAAAGAAAACAGGACAAATTTAGGAAATGAACACATACGGAAATTTTTCCTTACAACGCATTTCGATAGATTTGAGCAATCGTTGCAGTAAAGCCTGCGATTTCTGCTACAATCACAGTTTTGCGGACGGAAAAGTTGAATGGCAACCGCAAGAAGTGATTGATTTAATGAAAGATTGTATCGAAAACGGTTTACAATCCGTTTCACTTGGCGGTGGAGAGCCATTTGAATACGAGGGAGTTTTTGAAATTATTTCTGCACTTACTCCCTTAGCTTTTGTGAGCGTAACAAGCAATGGTTTGCCATTGAAAAACATCGAAGTATGGAATAAATTGATGAAAAACAGACCTGACAAAATACATTTTACTATTCATAATCCTGAAAACGAGGACGATGTTAACAACGCCTTGTGTTTTGTTAATTTGCTTAAACGAGAAAATATAAAAGCCGGAATTAATTTGTTAGTCTCTTCCGATAAAATAGAGGAAGCAAAAATATTGACAAAACGACTCATTCAATTAGGAATTTCGAGAAAAGAGATTATTTTCGTTCCACGAAAATTATCATTACAACCTACTCCGGAGCAAATCTTGGAAGTTGCCGATAATGAGCCGTTTCAAGCGCCCTCGTGCCTTATGGCTTGCAAACCGAGTGAACGCTTTTGTTCAATTTCGTGGGATAAAAAAGTAAATTACTGCTCCTATAGCCCCAGCAAGGCAAAGTTGCAAGAGATTTCGTATAAGGGAATTATAAATGCTTTACATTCAATAGATTTTAAATCGTGTATGATATGAAAATAATAGATTTTCCGGCAGGACATAGTATGGACACCGATTGGTTTGCGGTAGATAAAGACGGGAATGTTGCTGTTTTTGACAGCGGACAAGAAGGAGCAGTTCCAATTGAGATTGAAAGCCAAACATTTTGGCTCGAATTATTTGAAAAATATGCAAAACCTATTACGCCAATTTTAAAACAACTATATTTAGGCGAAAAGACGATAGAAAACATATTGCAAAAATGCGATGTTGACACATTGCACAGAATTATTTCAGATGAATATGCGGTAGATGGTTGTATTTTCCTTCTGAACGAAGACAAAAAATGGGAAGATTTAGATTTTGAACGTGTTTTGTTGAAAGAAAAATCATTTGAAGACACTGTCCTTTGTTTATCTGAAAATATGCCACTTTATTTAATGTCAGATATTTATGTTATTAGAAAAGAATTTGTTGACGCAATAAAAAATAAAATTATTATCAAAGCTTGCAATTTTTCGATATTCTATGACGATGAAGATGGATTGACAGGAGTTGGAAAAAAAGATTTAGGACTGTTTTTTTACGACCACGACAGCCATGATTGGCGCACAGAACCCTATTACAAAGTGCTCACGCCCGAAATTCCACTAAAAGCAAGTCAAATTGCACCTGATTTAAAGGATAAAATTCCACATTTCAAAGAAATGTCCTTTGAAAATCAATATTGGATACAACCAATGGAATTTTTTAGTTGCAATTCCTATGTTGAAGGAGATACAGACAAAATCGGTTACGGAAAAGTTACTTCGTCCGACAATCAAGAAGAATATTGTTTGCTTCCCATAAGCGACCAAATTTGGAACTTGACTAAATTAGGTAATTGCGCAGAATGTTACCGACAAATAAATTCCTTTTCTTTATATCACCACAACTTGGAAGCATATAAAGACTATCCGCCAGTTGTGATAATTAAAGATTATTATGTTTTTGACTACGACAAAAGAACACGATACGATAATTTATTGAAGCAAATCTATGAAAAGCTAAATATCAGTAGACACGAGTGTTTTATAACTTATTGTACGAAATGTTACGATTCCAGAAAAGGAAGCGATTTATTGCGCTTTTCTAAAAAATTTCAAAATTGCTATAAACATTTGAATACAGAAATATCGGTATTACAGCCTTCATTACTTATAGCCATAGAAGAAAGTGTTGTAAGTATGCTGAAATCAAAATACAAAATAACTGATTTCTCGGAGATGCCTTGTTTGTGTGGTATAACCATTGAAGAAAAGCAATACCCATTACTTGTGATAAATAAGTCAAAAACAGAAGAACAACAAGAGAATTTGGATAGATTTTTATCTGAAAAGTTTGACGAGATAAGAACAATTTTAGCAGAGCCGAGAAACTTACCACCGTTGAAACCAAGAGTAATTCGGATAGAAGAATAGAAACAAAAATGATAACAAAAACAGATAAAAACATACAAATCGGCTGAAGTTAACGAGCGGTTTCACGCGAGAGGGGGGGAGCCTCCCACACACATTAGTGGTATGCTAAAAAGTAATCGTCCGTAACCCGCCACTTCACACACCCCCAACCATTGCAGCTCATTTCAAAAGAAAATAAAGCTCAATATTGTGATCATTTGAGCCGGAATAGTTACATTTGTGAGCCGTAAATTGAAACTCTATGATTGATAAAAGAATATCAGAAATAATTGAGATCATAAAGAAGAACCGGGAAGTTTCTTCAAGTGAAATATTTGGCAGTCTATCAACATCAATTAGTTACGCTACTGTAAAAAGAATACTTTCCAAGCTGATCGGCGAAAATCTCTTAATAAAAAGGGGACAAGGAAAATCGACCAAATATTTAATTTCACCAGGCTATGAAATTCTTTACCCTATTGACATTGAAAAATATTATGAGAAGGAAATTGATGAAAGAGATATTAGGGAAAGTTTTAATTTACAACTCATACCCAAAACACTTAAAGAGTGTAGCGTGTTTACAACCAATGAATTAGAACAATTGGGTTTACTTCAAAAGAAATTCGAAAAGAATATTGCACAACTATCAGAAACAGAATACAAAAAGGAATTAGAGAGATTGGCAATTGATTTAAGCTGGAAGTCGTCGCAGATTGAAGGGAATACTTATTCTCTATTGGAAACGGAGAGATTACTTAAAGAAAAGGAAACCGCATCGGGGAAAACAAAAGAAGAAGCAATTATGCTTTTAAATCACAAGGAAGCCATTGACTTTATAATTGAAAACCCTGATTACCTGGTTCCATTATCCGTTTCGAAAATTGAAGACATACATAGTTTGCTGATAAAAGAACTCGGGGTTGATAAGAACATAAGAAAAAGAAGAGTAGGTATTTCGGGAACAAATTATCGCCCTTTGGATAATGAGTTTCAAATTTCAGAAGCTCTGTCGGATATGTGTGAACTGGTGAATAGCAAAGAAAATATCTTCGAAAAAGCATTGCTTTTGTTGGTGCTAATTTCATACATCCAACCTTTTGCGGATGGGAATAAAAGAACGGCAAGAATTGTAAGTAATGCTATTCTAATGAATCATAAGTATTGCCCTCTTTCATTTAGAACTGTTGACTCTGTTGAGTATAAGAAAGCAATGCTTTTATTTTATGAACAGAATAATATATCAAGTATGAAAGCAATATTTATTGACCAGTTTAAATTTGCTGTGAATACTTACTTTTAACGATACGATTAAGATTGCACGGGAGACAGGATGAAGCCCATCATAAAATAATTCTTATAGACGGAAATAAGTTAGTTGATTTAATGTATAAGTATGGTGTTGGTGTTCAGATAAAAAACATTTATGAGATAAAGCAAATTGATGAGGACTTTTTTGAATTTTAAATGAAATGAAGAGAGCAAGGAGGTTTAAGAAAATAAAATCCATTCCCGCCTCTTCTTTTTTTTTTCAAAACCAAAAATTCAGCACAATGACCAATAAAATTCACATTCTTACAATCACAATACTTCTTTTAGCCTGTTGTGGGGCAAAACAGAATGATGCCAGGACTGAATTCTTTCCGAAGATTGAACAAAAACCTGATGTAATTCCTGACAAAGAAAATATTTGGGTTTTTATGCTTGCCGGACAATCCAATATGGCAGGGCGTGGAAAAGTTGAGCCTGTTGATACGATACCGGATTGCAGAATTTTTACCATCAACAAGGAAGGAGAATTAATACTTGCAAAAGAACCACTTCACTTTTATGAACCTACAATGACGGGTTTAGACTGTGGACTGTCATTCGGAAAAGAGTTGTTAAAACACATACCTGACAGCATTTCAGTATTAATTATACCCACAGCAGTTGGAGGTAGTTCAATCAGTCAATGGATAAATGATTCAACATTTAGAAATGTTACATTGATGACTAACTTCAAAGAAAAAGTTGAAATCGGACAAAAATACGGAGCTATAAAAGGAATTCTCTGGCACCAGGGAGAAAGCGATGCGAGCAGGCAAGAGACAATAGAAATATATAACAAGCGACTTCAAAATTTATTTACCCTTTTCAGGAATGCAGTCGGCAATAATGAATTACCAATAATAATCGGAGAATTAGGTTCTTTTTCAAAGACAGATGATAATTGGAAAGCGTTAAATGCTAAAATTGAGGAGTATATTAAAACTGATCCCAATGCATACTTGATAAAGACAAGTGATTTGAAAGAAAAAGGCGACAGGATTCACTTCGACTCAGAAGGACAAAGGGAAATGGGGAAAAGATTTGCCGGGCGGTTTATTGAAATACAGGAATAGCCGGTTCATCGCAAATCTACCAACTGTCCATGCGGCATCCAGGAAAACAAAAGAATTTTTAACAAAACCTTTCATAATTGAAAAATATTCTATAGGTTTGTATCCAGATGAAAATACATATAAAACTAGATTTCATACTTGAAAACACCGTCGAATTTGACAAATAACCAGGAAAACAAAACGGAACTACCAGAATTTATTTCTGAAACAGCAAAATTCTACAAAGAGCAGATCAGTATTATAAAGAAATTCCGGCAGCTATATCGGTTACTGCAGATGAATACGCTGAAAAATGCTATTAATTCCCTTTAACACAATTATTTCCATCTAACAAAAGAAGAAAAAATATAGAAAAACAAGTGCAAAGGAAACTTTGAGCGGAATAGCGACGAAAATCTTTATTGTAAGTTAGAAAATATCCGACAATGTCGTTTAATTAATTTGATTTTTAGCTTGTGAACTTATTTCAAAATACTAAATAACAGAGACCATGAGAAAAATTATCTTTTCACTATCATTCATTCTATTCATTAGTTTTAATAATGGGGGAGTCATTGCCCAAACCACCAAAACGGTTGGAAGCGGGGGTGATTACACAACATTAAATGCAGCAATTGCTGACATTCAAAATGGCAACTTAAATGGGGACATAATTTTTAATATTGTCTCCGATATTACCGAAACAAACGCAAATTTTATTGAAAAATCGGGTGTGGGTAGTTGGAATTATAATTCCATTACAATAAGACCTTCAGGTGATGTGCGAGAGATAAATGCAGACATTACTGAACCAATTCTATATGTTGCGGGTAGTAACATTGTAATAGAAGGAAGAGTAGATGGCGCTGGTAGCAATAATCAGCTTACATTTAGCAATAGCTCCGGTCCGGCCATTAACATTATAAACTACTATGGAGTTGAAAATATTGCCCTAGAATACCTCAATCTTGAAGGGGTAGTTGAAAGTACCACAGCAGGTATTGTTAATGTACTTTCCCATGGAGCCTCAGCAACAACAGGGATAATTATTGAGAATTGTAAAATTGGAAATCCAAACGGAAATGCTGCCAACGGGATCTATGCTAAGGCTTCTGGCAGTGGAAATATTGGGGCAATCGTTCAAAATTGCGAAATTGCCGACGTCTGGCATCCGGGACTATCCTCAAAGGGTATTAGTATAAATGAAGGTTGCGAAGCCTGGACCATCACCTCCAACAGCTTCTACCAAACCTCTGCCCGAACGGCTACTGCCGGCAATACGCATTATGGTATTTATATAAATGGAGGAGAAAACCATACGATCTCAAATAATAATATAGGTGGTTCCGAACCCCTTTGTGCAGGAACGGCATGGACCATTGCAGGTGAATATGCCAATAAATTTGTGGGCATTTACCTGAATGTCGGTACAACCAACCCGGCAAACCTTGAGAATAATATTATCTACAATTTCAATCACACCTACCACAGCACAACCCATGCGACTTCGTTACCCGGTATTTGGTGTGGGATATACCTGGCCGGAGGTGATGCCGATTTTGGCGATAACATTATCGGCTCAAACACGGAAGCCAATTCAATTATCGTTAACTCAACCGGCACTTCGAATGTTGCAAGCTATGGAATTGGAATAAACTCGGCCGTTTCAACCGCCGATGTCAACAATAACTACATTGGTTCATTTACCTTGAACTCGTCATCAACCGCCAATGGGCATAGCTTTACCGGTATTCATGTTGCCGCGGCTGGTGCTACTACCATTGGGGATAACACCATTGGCCATCAAACCATTCCAAATTTCATCACCAGCACTAACCCTAATGAATCTACCACAAATGAACAAAATGTCAGGGGAATTGTGAGCAGTGCCAATGCAAACACAAACATCTGCAACAACAATATTGTCAACTTAAGCGATAGCACGATTGGCAAAGGTGATGTAGTCGGCATTTTTTGTAACAAGGGTGTAAACAAAATAGTTGGCAACTCCATAAGCATGTTGACTAATTCCTCGGAATACAAAGGAGAGTACGATGGACACAACCCGGTAGTTGGTATATTACTGGAATCAAACCTTGATGGGCAGTTGGTAAACAGCAATACCATTCATCATTTATTAAATACTTATGGTGGAGGTTCTTATGATAAAATAAGAGTAAACGGCATCATATTATTGGGTAATGGTTCCGGAACAATATCGCAGAACTTAATTTACAATATTTCAATATCCCCCGGTTCCTCAATCCATGGTATTGCAAATGGCATTTGGTTACGTGGAAATAATAAGACGGCTATGAACAATGCCATACGCTTGGGATTTGGAGATACCAGTAATACTGCTTTCGTGGGCATTCAAGTATGGAGTGCCAATAACAGTATTTTGGGCAATTCGGTTTATATTGGCGGAACAGAAATTTCAAACATTGCAACTTATGCATTCCGCAAAATAGGCGGAGGAACCGATAAGGTTTATAATAATATCTTTTACAATGTCAGGGAACATGTGTCAGATTACTCAGGACATTATGCTATAGGGAAACATGAGTATTCATCACTTGAAAGCGATTACAACAATCTATATAGCTTGAAAGCGAGCACTATTGCCAATGATGATGTAGGTGATCTTGATAGCTACTATTGGATATTAGGAGGTCAGTCATTAGAACAATGGCAAGCTGCTACAGGATGTGATGCCAACAGCCTGAGCACTGACCCGCTTTTTGTTGGAGCCGATGACACCATACCCGACCTGCATATCACAGCCTCATCGCCCATGATAAATAAGGGAACATCGGTTTACCCGCTTGTGGTTGATATTGACGACGATATCCGCGACCGGCTACCTGATATTGGCTACGATGAGTTTTACACCGGCTCGGTGGTGATTGGTGAGGGACAAACTTACACCACCCTCAAGCAGGCTTTTGATGCCATTAATAATGGAATAATTACCGGAAATATTTCTATTAATTTACAATCGGGCACCACAGAAACCGCTACTGCGACGCTATACGAAAGCGGCTACAACGGAACATCGGATTACACCAGCGTATCTATTGGTACTGTTACCGAAAATATTAGCGTTTCGGGAAATATTACAGCACCAATCGTTTCCTTCAACGGGGCACATAACGTAAACATGGTTGACCTTACCATTCAGAACGAGAACGCTGATGGCTACTGCATTGAGTTTACCAATTCGGCAAGCAACAACCACATTTCGGGTTGTAATTTTGTGGGCAATATGCAGCTTTCCAATAAGGGGCTTATCACTTTCGGTGAGGCTGGTGATGGGGAAGGAAACAACAATAATATTATTGAGAACTGTACCTTTGGGGCCGGCGCATCAAGCTATCGGTACGGCCTGGTATCGGCAGGTGCAGCTAATGTTGGAAATAATAACAACACCATTACCGAATCGAAAATAGTCAACTTCTGGAGTAACGGTAACGCATCGGCCGGTATTTACCTCGATGAAAATAACTCCGATTGGGACATTACCGAAAACCACTTATACCAGACCGGAGCCATTACAGCAACCGGAGGCAATGCGCACTTTGGCATTCAATCGCTGTCAACAAACAATATCAACATAATCAGCAATTACATTGGTGGAACCGGCGAGGAATGCGGTGGAACAGCCTGGACCGTAAGCGGTGCATTTGCCAACAGTTTCACCGGGATATCCATCAGCGGGGAAAACACGGACGAATCCACAGTAAGCGGGAATACCATAAGTAACTTTAGCTGGACTGCCGCTCCCGATTCAAGTATGTACGAAGGTGCCGGTGTATGGACTGCCATTGCCTATGGTGGCGGAATAATTGATATAACAGAAAATACCATAGGCGCTTCAACAGGCACTAATAATATTGTTATTAAAACCATTACCGACTACCACGTAGCCAGCTATGGAATAAAAGGGGGAATGGATGGTGATAGCATAAGTATTTCGAACAATACAATCGGTAGCATTGATGTATCGACCGGTAGTTTTGACTACTCGCACCTTTTTGCGGGCATACGGAACGATGGAGCAACGAAGATTACCATAAATAATAACTTGATTGGAAGTGAAAATACAGCCAAAAGTATACATGCGTCTACCGAATGTACGCATAGCGCAACAGGACAGCATGTTATCGGAATTGTCAACAATGCTAATACAACCACTTGTAATATCCGGAGCAATACGGTGAAAAATCTCCATAACTCAACGATTAGCAGCTGGTCAAATTTTAATTCTTCGCCACATGGGCATATGGTTATTGGTATTGCTGCCACAGATGGAGCAAATGTAATAGACAAAAACACAATTACCAATCTTACCACTACCTCGACAGACACCCGGGTCGATCAGGTAATCGGAATATATGCCAAATCGGATACGTTGGAACAGGAGATTACCGGCAACTTAATATTTGATCTTAAAACCGATGCCACCAATCAATATACAAAGCTTTCGGGTATTCGCTATGTAAGTCCCGGAACCGGAAATAATCGGGTTGCGGGTAACCGTATTTATGGCATTACTTCTTCAGGATCCGGTGCCGGCACAGCATCGGAAATCAAAGGAATTTATTCCGATAATGGCGAAGCTACAGACTTTTACAACAATATGATAAGTCTTGGCAGTACTGTAACTGCCGGGCACAACATATACGGAATATATAACACACAAAAAGGTAACTTCTACTATAACAGTGTTGTAATATCGGGAAGTGTTACAACAGGAACTCTTGATGGAGGAAGCTATGCCTTTAGACTCAATTGGGCTTCGACAGAAGCAGTTGTTATGAACAATATTTTTGTCAACACCCGTACCAATGACAACTACAATAATAATTATGTGTTCTTCCTGAGCCATTCCGACGACGCTGATCTTATGACGCTTGATTACAATGCATACCGGGTAAATGGTACAGGAACGGTACTGGCCTACAATGGAAGCGCTGATGTAGCAGAACTGCCTATACTAACGGGTAAGGACGAAAACTCAATTAGTTCGGAGGTACTTTTTACTGATATTGCCACTGCCAATCTGCATACCGGCACCGCTGATGTAAATGCAAAAGCAACTCCTGTATCCGGTATCACAACCGATTTCGATGGCAATACCCGTAATCCGCTATTCCCTGATATGGGGGCAGATGAGTTTACGAAACCGATAATTATTGACCCCGAGGTCGATCTGGATTTTGATTCGACCTATGTGTTAACACCCACCGCAGCGAAATCGTACCAATTAGTCGGCATCGACCTGTCAAACAACATGGTGGTTACCGCACCCGCGAACTTCCAGGTATCGCTCAGTAGCGATGAGGGCTTTGCCCAGTCTGTTTCAGTTCCGCACACCCATTCCAATGTGAATACAACCATATACGCCCGCTACCTTCCCGATGTGGAGGATTATACACATGGTGATATTACCAATGCAAGCTCCGGCCAGCAGGTGACGGTACAGGTTGAGGGTAGCGCACGCGCAATTTTACCTGTAATGGAAACAGGATCTGTATCTCATCTAACGCCTGATACGGTAAAAATCAATGCTGAGATTGTACATACCGGTGGAAGGAATGTCGTAAGCAGAGGCATCATTTACTGGCCATACGATGGGGAGGATAAAGAAATTGGCGATACCATTGTTATAGATATAAGCGAAGCAGGTTCGTTCGAAAAAGGAGTATTCTCCTTGACAATCGAAGATCTTGACATCAATACTCATTACAATTATAGATCGTATGCAAACAACGGCGACCACAAATACGGGGGAACAGGATACGGCGAGACGCTGGATTTCTGGACTCACGCCGAAGCACCCGGTGCACCCATAGTTGACGAGATCACCACATCAACGGTTCAGATTGAGCTAACCGAAGATGATAACCCCGCCTATACGGAATATGCCATTTACGAAACAACAACCGCCAGGTACATTCAGGATGATGGCTCCATGAACACTTCTCCCGTTTGGAAAACTTTGGAGGATTGGGGTGAAAAAACGGTTTCGCTTTACGCAAACTTAGGACTGACGGGAAACAGGCAATATACCTTTGGGGCAATTGCCCGAAATGGGGCGGCTGTTCAATCAGAAATTGGTGAAACCGAAAGTATTCTCACGCTGGCACATATACCAAATCCAACCTGTTTGGGGTCCCTGACAGACAGCACAGTGAACATTTCGGTTTATTCAAGCTCAATGGATTTCTCACTCAATACACCTGAGACTGAGTATGCCATTATGGAGAATAATTTTCAAAAGTTTGTTCAGCTCGATGGAACTTTGGGACCGGATACAGTGTGGGCGACAAGGGGTGAAATCGGTACTACCCTGACGGGTTTATCCATAGCTACAGAATATTCATTCAGCTCCATTGCCCGAAACGACGACGGTATTGAAACCGAACCAAGTGTTCCCGTCATCTGTTATACTTTAGCCGCCTTGCCTGGAGCACCATCAGTAACCGACCTGGGCAATTCGGAAGTGAAAGTTACCATCGATCCGGGGAAAAATCCCGATTATGTTGAGTTCTGCATTATCATTGGAGACATTTATAGCAACAACTATGTTAATACGGATGGTACTCTTAGCTATGGGCCGGGTTGGCAAACCAAAGCCCTTTGGGATGAGACCCTGATCACTGCTTTTAACCCCAATACAGAATATAGCATAACCACCAGAGCACGAAATGGTGGAGGTGCCCAAACAGCCGGCTCTGAGGCATGTGGATTTTTAACAACTGCCGCTACTCCTCCACCTCCTTACCTGCATGTATCTGCAGGATCATCCGACCATTTTACACTGTGGGAGGCAAGACTTGGCAGTAATCCAAATAACACTGAGCTTGCTTTTCAGGATTCCTTATCGGGACAGTTTGTTCAAACGGATGGTTCATTTGGAATTGATGCCGCATGGCAGCTTAAGGATAGCTGGACAGAGCTGGTTGTTGAGGCAGATGCTGAAACCAGTTATGCCATAAGGGCAAAAGCACGTAATCGTGATAGCATTGAAACAGCGTATAGCCTTACATCAATAATTACTACATATCCATTTCTTGATGTTCCGGAACGTATCAGTCCTGCAAATGAGTCTGAAGATGTGCCTAACAATGTTTCATTGAAGTGGAATTGGACCGGCCCTCCTGCAAGTTTCTCTATTCAGGTTGCGACAGATGAAGGTTTTGAAAATCGGATAGTTGATCTGGTTAATTATGGCTCTACGGAATATTTCCTGTGGGGGCTGGATAATAACACAAAGTATTATTGGAAGTTAAGATCCTCAAATGAATCGTCGATAAGCGAGTGGTCCGATGTGTGGTGGTTTAAAACCCGTAGCGGCTCGTCTGTCCATTCTGTCAATCTCGTTGATATTCATATCTTCCCAAATCCGGTTGGTGATGTACTGAACATTAACGGAGATGATGTTGACAGGATCAGCAGGATTTCGATTGTTTCCATTTTGGGAGAAATCTTGATACTCGAACCCCGGGCTACAAGAACTATTCATACCGCCGGCCTTACGCCCGGTGTTTACATGCTCAAAATGGAAACAGCTGAGGGAATTGTTATTAAACAATTCGTTAAGCAGTAGTATTGCTTAATAATGTATGTTGTCAGGCCAATTTCCAACGGACACTTTAAATTGCTGTATAAAAATCATATAACACTAAAAACACATAAAAATGAAAACCCAAAAACTATTTACATTAATTGTTGCAATAGCAACTGCAATTACCGTTAATGCACAAAAAGTAGCATTACATTCTAATGGAACAGTACAGCATTTTGAAGGTGCAAGTGCCTTTATTGATGCGTATAATACAAGTGCTTCCGGCGATACCATTTATTTGCCGGGAGGTTCGTTCAATCCGCCCGCCGAATTTACTAAAACGCTGAGCATCATAGGGGCAGGGCATTATGCAGATTCAAGTGTTGTAACCGGAAAGACCTTTATCAATGGAAACATTGTTTTAAGGGACACTGCCGACTATTGTTTGTTTGAAGGAGTGCACATAACAGGCACGTTTTCTACTGCGAACAATGAAGCTGTAGATTATTTAACCGTAAAATCTTCTTCAATTGACGGCAACGTCCATTTTCAGGGAGATTTATCAAAACCTTCAAAAAACATAAGTTTTATCAGATGTGTTGTGAGACATTGTAATTTGGAAAATGCACAAAATGTTTATTTTGCCAATTCTGTAATTTCAAACAGTTGTATAAATAACTCTTCAGGCAATTTATTTGAGAATAATATTATAATGTATAACCCTAGTTATAGCACTTTTGTATTTTTTAACGGGGAAAACAATATTATTAAAAATAATATAATAGTAACAGGAGGTGCTTATTCCAGCCATATAAGCAATGCTATTGGAAACACTTTTTACAACAATCTGTTTAATGTTTCAAATCCTTCATTAGGTACTAATGCTGTTGCTTCGGGCAATTATCCAGGTGTGGCAACCAATAGTATTTTTGAAAACCAAACAGGTGTAACCTTTAACTATTCGCATGATTATCATTTGAAACAGCCTGAAGTTTGGATAGGTACCGATAACACGCAAATAGGTGTTTACGGCGGAACATTCACTTATAAGGAAGGAGCCATTCCATCCAATCCACATTTTCAAGAAGAAAACATTGCTCCGACAGCAACAGGCGGACAACTGAATGTGCAAATCAAAGCGGCAGCGCAAGATAATTAGTTTACTATAAAAAAGAACAATTATGAAACTAAGATTATTAATTGTTTTCACATTGTTCACAGGCATAGTTTCAGCACAAACCAATTTGGTTGCTTACGAATATTGGTTTAATAACGATTATGCGAACGTGCAAACCGTTAATATTGCACCGACGCAAATACACGTATTGAACACCAACCTTGATGTTTCGGCTTTGCCAAGTCATGTGAACTTACTGAATATTCGATACAAAGATGAAAACGGAAAGTACGGTAGCACTTTAAGCAAATTGTTTATGAAACTGCCTGTGGCAGAAGTTCCGGGTACCTCCAAATTGGTTTCCTATGAATACTGGTTCAACAACGACTACGCAAACGCGCAGACCGTTGCCGTTTCTCCATCGCAGACACATGTATTGAATGCCAATCTTGATATTACAGCTTTGCCAAATAATATAAACTTACTGAATATTCGATACAAAGATGAAAACGGAAAGTACGGTAGCACTTTAAGCAAGTTGTTTATGAAACTACCTGTGGCAGAAGTTCCGGGTACCTCCAAATTGGTTTCCTATGAATACTGGTTCAACAACGACTACGCAAACGCGCAGACCGTTGCCGTTTCTCCATCGCAGACACATGTATTGGACGTCAATCTTGACATTACGGCTTTGCCAAATCATATAAATTTGCTGAATATAAGATACAAAGACGGAAACGGAAAGTACGGCAGTACTTTAAGCAAGTTGTTTATGAAACTACCTGTGGCAGAAGTTCCGGGTACCTCCAGACTGGTTTCTTACGAGTATTGGTTCAATAACGATTATGCAAACGCGCAGACCATTGCCGTTTCTCCATCGCAGACACATGTATTGGATGCTAAGCTCGATATTACGGCTTTGCCAAATCATATAAACTTGCTGAATATTCGCTACAAAAGCGAAAATGGACAGTATAGTAGCACTTTAAGCAAATTGTTTGTAAAACTGCCTAATGCTGAGATTGTTGATAATAAGTTAACAGATTATATATACTGGTTTGACGATGATTTTGAAAATGCGACCACAGTGACTTTGCCGGAAAACGTAAAAACTCACCATTGGGCTAAATTATTGACTTTGCCGGGTAATATGGCAGGAGGGGATCACGAGATAAGCATCCGTTTCAAAGACAGTTTGGATATGTGGAGCGTTCCATTTACGAAAGCATTTGTTAAAGATTATAACCCAAGGGCAGAATTTGACGGAGTGGAAAGTGAATTTTGTTTGGGTACAATGCTCGAAATAACGCCTGATGCAATAATTGATGCCGACAGCATCTATTGGGATTTTGGAGACGGAACAGAAATAAAGGGAAAGACTGCCACAAGCTTTGTACAACATTTCTATGCCTCAGCCGGTACTTATACGGTTACTGCAACAATGAAGCATACAACAAGCGGCGTTTCCAATGACACAACTTTTGCAATTACCGTTCATCCTGCTTATGGCATTTTTGAAATAGTTACAGAAAACTTGGAAACAACTACCATTAGCAATCTTCTTCCTGAAGTCAATTTGTCGATTTGTGAATCGGAATTGCCTTATAGTTTTGGAAGTCAGAGTTTGACGGCAAGCGGTACTTATACCGAAATATTCCAAACCGTTCATGGCTGTGATAGTACGGTAACATTGAACTTAACGGTAAACAGTGTTGATGTTTCTGTAACTCAAATAGATGAATCAACATTGAAGGCGAATGCGGAAAATGCAGCTTATCAGTGGGTAGATTGCAACAATGATTATGCTCCGATTGAAGGAGAAACCAATCAATCCTTTACCGCAACTCAAAATGGAAGCTATGCTGTTGTTGTCAGCCAAAACAATTGTACGGATATGTCTGATTGTTATGATATTACACTTGCCGAAATTTTGGAAAATACTTTTGACAACAACATAACTGTTTATCCAAATCCAACTGACGGCATTTTGATAGTCGATTTGGGCGAAACCGTGTCGGAGTTTGCTATTAGCATAACAGACGTAAGCGGAAAATTGCTAAAACAATCGACTTACAAAAACACACAAAAGTTTGAATTGAATCTGGATGTTAAGCCGGGCTTTTATTTGTTGACAATTCAATCGAAAAATAAAATGGCAATTATTAGGTTGATAAAGAATTAAGGTTTGCTAATATGGAAAAATTCTATCTATTAATTTAAAAACTGTTACTATGAGAACACTTGCGATTATTTTAACTTTTATTTTTATTTCTACTATTACTGCCTTTTCTCAGGTTGAAAATGTAGCTAAAGAGGTGTTGAACGCGTACAAAAACAAAGATGTTGAATTGCTTAAAAAGAACGCCTCCGGAATTCTAAAACTGACAATCTCGGAAAGTTATTTCGAAGATAAAAATGTACAGGAAGATGCTAAAGCTGTTGCCGGATGGGATGGCACAATAAAAGAAGTACGCTATGACACTGGCAGTTTGATGGGCCGAAAAATGATTTCAGCTACGGCCTATTACGCTGATGCGGGAGCAGATCAAATTCATGCTGTCCTTTTATCAAGCTTGGATAACGGGAAAAACTGGGTTTTTATAGGCACCGGCCTGGCTACTTTAAAAAAAGAAGAATTTGAACAACTAAGCGAAACCATACCTGCCGATGGGGCGAAAAAAGAATCGAAAAAAGAAGCAAAATCCTCGGCCAAGCCGGCCAATAGCAAAGAAGAATCAAAAGCAGCGTCAAATTTCTCGGTCGAGTTGGCCAATGGTGATACTTTCGATAAAATAACCGAAGCAAAAATGGTGGAATGTATCAATAGCCTCAATGACGATAATTTCTTTATTATTCTGAAGGACAAAGAAAATTTCATTCAAGCCGCCTTTTCAGATGGTAAATTTGATGTTCAATATAAAGAAAACGAACAACAGTTTACTGTTGAAAAGGTACTCACAAAAGATGAAACCATCCAATTGTTCAAGGATTATTATCAGGGGAAAGATAATTGGAAAAAAGAAATTGTCTGGAAAAAAATGGAATAGACTTTAAGCTGGGGTACTGATAGTCATAGCTCGGGGAACGCCGGAAGAAAAGACCAATAATAGAGACGATATCGATAAAAACACAACGATGAAAAAATGCTCTTTGTACTTTAAAGCCATATTTACTGTTAAGATGCTTACAGTAACTATGGCTTTTTTACTTACATCGTGCTATTCCGGTTATTTATCCAT
>Ga0209719_1002325_pt1 | contig 20050 bp, 15 predicted proteins | sample AD_JPNAS2_MetaG_FD_184421 | JGI IMG/M metagenome (GOLD analysis project Ga0209719, IMG submission 184421) | Active sludge microbial communities of municipal wastewater-treating anaerobic digesters from Japan - AD_JPNAS2_MetaG (SPAdes) (version 2) | ecosystem: Engineered > Bioreactor > Anaerobic...
AAGCTACTTCGTCGGCATCGGCGTGGGCCGCAAAATAGGCCGTGGCGGCGGCGGAGACCTTCGCGAGATTGTCGCGTATCGCGGCCTCCTCGCGGTTGATCGACGCCTGCCACTGAAGTCCGGCGACATACGCCGGGAGCGACACGCGGAGGATATTGCCGGCGAGATCGGGTGTGGCCAGGCCGAGCACCGGCAGCAGCTCGCGAAGCGACTCCGGCCCGAGCGACTGCACCAGCACGCCCTCGGGCAGGTTGCTCGTCACGGAGACGGCGGGGGCGTCGATCTTGGCGAAACGTTTTCCCAGGGTGGCCAGGGCAACGGCAAACTTCCGGTCATAGCCCGGCAGCGGCGGCAACGAAGTGGTCATCTCGTGCAGCGCAGCGAAGAGCCGCGGCGAGGCGTAAACGAGGGAGTTGCCCTCGGCCGAAGTGGCCGCGAGCGCCTCCTGGAAAGCGGGCGCCTGCGGCAGCCCCGTCTGGCGCCGGGGAACTGGGAGGCCATCTCCGGGGCGATACGCTGGAGCAGCTGGTGCGCGGTCGTATAAAGCGCCGCGAGGTCAAACTCCGACTCGACAAAGAGGTCGGCATCCGCCGGGGCCAGCTTCGCGGTGGCGAAGGGGTGCGCCGCGCCGCCGAAGACGCGCAGCAATCCGCTCCGGCCCTCGGGAATGTGCAGGTAGATTTTGTTGGCGTAGCGATCCGGACCGAGTTGACGCGAGCTCAGACCCACGGCCTTCAACCGCGTGAGCCCGAGATCGGCCGCGAGTCCCGCATAGTCCTGTTTCCACACGGCCAGCGCCGGCTCATCGCCCGCGACCGCGGCAATGTCGGTCGTGAGGTCGTGGCCGAGCTGGGTGAAGTAGCCGTCGATATCGACGTAAACAAACACCTGCCCGCCCTCGCCCACCCGGTCGCGCACCGTGCGGTAGTGGGCGCTCTCCCCTGCCGCCGGGTCGGCCGTCAGGAAGGCCGGCAACAACAGACTCAGTGCAAAGAAAAGGCGAAAACGACAGATCATGCGCACACTCAGCCGAGGGGGGCTCCGCGATTCCAGCGCAAAAATCTCGCCACGGGAGCGTTGCGAAGGCGCTCCAGCCCCGCCTCACGCAGAAAGCCGCGCGCAGTCCGGCCGATGCTCCAGTACTTTCCCTGGTCCACTCGCTAGCCGGCCCCTGACAGCCGACGCGCGGAAGACTCACCTGTTCGTCTATATAAAGCGCCGCGCGCACCTGATTCGTGGCCATTCGTACCGACTCGTGGATGGCCGTTTGCCGCCACTTCGCTGACTTGGTCGTGCCGCATCGTCCCAAAGGCCCAGTCAACAGTTGGAACAAAGACACCTCTATTATAGGGACAGGCTGAAAATGGAGACGCAAGTGGCTGATTGAAAACGCCACGCTCCCCCGCCTCACCCGGCACGGGAGGCTGCACGCGACCTGCCGCGCGCGTTTCGGGGCTCGCAACCCGCGGGCGCGCGTGAATTAACCAAGCCCCCTCATCTAATCACTATCCCCAATCATGAGCTCTGATTCTCAGGCGGCTCCGTCCGCCAAAGGCTTCTATAAACTGTCGTCGTTTGCCCGCATCGGGTTCGGCGCCGGCGACCTCGCCCAAAACCTGATCTACCAGACGGTCGCGACCTACCTGCTGTTCTTCTACACCAACGTCTTTGGCATCAGCCCCGGCGCCGCCGCCTTCATGTTTGGCGTCGTCCGACTCGTCGATGTCATCTGGGATCCGTTCGTCGGGGCCTTTGTCGACAAGCGCAACCCGAAGCTCGGCAAATACCGCGCCTACCTCGTGCTCGGCGGCATCCCGCTCAGCGGCCTCGCCGTCCTCTCCTTCTGGAACGGCTTTTCCGGCCAGCTCTGGTACGCGTACGTCACCTACGTCACGCTCTCGCTGTGCTACACCCTCGTCAACGTGCCCTACGGCGCGCTCAACGCCTCGCTCACGCGCGACACCGACGAGATCACCAAGCTCACCTCGACGCGCATGTTCATGGCCAACCTCGGCGGCCTCGCCGTCCAGTTCGGCGTGCCTGCGTTGATCCAGCATTTCGCCCCCGACAACGACTGGTCGAAACCCGCCGCCTCCGGCGTCTGGTTCGCGGTCATGTCCGTGTATGCGCTCGTCGGCTTCGGCCTCCTGATCTACTGCTTCACGCAGACCAAAGAGCGCGTCGTCATGGACGAGAGCATGGGCCACACCGTCAGCTACTCCGACCTGTTCACCGAATTCGTCCGCAACCGCCCGCTGCGCATCCTCGCCTTCTTCTTCATCACCGCCTTTGCGATGATGGCCGTAGGCAACTCCGCCTCGGCTTACTACATGCAGTATAACCTCGGCCAGGCCCACGCCCTGCCGGTCTTCAACGCCCTCGGCTCCATCCCCGCCTTCATCTTCATGCCGCTCGTCCCCGCCATCAAACGGGCCATCGGCAAGAAGCGCATGTTCTACGTCTTCCTCACCATCGCCATCATCGGCATGGCCATGCTCTACGTCATCTCGACCGTGCCCTCGCTCAAGTCGCAGCTCTGGCTCGTCTACGTCGCGCAGTTCGTGAAATCCACCGGCATCATCGTCGCCACCGGCTACATGTGGGCCCTCGTCCCCGAGGTCATCTCCTACGGCGAGTGGAAAACCGGCAAACGCATCGCCGGCGTCGTCAACGCCCTCACCGGCATCTTCTTCAAAGCCGGCTTTGCCCTCGGCGGCATCATCCCCGGCATCGTGCTCGCGATGACGCAATTCGACGCGCATAAAGCCGAGCAATCCGCCGCGGCCCAGCAGGGCATCCTCTGGCTCGTCGTCGTGTTGCCCGCCATCCTCCTCGGCCTGGCCATGTTCGTCATCTCCAAGTACGAGCTCGAAGACGACAAGATCGACGAGATCAACCGCGAGATCGAAGCCCGTCACAAAAGTTAACTCAGACCGCGCGCCCGCCCGTCCATCTGACTGAGGCGGGCCCCCGGCCCACTCGCCCGCCCGGCGAGCGCTCCGAGCCCCGTTTCAGTACCGCCGAAGTCGGCCCCGTACTGGCGGGGCTCGTTCGTATCCGCATACGCCGACACGCCGCCGTCTCGATCAAGGCTCATCCAACACCCCGACCGGCGCCGTCAGCAGTCCACCTCCGGCCGGCGCGAGTGTTTCCAGTTCAGGATCTGAAACCGTAGGCGCGCCACGATCGACGAGTACCACGCGTGCCTCGGCGGCCTGCCGCCGCGACCCCGGATTTCGCTCACCGACTTGTCCCACGGGATCACCGGGTACGGCTCGATCCCGCGAATCCGCAGCCCGGCCTCCCACCAATACTGCAGATCCACATCAAAGGGCCGCCCGTAGCGGTGCCGCGCCGTCAGCAAACGCGCCGCACCGGCACGGCTCACCAGATGCGCGAAACCCGAGATCGGCGCCTTCCAATACTGTCGCCAGCGGAAACGCCCCAGCCGTCGCTCACGCCGCACCGCCTTCGGGCTCACCGAGCCAAGCTTCACCACGTCCCACGGCTCAGCGGACCGCAACGCCGCCGCCACGGCGTCGCCAAGTTCCGGCAACAGCAGCACGTCGTCCTCCAGCACCAGCGCGTACTCGGCGCGCGTCGCGAGGAATCGCCGCAGCGCACCGAGATGGCTCTCGTAGCAGGCCATCTCCCCCTTGGAGAGCGGCCGGTGAAACTGGCGCCGGTTCAGCCCCGGGTCGTATCCGCCCAGCGGCGCCGTCAAGGCCGCCGTCTGTCCATCGACCGCCTCAAACCGCTCCCACGGCAGCCCCAGCTTGCGCAACTGCGGCTCCAACCGCGCCCACCGCTCGGTCGAGCGGCGCAGATTGATCGCAAACACCCGCACCGACGCCGTCGCAGCGCCCCCTCCCGCGGAGGGTGCGACCACGGCCATCGCCCCGGTTTCGGAATCATCGCAGACTTTCATGCAAAATCCTCAACGCCCGCGCAGACGGTTCCACCAACGGCGCCACCGCCACCGCCTCAGCGCGACCGACGAAAAAAACGCGTCCGGGTCGCCGACTCCCCGCCCAGCAATGCGGTACAACACCCCTTCGTCCCAGCCCGTGTTCGACGCCTTGCCGATTCGAAACGCATGCCGGTAGTTTGCACGCACGCAGGCGAGCGCCTCCGGCGAAAACTGCCCGTACGGAAACACAAAATTCTCCACCGGCACACGCAGCCGCTGCGCCAGCAGCGCGCCATCCGAGATGATCTCGCGCTCCAAATCGCAGTCCGCCGCATCCAGCCTGCGATGCGTGCGCCCATGCGCCGCGATCTCCACGAGCCCCGACTCGGCGATCTCCTGCAACTCCCGCCAGGTGCAAAGCGCAGGCGTGACATACTCCGGGTTGCTCGCGTCGCCCCCAGCCACCAGGCGCTCCGCCGCGGGCGCGTGCATCACCTCCGGGATCAAGCCCGAGGGCACCGCCAGCAAGGCGCGCAGCCCGTACCGCCGCAGCAACGGCAGCACCGTGTGATGAAAGTCGAAATAGGCATCGTCGAACGTCAGGCAGACATTGAGCCGGTCGCTGCGCAGCGGCTCGCCCGGCATCACGCAGTGACGCCGGGCCGCGATATCTTCAAACAGCGTGGCCAACTCATCCGGCGGCGTCGCATCTCCCGTCGGCCACACCCGGTGAAACATCAGAACCAGCAAAGTCTTTCTGCCGGGTTGCTCCACCTCCGAGGCTCCGCGGGATGCCGGCGAGTGGCTCCGAGTCGCGGGCCGCTGCATCAAGTCCCCGTCCGCAGGCACACGCCCGGACGTTTCTATAAACCCGCAGCTAAAGGGAGATTCACGCATCGGATGGCTATGTTTGAGGGACAAAAGGCTGGTGAGCCGACCCTACCTTTTACGGCAACTTCACAAATAGCCGTGTCGCTCAATCGCCGCCCAAGCCCCTCAACAGGACCCAAAAACGATTGTAAGCGGCATTATAATAATCGCTTAACATTTCGCTTTATTTTCTCCGACTCCGACCCACTTCCGCCTGCCTTTTCTTCGGCAAACGCGACCGCACAGACCGCGTCAGTCCACGCGGCCGAGGCCCGGTCCGTATTCTCCACGTTGGCCCGCGCCACCCAATAGTCGCCCTCGGTCTCCCGCCGCGCCGATTGGCTTTCTCCGCGCCGATTCCCAGCGCGGCCCGACGGGCACGAGGCCCACGCGCACCAGACCGCGCACCGCTAGTTTCTCTGCGGCTTGCGCGCCGCCACCAGGACCGACACGCCGCAGGGGAATCGCCCGCCCGCATCAAGCCACAGCCGCTCCAGCGCCATCATCGCGCGCATCGGCAGCGCGATCCACCACGAGTACTCGCCCACATCGCTACCCTCCGGCGCCGGCAGGAGCTTGCGCCGCACCCACACCAACGGCAGCGGCAGGAAATTCCAATTCGTCGCATACACCGGCTCCAGCCCGGCCGCGCGCAACAACCCCAGCAGCTCCTTCCGCGCAAACCGCTGCCGCCCACCCACGCTCACATCGTGATACGAGTACAGCCAGCGATGCGCCGGCTCGTTGACCACCAGCACGCCGCCCGGCCGGAGACACCGCGCCGCCTCCCGATACGCCGCCCCCGGATCGGGCAACTGGTACACCACATCCACGCACGTGATCGCGTCCAGACTCTCGTCCGCGCACGGCAGCGCCAGCACCGAACCTTCGTCGATCGTGCAATCCGTCCGCTCGCGCGCCAGCCCGACCGCAAACGCCGAGAGCTCCACGCCCCGCACACGCGCCTGTGGCCACCACCCGCGCAACCGACGCAAAAGCCCACCCGTGCCGCAGCCTGCGTCCAGCAGCTCCCCCTCCGCGAGCATCCCTGCACGCACCAGCGCGCGACGCACATTGCCGTGCAGCGCCGCGTAGTGCCACAGCGTATCCTCGCAGCCGGCCATGCGCCGGTGTTCCTCGGGGCTCATCATCTCCGGCAAACGACCAAGGCCACCCGCCTCTGTCAACGGTCGCCCGATTCCTCAGGCTCCGACTCCGTAGGCTCAGCCGCCGCAGCCGACTCCGCAGCGCCCGCCTCGTCCACGGCTCGCGGCACCTCATCCCATTGCTCCTCCGCGCAAGCCGCCGGCGGCTCGATCAAGCGCCCCTCCATGTCGTAAATGCCGACGCCCCGCACGCTCGGATGCGCCAGCTCGAAAGTCCCACCCGGCGTCAGCTCCTCGGGCACCAGCGTGTAGCCCTTGCCGATCTGCTTCACATAAACCGCGAGCGGACCGCCCACCTCGCCCGTCGCCGGATCGTAGAAAAATCCCACGCGCTCCACTCCGTACTCCAGGAAATATTGCTGCGCCGCCCCTGCGATCTGCCGCGCATCGTTGTCCATCGTCTTCGAGATCGAGGAAACGCGCACTTTGTTAAACGCGGGAAATGCCACCGCCGCCACCAGGCCCACCACAGGCACCATCACGATACCCGAGTAGCCCATGATCAATCCGGCCAGCGCCATGCCGCCGCCCATCAACGCACCCTTCGCCTGCTTGATCCGCGCCTGTGCCACATGCCCGCACACGATCGCCGGGATCATGAAGAGGAAAAACAACGGAAAGAGCAGGAGCGTGCAGATGCCGCAGACCAGACTCACCACCGCCAGCCCCGACCGCTTCGGCTTTCCGCCCGGCACGACCTCCGCGCGTAGCGACTGCTCCGGCGGCAACAACGGAGGCACCGCCCCCGCGCTCGAAGGAAACACCTCGCCCACGCGCCTCCACTGCGGCCACCCGACGCTCCAGCAAAGATCCGAAGCCGACACCTCGCCACGGGCGATTTTCGAGAAAAGCTCGGCCTCGGAGACGGGCCCTTGCTGCACTCCATTGACGGCAAAATGATACATGGGGACTCAGGGGATGGCTGCGTGTGGGAAACGCCGCCATGCAGCCAACGAGACCCGCCCGACGCGATCCCATTTTCCGCGCCCCGCCCGTGTGTTCCGCAAAACGCCGCCTGCCCCCGGCGGACCGTCCGCAGAAGCATTTGTAGGGACGCAGTCTTGCTGCGCCCTCCGGCGAAGCCCTCCCCCACATCGCCGGTTCGAAGTACCGCAGGCTTCCAGCCTGCATTCCGGAGCAGACTGGAAGTCTGCGCTACCACGGACCGCCGCGAGCCCCTCCACACCCATCAACACTCACCCAGTGTTACCCATGTCCTGACCGCACCTGCACCCCATCTCACCCTTCACTTCTCACCCTTCACTCTTCAATCATTTGCCTCTTGCCCCGCGCATACGCGAAAGCCTTCACTACCGGCCATGTTGCCAGCCCCAGCATGCATCAGCCCGCGCGAGGTCGGACAAATTACGCTCCAATAGGAACAGTCTCCTAAAAGCTCATATACCAAAACCCGCCCCCCATGCGTTATCAGAATCTAATTTGCCTGTGCTTGTTATTTGTCAGCAATGCGCTGCTACACGCAAATAATCTATCCGAATTAAAGGCCGCGGCAGAGGCCGGCGACACTGAGGCAATGCTGGAACTCGCCCTCTACTACGACAACCATGACGCGGAACAACCAGACCCTGCGCAAGCGGCCATATATTACCAACAAGCCGCCACACTCGGCGATGGGTTCGCACACTGGCAATTAGGACAGCTTTACGAGAAGGGGCGCGGCGTGCCGCAGAGTTACGAGCAAGCCCGCCTTCACTACGAGCAAGCCATCGCCCTTGGGACACGTGAAGCGAATCTACATCTGGGCCTACTCTACTTTGCCGGCTCGGGCGTCCCCGCTAATCTGGCCAAAGCCAAAGAGCTCATTGAGCGAGCGGCACAGGCAAACTATTGCCCAGCGCAAATTATCCTATCGGATATGTACGCAGCTGGCCTGACTCCCGAAAAGAAAGGGAATCGGGGTCTCGCGCTTTTCTGGGCAGAAAAAGCCGCTGCGGGACAATCCCCTGAAGGGCAAAACCGACTGGGGCGAAGGCTTTCAGAACTCAGCCGCAAGAAAAAGGAGCTCCCTACCTTAGCCAGAGACTGGTTTCAAACCGCCGCCCAGAATGAGCACACCCAAAGCCTCGTCGATATGGCGGCGAGCTTTATTGCACCGAACCGCGCATTTATCGAAGATCCCATGTCCATAACCATGGCACGCCACTGGCTTGAACTGGCAATCGAGAGCGGCCATGCCGAGGCCCCTTTCATCCTCGCGCTCATCAATGCCAAGACTCGGGTAAACAAGGCCAATCAATCAGATATCGAAGAGACGCGACGGCTTCTTGCACTCGCACTCGAGCGAATGCCTTTCCATGCAAAGAGTATCGCCGTACTCCATAAGCTAGACGAAGGGTATTCCGACACAGAGGCCTTCAACTATGCACTATCAACCCAAGATACTGAATTATACATCGAGTATATTTCACCCAAAACCCCATCTAGCGAGCAAACTACACACGGCCCGATAGTCATTCACGCAGTCGAACCAGAATATCCCATGGTCATGCGATTAACCCAGACCGGCGGGGTGGTGCTCGTACGGTTTACAGTCGATAGGCAAGGCAACGTAGTCGATCCCGTGGTAGAAGAATCAACCCATCCTGCCTTTTCAGAAAATGCACTAATCGCGATCAAACAATGGAAATTCAAACCTGCACGCAAGGACGGGGAACCAGTATGCACACGCTCAGCAGTTCCGATGACATTTAAAATGCGCGACTTCGACTACGAAGAGGCCTCAAAATAAGGCCCGAGACGTCATATTTGAGGTAAGTCCGCCATAGGGACGGTCTCCCAAAACTCGCTCAGCCCAAAGAGCCGCCATCATGACCGCTATAGATCTGGCCCGAATCCCATACCAGTATCGCTTCAACGGAGCATCCTTGTTGATCGCGAAAGCAAACCGATTGGCGAACGGCGCATCTGGCTCCAGCGAAACCAAGCACAAGCAGTCGCTCGCCGCCGTAGCGTACTTCGACATGGCGCTGCTGTTGATGAAGCCCTACGACCCAAATTATGCGACCATCGTGAATTGGAAGTGCAATGCGCTACTCAGCCTCGAACAATATGAAGAGGCAGTAGCTTGGTATCGCGAGATCGTGAGGATATCCGATGAGACCGATGGTCACGCTGGTCGGAATGCGACCGCCAAACTTGCTGAGGAGATGATCGGGAAGCATTCGGGCATGAAGAATGCCCCGCTGCCACGCGATGGGGAGATCGACTCCAATTTCGACGATCCGCCGTATTGCATGCACGCAGAAGAGTTCTGCGCCTTGCTCGTCGAACGAAAATTCAAGAAAGCACATGCCTACCTGTCGCCCAAGCTCCAGGAAAACTTCTCAGTAAAAAGATTGAAGGAGGCGTGGGGCTCCATCATCGGCACCGCTGAGCCAGATTCCTTGGCGGTATCGCTGGAGCAGCACATGCTCGACTGGCCGAGCCGGAAAGAGAATGAAATCGGGTGGTGCTATTTTTCCGTCTCTGCCCAAGGCATCTCTGAAGGTGTAAGCCTTGTTGTGGCACGCACGCCTCACAATGGGTATTGGCTTACCGAGATCGAGTTTGGCAGGCCGTGAAGACCAAATGGGGGGCAGCCCATTAAAGGCTCGTAGCAGGGCTCGTAGCAGGGACAGGCTGAAAATGGCTGCGTAAGTCCCTGATTTTGTGAGAACGGGCGGGGAAAGCACGGTGTCGGACCGAAAAGCAGCTCCTCCGGCGGTTCTCGCAGGCAAAAGCAGGCGCGTCTGGCCAGACGGCCTTTCCGGCGGACAGGAGGCGCAATCTTTTGAAACGGGCCGCCTGCTCCGGCGCGGGGGTACAAAAAAGCCGGCGGCCGCAGGAGGTCGCCGGCATTGGCAGAGAAAACGGAGGCGGAGTGCGTGGGGCTCAGCCCTTGATCCAGGGCTGGCCGGCGGGAAGCACCTCGCGGCCGTAGGTGTCGTTGATGATGATGCGGCCCATCATATACCAGGCGGCCAGCGCGCAGGCCATCAGCTCGTAGCCCGCAATCTTGGTGACCGTGGGGGCCAGCTCTTCGGAGCAGAAATGCGCGACATCGAGCAGGATAAAGCCGACCAGCAGGAGCGTAAACGTCCACGCCATCGCGCCGTGGATGCGCAGCGCGCCGACCCAGAGGATCGCCGTGAAAAGCGTCCAGCCCACGAGGAACCAGCCAACATCGTGGTGCGAGGCCTTGAAGATGCCGAAATGGTTGCCGAGCAGCATCAACGCGAGGCTGATCCAGAAGGCGCCGTAGGAGGTGAAGGCGCAGTAGCCGAAATTGTTGCCCGCCGCCTTTTCCTGGAGGCCGGCGATCAACTGTGCAGCGCCGCCGAAGACGATGCCGAGCCAGATGACGGGCCCGAGGCCGGCCCAGCCCACATTGTGGAACTGAAGCATCAGCGTAGTGAGACCGAAGCCGGCGAGGCCGACGACAGCGGGATTACCTTGTTTGGTGGGTGTGGAGGTGTTGCTCATGGGAAAGTCGGGAAGCGGGCACAAACGGTCCACGTTGGCCAAACGCTCCGGGGCTTGTCCAGCCGCTTGCGGCATCAGGCGTACCAACTCGCACATGCGGCCAAACAGCGAATTACTTAGGGAAAACAACACGCAGACCTCGTTGCCCGTAGTGGAGGCCGCGAGGCCTTCGGTCTGCGACACAGGCATTCGTCCCAACGCGAGAAGCAAAGCCTCACGAAACCAGAAGCGAAAGGCGCACGCCTTCCGCTACCCGGACCGCAAACGGCGCTCTCAGCCGGGCGAACGCGTGTTGCCCGCCGTAGCGGAGGCCGTGAGGCCTTCGCCATGTTTTCGGGATCGGGTAGCCAGGGGAGGTTGCCCTCCCCCAGCTCCCACACCACCGGACGTGCGGTTCACGCATCCGGCGGTTTCGTCACCAGTGAGGCTTGTCGCAGCGCGGGAGCGTTTGCGACTCGATGGAGTGACTTTCCCCCGATGCCTAGCTTGAGGCACTCGTGCAGGTACATCCCGTTTCCGACGGGATTACTCCCGGACAAGCGAGCCGCTTTCAACGACTCCTTCTGCCTCGCCACCAAGGTCAGTGGGGCGGTTTCCATCGTCTGGTTTCGATTCGGCCCTTCGCCTCGGGTTGCGCGGCTACTATGACCTCTGCTGACTTCTGCCGGCATCTCGCGCCGTGTCTCCACGGCTCTTGCCCCTGCGGGCATGCCGGCAGATCTCCCCGGGTATGACACACCTGCTTTCACGCTTATGCCTGCCGCATCTACGCCCGCAGCTTCCGGACAGACTTCGGGCTTTAGAGATAGTGGCCTCCTTGCCCGCTGCGAACGCCTCGTATGCGGTTCTTGTTCATCAGGCCAGCGCTTTGCTCTGGGCTTCCTTCCCACGAGCGCCTCGCGGCCTCGCAGTTGCCCTTCGGCTAGACCTTCCCTCTGCCGGGCGGTCAACAGACTGACTCCGTTCCTTTCGGTTCGTTGTTTCACTGTCGAGCAGGTGCGCCCTGCCGGGCGCACCGCAAAAAAAGCGGCGCGGGGTGAGCCGCGCCGCTTTGGAAGAAACGTTGAGAAGCGACGTCTCGTTTAGCCGAGGATGGCAACGATCTTGGCGCCCTTCTTCAGCTTGGCGGCGGGGATCAGGTTGCCCTTGATCTCGACGCCATCGACGGTGAGCGACTTCACGCCGCGGCTCACGCCGGACGGATTCTGCACCTCGATGTCGAGCGCCTTGCCGCGGAAGGTGCGCTTCGCGGTGAAGCCCGGCCAGGTGGTCGGGATGCACGGATCGATGCGCAGGCCGCCGAGCTCGGGCCGGATGCCGAGGATGTACTGCGTGGCGGTGTAGTGCGACCACGAGGCGGTGCCCGAAAGCCACGGCACGCGGGACTTGCCGTACTTCTTGGAAGCCGGCGCGTGCGTGCTCTGGCAATGGACGTACGGCTCGATCTCGCGGACCTCCGCCTGATCGTTTTGCGCGGACGGCATGAAGGAGCGGTAGTAGCGGTAGGCGGCGTCGCCGTTGCCGCGGGCGATTTCCGCGAGCACCACCCAGCTCTGGGTGTGCGAGAAGATGCCGCCGTTTTCCTTGTTGCCGGGGTTGAAGAGCACGGCGCGCATGACCTTCACGGGCGTCTTGTCGAAGGGCGGATTGCAGAGGGCGACGCCGTAGTCGGAGGCGAGGCGCTGCTGGACGGCCGCGAGGGCCTTGTCGGTCTGCTCGGGCGTGGCCGCACCGGAGAGGACGGCCCAGACCTGCGTGTTGACGTAGATCTGGCCTTCCTTGGCTTTCTTGGTGCCGAAGACGACGCCGTCTTCGCTGATGGCCCAGATGAACCAGCCGCCATCCCAGCAGACTTTGGCGATCTTCTTGTCGAGCTTGGCGAGCTCGGCGAGGGCCCACTTGGCCTCCTTGGGTTTGCCGAGCTGCGTGGCGATCTCGGCGTAGGTCTTGAGACCGAAGCGGAGCTGGAAGGTCACGAAGACCGACTCGCCCTTGTAGCCGAGCTTGAGGCAGTCGTTCCAGTCGGCGAGCAGGCCGCAGGGCAGACCGTGTTTGCCGGTGCGTTCGAGATTGAATTCGAGGGCGCGGCGCAGATGGCCGAAGACGGTGGCCTTGCCCTTGTCGGCGTAGGGGACGACGAGGTCGTAGAACTTGGTGTCGCCGCTCTCGGCAACGTAGGCCGGCACGGAGTTGAAGAACCACTGGCAGTCGTCGGAGCGGTAGTGGCTCGCGGGCGTGGGCTTCATCTTGCCAGGCACGTGCGACCACGGGCGGACTTCGGGCTGGGCGCCGCCGGTGGAGTCCTGCGCGGAGAGCATGAGGATCATGCGCTCGCGCACGGCGTCGGGCATCATGTGGGTGACGCCGAGGAAATCCTGCACGGTGTCGCGGAAGCCGAAGCCGTCGCGCTGGTCGCCGGTGTAGACGAGCGAGCAGGAGCGGGACCACTCGAAGGTCATGAGGGCGTTGTAGGCGCCCCAGACGTTGGTCATGTGGTCGAAGTCGGCGTCGGGCGTCTTGACCTGCATGACGTCGAGCAGGCCGTGCCAGTGCTTCTTGAGCTTGGCCAACTCGCGCTCGACGGCGGGGACGTTGGCAAATTTGGCGCGGATGGATTTCGCCTTCGCGCCCTTGCCGATGCCGAGGAGGACGATGACGTCGGTGGACTCGCCGGGCGCGAGCGTGAGATCGCTCTGGATGACGCCGCAACCGTTGTCTGAGAAATGCTCGTGGTTGCCGCAGGCGCCGCGCTCGACCGCCTCGGGGCGGTCATAGCTGCGGTACACGCCGAGGAATTTTTTGCGTTCGCAATCGAAGCCGGCGATGGTGCCGCCGACCTGCGTCATCCACCACCAGCGGGACTGGTCGTTGTTGGAGAAGTTGCCGGGATCCTCCGGAAGGCGTTTGCAGGAGGAGGCGAGGATGGTGCCATCCTTCCAGACGGCGTCGGAGATGTACTGGGCGTACTGGAGGTTGAAGGTGTCCTGCGTGAGGTTCCACTCGGTGGTGAACTCGCAGTAGGAGAACACGCTCAACTTGCGGGGCTCGGAGCCGGTGTTGGTGACCTTGAGGTGCCAGTATTCGAAATCCTGATTGAGCGGCACGAAGTAGGTGGCGGCGGTCTTGATGCCGCTGTACTCGCTCTCGATTACGGCGTAGCCGGGGCCGAAGCGCGTGGCGGTCTTGTACTGCTCGAGGGGCTTGCCGACGGGCTGCCACGCGGCCGACCAGTAGTCGCCGCTGGCCTGGTCGCGCAGGTAGAACTGGCGGCCCGGCATGTCCATCGGGACGGCGTTGTAGCGGTGGCGCAGGAAGCGGCCGGAGGCGGGCGAGCGGGTGAAGCTGTAGCCACCGGCGTTGTTGGTGATGATGGCGCCATAGCGGCGGTCGCCGAGATAGTTGGACCACGCCCGGGGAGTGTCGGGGCGGGTGATGACATATTCGCGGGCTGCGTCGTCGAAGTGACCGTAGTTCATTGTAGGGTGTAGGGTGATTAGCGAGGAAACAGGGCCGCCGGAGGGCGTCAACCGAGACGCCGCGCACGGAGACTCATTCGTTTGAACAGGATGTGGCTGGCTGGCCGAACTTGGGAAGCTCAAATCAGTGGCACCGGGGCCCCGCGCGCAGAGAGAAACGCGAGGGTCTGTGCCAGCGTCGGCGGGTGCACGCAGCCGGGCGCCGTCGTGCAGATGAGCGCCGCCACGGCACTGGCGAAGCGCAGGCAGTCCTCATCGGACCAGCCTTGCAGGAGGCCGTAGATCAGCCCGCCACGGAAGCTGTCGCCCGCGCCGGCACTATCGACCACATCGACCTTGAAGGGCGACAGCTCACGGCGGGCATAAGCGGCACGTTTTCCAGCGACGTCCCCCCCGTGCGCATACCAGAGCGGACGCGATCCGGCGGTAAACACCACCAGGCCGCGGACCGCGGCCACGTACCGATCAAAAAGCGCCGCGCGCGCCCGCTCATCCTGCATCGCCTCGGGAAACTCGCGTTGCAAAAACTCGCCCGAGATCACGACCGCCGAAGCCAGCCCCGCGAGTGGCGAGTCGAACCGAGTATCACAGGTGACGACGGGGATTCCGGCCACGTGGGCCGTGCGCGCCGCCATGAGTGTGGCATCGCCAAACGACGGATCGACACAGGCGACGCGCGCCTCGCGGATACGCTCGATGCGCGGAGCCTCCCACTGGGGCGTGGTGAAAAGCAGATCGCAGTAGCGCCCAAACACCGTGCGCGTGGCGCCGTCGGAAATCACCACCTCCTTCACGCCCTGATAGCCCGGCTGGACGACGAGCCCGGAGCAGTCGATGCCGCGCGATTTGAGAAACGCCAGCGTGCGCCGGCACTCCGGGTTGTCGCCGATCCAGTTTCCCTCAATCGTCACTCGGGCCCCAAACTGGGCGAGCACGAGCGCGCTACCCGTCGCCTCGCCCGAGTGGTTTTCAAGCGTCTCGGCGACCTCCGCGTAGCCGTCGGGCGCAGGATAACGATCCTTCAGACGAAGGATCACACCGGTGCTTACGTGGCCAAAACAATAGACATCGCTCATGGGAATGGGGACAGCTGGCAGACCGGCATACTCCGCCGGCATCGAGCCGCCATCCCCCACCCGTTCACTCGTTAGCCCGGTCCGAAGAAACTTCGGACGCACAGGCGTGCCTAGACTGCGACATCCGCGCGCGCACGGTCGGCGAGCGGCGTGGTGAGGTAACGCTCACCGCAGCTCGCCCCGATGGTCACGATCGTCTTTCCGAAAAACTCCTGCCGGCGCGCCAGCTGGAGCGCAGCCCACACCGTGGCGCCCGTCGAGATGCCGCACAGCAGACCCTCCTGCGCCGCGAGAGAACGGGCCGTCTCCAACGCGTCGTTGTCGGTGACCGCGATCACCTCGTCGAGGATCGCGCGGTTGAGATTTTTCGGGATGAAGCCGGCGCCGAGCCCCTGGATCACGTTGCGCCCGGGCTTGCCGCCGGAGAGCACGGCCGAGCCCGCGGGCTCCACCGCCACGATCTTCACGGACGGACGGCGGGCCTTGAGCACCTCGCCCACGCCCGTGATCGTGCCACCGGTGCCCACGCCTGCGACAAACGCATCGATCTCGCCGCCGGTGCCGCTCCAGATCTCCTCGGCCGTCGTGCAACGATGCGCCTCGGGATTGGCGGGGTTTTCAAACTGCTGCGGCATGAAGCCACGCTCGCCGTACTCGGCGAGCAGCTCCTTCGCCCGCTGGATCGCACCCGGCATGCCCTCGGGCCCCGGCGTCAGCACGACCTCGGCGCCGAGCAGGCGCAGCAGCACGCGCCGCTCCAGCGACATCGTCTCGGGCATCGTCAACACCAGCTTGTAGCCGCGCTGCGCGCACACGCCGGCGAGCGCGATGCCCATGTTGCCGGAAGTCGGCTCGATCACCACCGCGTCGGGCTTGAGTTTGCCCGTGCGCTCGGCGGCCTCGATCATCGCCAGACCCACACGGTCCTTCAGGCTCGCGAGCGGATTCATGAACTCAGCCTTCACGAGCACCCTTCCACCGGCACCAGCCGTGATGCGGTTCAACTGGATCAGCGGAGTCTTTCCAATGGAGGCGGAGACGTTGGGAAGGATGGTCGAGGACATGCCCCGAGGTAAGGTCACCGAAGCTCGTGTTGCAACCACGGCCCCAGCTCCGGATCAGAAAAAACGAATCCCCCCGCCAGCAGCTTCGCCGGCTCGGCACGCTGGCTCGCAAGCAGCATCGCCGTGGCCATCTCGCCGAGCCGCAGTTTCAGCGCCCACGCCGGCACGGGTAACAACGCCGGACGGCGGAGCGCCTGCGCCAGCAATCGTGCGAAATCGGCATGCGTCACCGGCGCCGGTGACACGAGATTCACCGGGCCGCGCCAACGCACATCGGTCGCCAGCACTCCGAGCGCCACCACCACATCACGCAGGGAAATCCAGCTCAACCAAGCCCGACCGGAGCCGAGCCGACCGCCAAGCCCCTTACGGAAAACCGGCAGCATCTGCGCCAGCGCCCCGCCATCGCGGCCCAGCACCACGCCAAGTCGCGGACACACCACGCGCGTACGCGGCGACTCCGCCGCAAACGCCGCCCTCTCCCACTCCTCGCACAACTCTGCGAGAAAGCCCGAGCCCCGCGGCGCCGTCTCCGGCAAAAGTGCATCGCCCCGATCGCCATAGAAGCCGACCGCCGAGATGTTGATCAGCACGCGCGGTCGGCGCGGCGCCGACGAAAACGCATCGACGAGCGTCCTCGTACTCTGAAAACGACTATTCTGGAGTTCGAGTTTCCGCACCTCGGTCCAGCGCTCGGCGGCGATCGACGCCCCGGCAAGATTGATGACCGCATCGACCTCATTGAGGGCAGCGGCAGCGAGCCGGCGCTGGGCAGGGTCCCAAGCGATCTCCTCGGGCGCGCGCACCTCGCGACGCACCAAGATCGAGACCTGGTGCCCCTGCGCGCGCAGCGACGGCACCAATGCCCGGCCTATCCATCCCGATGCACCGGCGACCACGATGTTCATGGAGAAAAGCTATCCACCGGCGCTAAGTTGTCGATAGGCCGTGAGCGCCGCCGCACGGGCGGCGGCATGCTCCACCAAGGGAAACGGATACGTCTTTCCGAGTGTCACACCTGCTCGCGAAAGTACCTCCGGCGTGGCCTGCCCTGGCGCGTGGACATGCCGGGCAGGCAGCCGCGCAAGCTCCGGCACCCACCGCCGCACATACGCGCCCTCGGCGTCGAAACGCGTTCCCTGTGCCACCGGGTTGAAGATGCGGAAATACGGCGCCGCGTCGGCCCCGCAGCCCGCGCTCCACTGCCAGCCGAGCGTGTTACTCGCCAGATCCGCATCGACGAGCGTGTCGGTAAACCACGCCGCGCCATGCGTCCACGACAGGCGCAGGTGTTTCACCAGAAACGAAGCGACGACCATGCGCACGCGGTTGTGCATCCAGCCGGTCGCCCAGAGCTCGCGCATGCCGGCATCGACAATCGGGTACCCGGTCTGCCCGCGCTGCCAGGCCCGCAGCCACGCGCGCCCCTCGGCATCCAGCGGGCGCCAGGGGAAACGCTCCCACGCCGCCCGCAGCGGACGCTCGCTCGTGTGCGGGAAATGGTGCAGCAGATGCGCCGCAAACTCTCGCCAGCCGACCTCGCGCAAAAACGTCTGTTCTCCGGCACCCGAGGGAAACACGCCGCTCTCCGCCGCACGCGCCCGCAGCGCCGCCCAGATCTGGCGCGGCGTGACCTCGCCGAAGTGGAGATGCGGCGACAGCCGCGAGGTGCCCGGCTCTGCCGGAAAATCGCGTCGCGCCGCGTAGTCGTCCACCGGCCCGTCGAGGAAGCGCTCCAGCCGGCGCTGCGCACCGGCCTCCCCAGGCTCCCATTCGGAGGAAAACCCGTCGGCCCACGGACGCGAGGGCAACAGCGGCAGAGCGTCGAGTGCGAGCGACGCAGGCCAACGCGAAGGAGCCGGCCAGTCGCCGCCGGGCATGGCGACCGGAGGCGCGACCTCCAGCGTTTGCAGATGCCGCCAGAAAGGAGTGAACACCTGGAACGGCCCACCCTGGCGGTTGCGCACCGTCTCGGGATCGAAAAGCAACGCACCGGGAAACGCACGGGCTTCGACGCCAAGTTCGCCCAGACGCTGCGACAGCGCCGACTCGATGGCGCGTGCCGCCGGCTCGTGACTGCGTTGCCAATAAACCGCCGTGGCACCCGTCGTGCGCACGAGGTTGGCGAGAGTTTCCACGACTGATCCGGTTGCCAGCGTGAGCCGACCGCGGCGCGCGCGCAGGGACTTGTCCAGCACCGCGAGCGAGTGGTGCAGCCACCAGCGCGACGCCGCGCCGGGCGCCGAGCTGGAGACATCGTCCGCGTCGTGCACATAAACCGGGATTACCGGGCCGCCGCGCGCCCAGGCCGCCGCCAGCGCGGGATGATCGCTCAGGCGCAGATCGCAGCGGAGCCAGAGGAGTGTCGGCGAGGCGGGCATCGGCCGATAAGGAGCCCGTGCCGAGGCGCCGACGCAAGCGCCGCACGCACTCTACACCGGCAAGTCGTGGCTTGGAATGGCGACGGTTTTGCCCACAGTCGCAGTCATGACCAGCGACTTCTGGGTGCCGTCGATCATCGGGTGCGTGTTGAGCCTGATCATGCTGGCCGTCAGCCTGCATGGGCGCCGGCGCCAACGCCTGCTGAGCGACCTGCCGACATCGAAGGCGTGCAGTGTCTTTATCGGGCTCGTCGAGCTCAAGGGCACCGCCGAGGCGCAGGCGCCGCTGACGAGCTTCCTGGCGCGGCAACCGTGCGTGCACTACACCTACCGGGTGGAGGAACACTGGTCGCGCGTGGTCGTCACCACGACCACGGATTCGAAGGGCCGCTCGCACACCACGACGCGTCACGAGAGCGGCTGGAAAACGGTAGCCGACGGCGGCGAGGGCATCCCCTTTTATCTTCAGGACGACACCGGCTGCGTGCTCATCCGGCCCGAGGGCGCCGACATCCAGCCGGCGGAGATGTTTTCGCGCACCGTCGAGCGCGACGATCCGCTTTACTACGGGCAGGGACCGGCCGGTGCAGTCGCCGATTCCGATCACCGTCGCCGCTTCGTCGAGACGGGTCTGCCGCTGCACGTGCCGCTGTATGTCGTCGGCCAGGCGCGCGAGCGCACCGATATCGTTGCCCCGGAAATCGCCGAGGCAAAGGAAGCGGAGTTGTTTCTCATCTCCACGAAGAGCGAAGAGAAGGTGAGCTCCGGCTATGCGATTTCGTCGTGGGTCTGCTGGGCGCTCGGGCTCGTGTTTGCTCCGGGCGGCCTGCTCATCGGACTCGCGGAGCGCGACGCGACGCCCGAGACCTTCTGGCTGGTCGGGCTGGCGGCAGCGACCATTTATCTCGGGATGTGGGCGCTTGGCTGGGTGTGGATGGTGTTTAACAGCCTCGTGCGCCTGCGCGGACGCGTGCGCCAGGGCTGGTCGCTGATCGAGGTGGAGCTGAAACGCCGCAGCGATCTGATCCCGCGGCTGGTGGCGACCGTCGCGGGCCTGAAGGACCACGAACGCACAGTGCAGACGGCACTCGCCGAGCTGCGCACCCAGGCGGAGGCCACTCCGCCCGGCGTGGCGGGGCCGGACATCCAGGGCGTCGCCGTGGCAATCACCGCCATCGTCGAGAAATACCCCGAGCTGAAAACGCAGGAGAGTTTCTCGCGCCTCCACCGGGAGCTCGTGACGACCGAGCAGCGAATCGCACTCGCCCGGAGCTACTACAACGACATCGCCACCCAGTTTGCCACGCGGCTGGAGCAAGTCCCCGACTGCCTCGTCGCGCGGCTCGGAGCGATGCGCCCCGAGCCACTGCTGACGGTCGAATCGTTTGAACGCGCCCCGGTCGCCGTGAACCTCGGCTGAGGCGCGCCGCCGCGTCAGGCGCCGGCTTTCTTTTTCCGGGCAAGCTCCGCGTGGGCAGCGGAGACGTGCACGTATTTCTCGGACCAGCGGCGGAGATTGGACTGCTCCTCTTCCGTGAGCTGGCGGACGACCTTGGCCGGCGAACCGACCACCATCGATCCCGGAGGACAGGTGAAGCCGATCTTCACGAGGGAATTTGCGCCGA
>Ga0209719_1002327_pt1 | contig 20044 bp, 10 predicted proteins | sample AD_JPNAS2_MetaG_FD_184421 | JGI IMG/M metagenome (GOLD analysis project Ga0209719, IMG submission 184421) | Active sludge microbial communities of municipal wastewater-treating anaerobic digesters from Japan - AD_JPNAS2_MetaG (SPAdes) (version 2) | ecosystem: Engineered > Bioreactor > Anaerobic...
ATTCAAAAAGAAGCATATATTTTACAAAAGCCCTGTGTTACTCTTCGTCCTGAAACAGAATGGGTAGAAACAGTCCAAAGCGGATGGAATCTTCTGTTACCCGTTTTTTCTCGGGATTTTCCTTTCGCTGTAAATAATTTTAAGCCACCGGAAACTCATCCTGCTCTCTTCGGTGAAAATGTAGCGGAAAAAATAATGCTGCTGCTGGAAAATAAATAGCAATTGCCATCGCTGTTTTATTCCAAACATTCAGTAAAGAAAATTCTGAAAAAACTATTTTTATCTTACAACTCTTTGAGCTACTACTTTAAAAAACTTTTTCTCCGTGTTTAAAGGTGTTTCCCAAAAAGTTGCAGAAGTAGAACCAACAGGCAGGAAAACTTCATCCGGTGAATTTGCAGAATAGATAACATAATTATTGGCATAAGGAATTGCATTCCAGGATATTCTAACATTGGCATCCTGAACTTGCAATTGCACTTGTGGTTGGCTAATTGCAGGCACATAAACTCCGATTAACATAAAAGGATCGTATTCCGCACAAAGAGGTAAAGTAACATTACGATTTGTTACATCCGTTACCGAAAAACAATAGAAAAGAGTATCACCAATAACCGGAGCCGTAAGATTAGTTACCCAATTTCCATCACTTTGTAAAGTCAAGTTACTATTTTGCCAGATTCCATTTTTCCCGATTTTCCAAGAAATGTATGTTGCACTTGGACTTAGAGCATTAGTATGAGTAATATTGGCACTCAATGTAAGGGACTGAGCAACGGGAGAAAGAACTGGAGGAATATGCTTAAGAGAAATCATTTTATCATCAAAAATAGTGTTAACCCTGCAGTGAATGGCATCTGTGGACTCAAAACTGCTGTATAAATATCCAGTAACAATATAACCTGGCATTGCATTTTGATATGCAAGAATAGCAGAAGTATCATTAGCAGTCCCCATTAAAGGCACATAAATATGCTTATTCAAAATAAAGGAATTGGTATAGGGTTCATCATTAGGAGTATAGACCCTATAAATTTTATAGGGAGTGCCATAGCTGGAAAGTTTTGTTTCCCATTGAGTTACTACTGCTTCAATAGCATTATATTGCGAATGGTTTGTTGGCACACTGCGAATAATAACTTTATCTACATCCAGAAGCTTTGCCCAGCAGTCAATATGGTTTATATATGTATTATTAGGATCGGGATACAATTGATAATCAGTAACTCCAAGATAGTTGTTAAACATAATATTTATATCATTTTGACTGAGGGAAGTATTTTCCGTTAAAACTAGGTCTGTACTCATTGCTTTTCCCTGTCCATCGGTCATAATATTACCACCTGTATGAGTAATATTCATCTTATATAAATCTACTCCCAGGAAATTAGCTATTGCCAAAGGAACGGCATCATCATAAGGACGAGGACGATTATAGGTAAAATCAATCAATTGGAGATTATTCTCCCTATTCATAATAGTCCAAGGTCCATAATCTCTTATCCAATAGGTATCATTATCCGTAACAATATAACGCACATTAGCCATATTAACACCATTGGAAACAAGAGCTGAATTACAGGTTGCCTGCAAGGAACTGGATACTATTACATACAATAGACAATTATTAGCTAAATCAGCTATCAGAGAATAGGGCAAACCAAAAGGATAACGAATTATTGAACCTTGAGCAGGTTCCCATTCTGCTACAAAACGAGGTTGGTCTGGAGGAACATTAACCTGTTGTAAGGAACCAGTGTAAGTTACTCTATTAAAAGCAGTAACCGTTACTGTATATGTAATTTCTCCTGATGGAGGATTGCTGATATTAACAATTGCCGAACCACTACTATTGGTAACCGCTTTGCCGTAAATAGTATTATTATAGGTTATTGCCACAAGAGCATTTGCTACCCCTGAAGAGATAATAATATTATTTGTTCCTGAAGTTACGGATGCAGGGTGGCTAACTGTCATTGCCAGAGGGGTCTTTGAACGGACCTGAAGGGATGCATCTCCGAAAATATGCCAGGTTTTAAACATATCTACACCATCATACCCATAAACATCCATCATTTTGCAGGAACCGTTATAATACAAACCACCCAGGGTTGTATGCACTTCTCCAGTTAAGAGGTCTGTAACTTCATCTTGAGCTCGCATAGGAGAAGCCCAGGATTGATTTATAGAACTGGCATAAATTCCAACTGCTCCCCCATTGGCATTTCTCATCCAGGCTTCAGCAAAACAGGTATAAGAAACAAAATTACCGTTCACACAGGCAACATCCATAATAAAGGGAACTTTATTGCCATTAGTAAGAGCTGAAGCATTAGTATTGCTAAAACCAGTTGTTCCCCAGGTAGTATTGGAACCATGACCTACATAATTGATAAAACCCCGCCCAGTGTTTACATTAGTAGTAACCGTGGAAGCAGAGGCACCCGGATCATAAATTTGATCCACACTGGTGTAGCCATAATTTAGCAATTTAGTCCGAATCAAATTCATATGGGTTATATCACTTTCTCCATTATCACCTTCGCCACTAGTTCCTTCAGCAGAAGCAATTCCCATTGCTTTGGATAGCCAAGTAGCCGAAGTATTCAAGTCCTTTTCGTATTGGATTGTTTTATTCACTTGCGCTGTTACTTCTGCTGTAGTTTGAGCTGAAAACCTTCCAATAAAAATATCGGGATAATTATCACTACCTGCTACAAGAGAAAAACCGGGATCACTTCCTCCTCCGCTATAAGAAAGAGTTGGAATTTGAGGTGCATCACCAACCAGTTGCACAAAGGTAATAGAATTATCTGCATTATAGCGATTTTGAATGTAGGCCTTAAGTTGATTGGCAGTAGTTCCGATTGTGCTGAATTCCACCAACTCGGTATCTATCCCTTTCTGCCTTTTCCAATTAATATAGGGAGCTATCTGAGTTAAAAAACTTGAATGACAGATAACCAGTAATTTACCGTAGGAATCATCTACAGGAGTATAACGATAGGAATTCCAGTTCAAAAAATGGTTTTCATAAAGAGGGGAAAAACTACGGGAAACAGAAGTCCGGAAACGGTTGAAAGTGTTTACGGTATCATTTCCTTGGTTATAAACTTTCACTTTATAAGAAGTATAAACTCTTAAAGTTCCCGTAACTGGATTATAGGCAAAAGGAGTAGTTAAAACGGTTATCCCACGGAAATCCCTTAAAATATAGGGCTCTGATAAAGCAACCATTGTTTGAGGATAGAAAGAATTTTCTTGATAGACATTGTCAAAAGTGTAAGGAATTGTAGCCGGATTTATATCACGCGTAATAACTCCTTTGGAAGGAGCTACCTTGATGGGATAGTCCTTAAATTCAAGATCAAAAACCTCAATCGCCATCAATGCTTGATCCGGAATAATAATACTGCGGTTAAAAACAGGCAATTCGGGATAGCCCTTATCTTGAGTTATTCCTTCTTTAGGCAGACGAATTTGATACCATTCCTCACCTTCTATAGTGATCATATTTTTTTCAAATTCACCTATTCGGTATTCCAGGATGGTTTCGCTTTCATTATCAATAAGCAGGGATACGGAATTTTTACTATTACCCTCAGCAATCAATTCTGCACTTAAGCTAAAAGACAGGAGCAGAAATATAGCTGGTAATATTGCCATTTTTTTCATAAAAGGTCCTTTACTCATCCGTAAATACTATTTTCCTTCTCAGGAATGTTAAACTTTGATGAGCTGTTATAATTTTATTTAATCTTCTTTTTTGGTTTCCTCTTGCGTTGCTAAAGGTTCAGATTTCTTTTCTTCTGTTTCGTCTGTAACAGGTATCACTATTGTCTCGGATTCTTCTCTTTCTTTTTCAGTTTTTTCCGATTCTCTTTCCTCTTCAGAAGTTTCTTTTATAATAGTTATTTCTTCCGGTTCTATATGTTCGGGTTCAGGAATTACAGGTTCCACAGGAATTTCTTCTGCCGCTTTTTCTTCTTCCGCTTCAATTTCCACAGGAATTTCTTCTGTTTCTATCTTTTCTTCTTCAGTTTCAATTTCCACGGGTATTTCTTCTGCCTCTTTTTCTTCTTCTTCAGCTTCAATTTCCACAGGAATTTCTTCTGTTTCTATCTTTTCTTCTTCAGTTTCAATTTCCACGGGTATTTCTTCTGTTGTTATTGGTTCCGGTTCCTCTATTACAGGTATTTCTATAGGTTCCGGTTCCTCTATTACAGGTATTTCTATAGGTTCCGGTTCTTCCATAACAGGCATTTCTACAGGTTCAGGTTCTTCCGTAATTGGGATTTCTATGGTTTCAGTTTCTTTTATTTCAGGAATAATTTCCTCTTCCTTTTCCGTTTCTTTTGTTTCTTCCTGTTCTTCTATTTTGCTCTGAATTTCTTCTGTTATTGTCTGTTCCGGTTCAGTTATTTTTTCCTCTTTTAACCCTATAGTTTCTTGTATTTCTTCTTTTATTAGTTCCGTCTTTTCGGGAGTAATTTCTTTTTCTTCGGGTTTGGTTGTTTCTTCTTGTTCCTTTTTCTGAGCGAATTTCTTTTCGCGAGTTTCTTTTTCCTGTTTTTTCTTTTGTTGACGAGCAACTTTTTCCCGCATATACTGTTCATGAAGGGCTATATATTCTTCCTGCAGTTTAGGATCGCGAGAGAAGAAGAATGCCTTAACAGAGAGAATTAAACGCCGATTTTCCATATCCAGTTCAATAACCTTTAAGGGAATTTCTTCTCCGATATAAAAAGCATCTTCGCTATGTTCCAGCTTGGGAATTGCCAGATGCGAAACAGGAACAAAACCTTCTACAACATCATTATTTACAGGAATATCAACTAATACACCTTTAGGAATAAGTTTGCCTATTTTTCCCTTTACTTCAGTATTGATAGGTAAGCTTTGATCTAATGTTTCCCAGGGATCAGGAACCAGTTGTTTTACACCTAATGCAACACGATGTTGAGCTCTATCTATAGAAAGAACTACTGCTTCAACTTCCTGATTTTTCTTATATACTTCGCGAGGATGGTAAATTCTTTTAGTCCAGCTGATATCAGAAATATGAATTAAACCGTCAATACCTTCTTCAATTTCCACAAAAGCACCAAAGGCAGTTAAACTCTTAATTTTACGAGTTAGAATTGTTCCAATAGGATAGCGGTCTTCAATAGTAAGCCAGGGGTTGGGTTCCATTTGTTTCATACCTAAGGAAATTCGTTTGTTTTCTTTATCAATATCCAGCACTATGGCATTGATTGTTTCGCCAATTTTTAAGAATTTATGAGCATCGCTAATCTTTTTTGTCCAGCTCATTTCTGAAATATGTACCAGACCTTCAACGCCTGGTTCAAGTTCAACAAAAGCACCAAAGGGTTTTAAGTTCACAACCTTGCCGGTTACTCTACTACCTTCGGGATATTTAATTTCTATGTTTTCCCAGGGATGGGGAACCAGTTGTTTCATCCCTAAGGAAATTCTATTCGTTTCAGGATCAAAATTTATCACTTTCACTTTTACTTTATCGCCAATTTGGAGCATTTCTGATGGATGATTAAGTTTACCCCAGCTCATATCTGTAAGATGCAATAAACCGTCAATTCCGCCTAAATCAATAAAGGCACCGTATTGAGTTATATTTTTCACTTCTCCATCCAGTTCCGCATCTATCTGAATTTTCCTGAGCAATTCCTGTCTTTTTTGTTCTGCTTCTTCTTCTAAAACCTGACGCCGGGAAAGAATTATATTGTGGTGTTCTTCATCAATATTCACCACTTTGAAATATAGCTCTTTACCGATGAACTGATCAAGATTGGGAATCGGTTTTAAGGACATCTGCGAACCAGGCAAAAATGCCTCTATTCCTAAAACATCAACAATCATTCCACCTTTAACGCGCCGACGGATTATTCCGCTTAATGAACTTTTATCGGCAAATGCCTGTTTGATGCGTTCAATATTGATCATATAATCAGCTTTCTTTTTAGAAAGTAGCAACTTACCTTCTCCGTTCTCAATTTCATTAATATACACTTTAATTACGGAATTGAGTTCCGGAATTCCGGTATAGGCAAATTCGGAAATTGGTATTATACCTTCGGACTTAAAACCAATATCCACACGGACATCTTTATCGGTAATATCCACAACCGTGCCTTCTATAATTTCACCTTTCTTAAAACTGGAGAAGGATTCTTCATACATAGAAAGCATTTCTTGATGCTCTTTTTCTTCCTGAGTAAGCTCCTTTTTTTCCTGTTCCTGTTCAGGTTCAGGAGCAGGTTCTTCAGGTTTTGCCTCTTCCGAAACAGCTGTTTCGGGATTTTCACTTAACATTTCTTCGGGAATGGCAATTGAGGGTTCTTCTTCTTTGGTTTCTTCTTCTTTGGTTTCTTCCTCAACTGTAAATTTTGACATTTTGTCTTCACCGACGCTTAAAACGGTTTCTACTTCAGGATTGGTATTTTCCGTTTCTTTGCTTTCGGGTGGGACTGTGTTTTGATCATGTATTAACATGATTCCTCCTTAAACATGGGGATTTCTTCAATACTTGTTACGGTTTTAAAGTCCCCGCTTTTTTGTAATAATACATTATAAACTTTTATAATCATCTCTTCCGGCGTGGAAGCTCCAGCAGTGATACCAATACATTTATATGGCGAAATATCAATAGATGCTAACTGTTTTTCATCTTCTATATGATAAGTCGGACAATAAACTGAACTCAACTTCGCTAAAGCACGCGTATTGGAACTTTTCAGACCGCCAATCACAAACATTGCATCACTTTTTTGGGCAAGTTCCTCTGCCGCTTTTTGCCTTTGTGTTGTTGCTAAACAGATAGTATTAAACACTCTCAGTTCATTAAAGTTAGAGAGCAATTTATATACCAATTCCTGAAGCTTTTCTATCCTTTGGGTAGTTTGTGCCATTATAGCCAAACGCTTTTCTTTAATTTTCGGTATGGGATCGTTTTCTCCGATTACAAATGTCTTTTCATTTCCATAAGAACGCATTCCTATCACTTCCTGATGTTGTTTATCACCCAGAATTAATACTGGATAATCTTCCTTAACAAGATGCTTCAGGATAGTGTGTGTTCTTTTTACATAAGGGCAAGTAGCATCTATGATTTCGTTATTATTGTCTTTTAGTATTTTATATTCTTCTTTCGTGATTCCATGTGAACGAATAATAACCGTGCTGTTTTTTACCTCTTCCGCTTTATTGGCAATATGAATTCCCTGCTCTTCAAGTTCTTGAACAATAGCGGGATTATGAATAAGCTCTCCTAAAGTATAAACAGGTTTTTCAGTTAATATTGCATCTTTCGCCATTTGAATTGCTCGTTTTACACCAAAACAATAACCCAAATAATTTGCCAAACGTATCTTGATTTTTCTTTCCCCAGGTTCTTTATCCGAATTGTTGTTATCTATTTTTTCTATTATTCTGCAGGTTATTTCGTAAAGCTTATGCACTTGTTCTTCAATAGTTAAGTTGCTTGTATCTATTAAAATAGCATCTTCTGCAGGTTTTAAGGGTGCAAGAGACCTGTTGGCATCTGCTTCATCACGTTCTTTTAATTCCTTTAGGACATCTGTATAATTGGTTTTTATCCCTTTTTCTGCCAGCTCTTTAAATCGGCGTTTTGCCCTCACTTCCAAATCAGCTACCATAAAAAATTTTGCTTCAGCTTCGGGAAAAACATAAGTTCCAATATCTCTGCCTTCCAAAACAACACCCCCATTTTTCCCAAGTTTGCGTTGCAATTCAACCATTTTATAGCGGACTGCAGGAATTGCAGAAATAGCCGAAGCAGAACTTGATATTTCCGGAGTGCGAATTTGTTGGCTTACATCTTCCCCATTTAACCAAATAATATTTTCCTCTTCAGTATAGGATATTTGGATATCTATTTTTTCCAGCATACGCACTATGGATGAAATATCATTGGGAGAAATTCCTTCCCGTATTGCCTGTAATGCACAAGCACGATACATAGCTCCTGTATCAAGATACACATATCCCAATTTTTTAGCCAATTCTTTGGCTGTTGTGCTTTTCCCGGAAGCAGCAGGACCGTCAATGGCAACAATAATCTTTCGCTTTGGCAATACTTTTCTCCTTTAGCGCCTTTTTTTTATTTCCTACAATACCGTCAACCCTTTTTTCACAGTATAATATCTGACTTTTATTCCTTATTTATTTATATACAAACAATTAACTCCTATAAAACATAAAAATGATTGACACTATGCCACCATTAAAAAGTTTGGGTTTGAATTTAAATTATCTATTTAATTTCTATCTTAACACTGTATAGATCAAGGGGTTACATTATGCCTTACAAAAACAATATGAAAATTAGACATTATTGTGTCAAGTGCTTGATTGCTATCGCAATTTTTGCCATAGCTGCAACTAATTTATTCTGTTACAATACAGGAGATTATAGAACAAAATGGGGCGGAAATTTTGAAACCCTTGAATTATGGGAATGCTATAATGGTATTGGTTGGATTGATGCAACACAACTTCCCTCTTCCCCTTTTGTAAATACAATATATATATCAAACCAGACAGTTACTATGAACAGTTCTATGATTATTGAAGGGGGTCTTGTTATAGTAGGAACATTGCAATTAGCCTCGGGAGCTATATTAACCATTAATCCTTCAGTAAATTGCGAAATTGGAGTAATTGAAACATATAGCGGTTCAACATTAATTAACAATGGATTTATAACAGCAAATAGCAGTTCTTCTTCCCTAAAAGTACATGGAGGAATACTGGAAAACAACGGTATTCTCACCTCCTCAGCTCCTAATAATTGTAATGTATATATAAACTCTAATGGAAGAATTAACTTTGGAAATCGGGGTTCAATAACCGGCAATTGTTCTTTTACTACTAATTACGGAAGCATCATTGCTACAGCCAATACTCAAGGTTTAGACGGCTCATTAAATTGCAGTGGAAATATCAGCTTTAACCAAATTTATCTTATTTATAATGGAACTGAACCTCAAATAACTGGAATGAAGACACCGGATCTGGTTTTGGGTATAGATTTTAATAATCCTGCAGGCATAACCTTAAGCAAAAATGTAAAACTTATATATACCGCATTGGTTCATAGCGGAACTACACTATATTTTGATGTACACATTATCAAGGAAGCATGGTATGGCTCAGGAACTTTTTCTATGGAAGATGGTTCTACTATTGCAACCGCTAATCCAGATGGTTTTTGGTCTACTGGTAATAAAGGCAGTGTGCAGGTAGGAACAAGAAATTATAACAGCAATGGTAACTACATTTTTAATGGCACCGAACATCAGCAAACCGGAGATTTTAACCCAACGCCAAATGCTTATACTGTAAATGACATTATTTTTGATAATCCCGCAGGTGTAACTTTAACTCACCCTATAACAGTTGTATCTACTCTGGAACTCCTTGAAGGAGATATTAATTACGCGGTTTTACCTCAAGGAGTAGATGGTTTTTATAGTCCCGATGTAAAAAAAACCGTTATTCACAAAAATGGTACTCTGATGTATAATTTTCTGGCAGATTCTCTTCCTTTTCAGAATAATGGTGAGTATGTTAAACGCAAATGGTATCTTAAAGGGAATTTCAATGGTTCTAAAAAAGTAACCTTTTACTGGAGTGAAAATGAGGATGATAACTACAATTGGAATGTTCATAATTTCCCAAAAGTATATTTATCAAACAGTAATGAACCATTGCACACTATTTGGAATCCTGCCCATCCCAGAGAGATTTCCTTTATTGCACATAGTTTCCCCAATGCCAAAGAAGATGTATATTACTATATCGGTAAAGAAAGAGATGATACCTTGCCTGTAACTTTAAGTTCTTTTTCCTTAACACAAAGTGGTATTTCCACTGTTAGAATAACTTGGGTAACTCAATCCGAAACAAATATTATGGGATATTATATTTACCGTGCTACTCAATCAGATTTGAACACAGCCAGTAATCTCAATTACCTTATTCCGGCAACGAATTCTTCACAATTACAAATATACACCTATACAGACCAGGTTACTTCCAATAATATCTACTATTACTGGCTGGAAATTGTAGATTACGATGGATATAATTCGTTTTATGGACCTGCTGTTATAGAAATAAATGATAACGGAAATCAAACACCTTCCATACCTGTTAAAGCAGGATTTTATTCATTTGCTCCCAATCCTTTTGATTCTGGCACTAAAATCTTCTATGGAATTCCCTCAAAATCTCCCGTTTTAATGCAAGTTTACAATATAAAAGGGCAAAAAATAAGAACGCTTTTAAATGAAACCAAAGATAGCGGTAACTATAACCTTTTCTGGGATGGTAGAGATGAAAAAGGAAATTTGTTAGCTAACGGAAATTATATTCTGCGTCTTTTTGCCTCAGGAAGTTCTTGGACTAAAAAAATTACTATCTTGCATTAGGACAATCTCTTACCTTAGCATAACTATTGCCTTCCCTAATAGCATTACTCACTCATTGCTTACCCATTGCTAATGGCATCAGTATTGGGTAAGCAATGCTTTAGTATTTCAATCAGGATATAACTTTCCCGCTTTATAAGTGCTTTTAGGACTTGCAAATTAGGTGTTTATTGATTATCAGACCATTGATCTTTAACCACTAATATTGCTGATAGCAAAGTAAGGTGTAAAATTGTTAATCCTTTTTCTGCCAACGCATTTCGGCATACTTGGAAGTAAAACCGAATCTTTCATAAAGATGCCTTGCCGGATTGTCATATTCTATATGAAGTGCGATATCTCCATCAGCAATTTCCCTTGCCTTTTTTAATATACTACTCCCTATTCCCATATTGCGCATTGATTTCTCTACAGCAATATATACCAGAATATTTTCAGGAATATATTCTTCCATCCCTGTTTTATTCATTACTAAAACTCCGCAGAGTTTATCTTCTGCAAAAGCCAAAATGAGGAATCCACCCTTCCCTTTTTCCGTTGAAAAAGCATAATCAATGGCTTTGTTAACGGCTGAAGGTGCATCCCCGAAACTTTCCAAATGCGTATATAGAAAATCTACCAAATCCTTTTGTGAAATATTTTCCGGTAATTCATCCGGTTTGTATATAACCTGTAAATTTAGCATAACTACTTTCCTTTTTACTTTAACCCGAATAATGCAGTTGAAGAACAATGGATTGACAAATTCTTTCTTTGATAAAGAAACTGAATGTTGCTAAATGAATTTATACTTTTAAGCATTTGCAAATCAGAATTCCGCAATCCAATTAATTAAGATATTTATCAACTATTTTTTGCTGTATAGTTCATTTTAAATTCTATCTGCTTTATACCATAGAGAAATTAGGCGACTTAAATGCATAATGAAATCTCTAATTTTTTCAGCTATTTTAATCCCTTATTAAAACCCGTTCCCCTCCTCTGGGAGAACCGCTTTGTTTGATTAAGCCATCTTCTTTAAGCTTACAAATTAACCTTTTAATTGTATCAATGCTTTTACAGGTAATTCTTGCCAGTTCACTATAGCTTATTTTAGGGTTATGCGTTACTAAAAATATCATCTGATAATCATCAGTTGCCTCAAAAAACGGTTTAGTTAAACTGCTTCATTATCAGTTATTCAAATAGAGTTTAGTTAGTATTTTATTCTCCTTTTGCATACAGGTTATAAACCCTTGAATTATTGCAAATCTTATGAAATACAAGATTATGAAATGAGGTAAAAATGTCAAAGCAATTCTCAGCTTGCTTGTTTCTCTGCTGTAGCAGTGAATTTGCTTTTGGGGATAAAAGGATTATATTATTTTTAACGAATTTATTTATCTATTTAGGCAAAATGCCTTTTTACTTGACAGTTAAACCGAGCTTGTTTTTTTGGCAAAAGAGTATGCCGAAGTGGTGAAACTGGTAGACGCAGTGGACTCAAAATCCACCGGGCAATAGCTCATGCCGGTTCGATTCCGGCCTTCGGCACCAAAGTTTTTTTTAGGAGATAAAAAACATTTACTTGCTATAGGGATAAGTCCTAAACTAATGTAGTTGACTGTAGAAGAGGCATAATCTAAACTGATATTTATTTCTCGCAGATTAGATTATATAAAATCAAATCACACACTTCGGGTGATATTTCTTTAAGCCTGAAACTTTTTATACAAAACCTGTGGAGGTATAATGTTTAAGCGCCACGCTATAGTATTCAGCGTATTGCTGATGCTTATTCTACCTTTTGCCTTGTCTGGAATTTCTCAGGCAACAATGTTATTCTTAACCTTTGAACCAGGAGCTCGTGCTAATGCTATGGGACGTGCCTATTCCGCCATTGCAGATGACGCTTATGCAATGTGGTGGAATCCAGGGGCAACAGCTTTTAACCGTCATACTCAAATTGCAGCAACTCACATACCTTGGTTACAAGGTTCTGGGGTTGATGACATCTTCTATGAATATTTGGGCTTTAATAACTATTTTTATGGAATTGGTAACATCAATGCCCATATTATTTGGTTGGATGAAGGAACACAACCTCAAACCAATGCTCAAAATGTTGAGCTCGGTGATTTTCATACTTATGAAGTTGCCGGTGCTTTAGGTTACGGTTATGAAATAGTTCCGGAAAAGATTGGATTGGGAGGTAACTTTAAATTGTTATACTCTTACCTGGGTCCTGGAACTGGTTTAACGGAAACGGAAGGTTCCGCTTTCAGTTTTGCTTTTGATGTAGGTGCTTTATTCAAAGATGTACTTGTAGATAATTTGAATGCTTCGGTTGTCCTGCAAAATATAGGTCCGGATATTACATATATTGATGAAGAGCAATCTGATCCGGCTCCTTTAACTTTCAGAGCCGGGCTGGGTTATAAAATTTTTGATAACCCAATGGGACGTTTAATTGCAACTGCGGAAATGAGTAAAATATTGGCAAATGAGGATCCTCTCTACGAAAGATTTATTACTGGCTGGAAGTATTTTGATGAAACAATTTATGGAGTTGGAGCAGAATATACTTACCTGAATCTGATTTCTTTGAGGGGAGGATATTTCTCTGATAAAGTTGGTGAGGTTGAAGGAGCCAGTTTTGGTGTAGGTGTGCAATACAAATTCAGTAAACGGTATAAACTGGGATTTGATTTTGCAATGGTTCCTGCAGGGGGTATGACAGATTATAATAAAATCTTCTCTCTGGGCTTTGAGTTCTAACATAGGAAGAACGATATTCCCTTCGTTCAAAGACACCGGAAGAACAATGCCCTCATCGTTCAAATTCTACAAAATTACTTCGTTACCGCTAATTTTTTACGGTAATATGATCATAAAGCTGTTATGAGTCCTTTGCACTGGTGAAGAAATTTCTTGGAAATAAAATAATGAAGGTGCAAACGACTAACAACATACAGTTGAAGCGGACTTCAACTTTCCCGATAAAATTATGAAAAAGAATACAATCCTGATCTTTTTTGTGCTGGTAGCAGCATTGTTATCAGCACAAAAAATGTTTTTGCAAAAAGCACAGCAGTTTCAGAAGCTGGCAGAGCATCCCTATCAAAATCAATTAATTCAGTATAATTTTAGGCAGGACTTGCTTAAAAAGGATAAAACAAATTTTAACCGGTTATTGGTTATCCTGGTGGATTTTGCAGAAGAATATCCAGATGATCCCAATACTACGGGTAATGGAAAATTTCAATTGGAACCTGATTTAACTTATATATATTCTGTTGGTGCACCTCCACATAACAGAGAATATTTTGAGGCAAATCTGGAAGCATTGAAATATTATTATTTAGCTGTTTCTGCCGGTGCTTATGAGCTTCATTATGATGTCTATCCCAAAAATATACATGCCTATACTTTGCCAAAAAGTATGGGTTACTATAATCCTCCGGGAGCCAGTTCCGAATTATTTGTCAGCCGAATGGAAGAATATTTCAAAACCGCTTTTGAGACAGCTGATAGCATAGATGAAGAAATTGATTTTGCCAGCTATGGACATTATATGATTATTCATTCCGGGTCGGATTGGCAACATGATATTATGGGGAATACACCATCAGATTTGCCATCCTTTTTTATCAAGGTTGGTGATGGTAAAGAAGCAGTAGTAGATAATGGAACAGTCCTGATTTCTCATTCCTGTAATGTTCCCGAAACCATTTCCCAGGATTTTTATGAAAATGAAGAAAACGGTACTATAATTCACAGTGGCTACGGTGCCTTAAATGCAGTAATAGCTCATGAATTCGGTCATTCTTTAGGAATGGTGGATTTGTATAATGTTTATAATTCTTCTCCGATGGTTGGTGTGTTTGATATTATGGATAGTGGTGGTTCAGGCATTTTAATAGATGAACTGGATAATGGAGATTTGGTTTATGTGGAAGGTGCTTTACCAACTTTACCGGGAGCTTTTTCCCGCAATTTGATGTTTCGGGATAGTTATCTGGAACGCGGGTTATTAAAAGAATTCCCTGATTTTAACACAATGACAGAATTATCCTTATCTGCTATCAGTGCTATGCAAAATGGAAATGATCTTGTTCCTCATACTTACAAAATTCCCCTAAATAGCAAGGAGTATATTTTAGTGGAAAACCGCAATGTAGACCCTGATGGCGATGGAGGAACAGCTGTTTTTGGAGCTTTGGATGGACGAGTTATTCTCTATCCTACTCCTTTTGAAGATATTTCACCCCCACCTCCAACTTACGAATATGACTATCTTTTGCCTTCTTTTATGAAAGCAAATGGTTCAGCAATCGGAGGTGGTATACTTGTCTGGCATATCAATGAAGCTATTTTATATGATGAAGGGCAAACGGATAGCAGTGGCAACTGGACAAGTAATTTTGATGCCAATACCGTTAATACTGGTTTTTACCACAGAGGTGTTTCCGTAATTGAAGCAGATGGACTTACGGATTTGGGTAGTGACTATTCTATGTATTGGACAGGAACTCCTTACGAATATTTTCATAAGTATAAACCCATTTTGGATACCAACGGTTTATTTGTAAACTGGAGTCAGGAACCTTGGAAACCGGAATTAACAGCTGTCACCAAACCACCTTTGGTAGATAGTTTCAATGTTCCCTGTTTATATCATCTGAAAGAAATCGGCAATCCGGCAAAAAAAATGAGTTTCAAGGTAGAAAGCGGTAGTTTTGATACCACTCAGATTTTTGATTATTCTACCAGTTCCTTTATTATCGGTCCGATTATAAAAACAGGATTCAATGAAGACAACATTCCTGTACTTATTGATAACAAAATGTTCCTGCTCAGTTATTGGGATAATGAATGGCAGGATATTATAGGCGAGTTTGTTACAAATTTTCCGCGTTCAGATTATCCTCTGCAAAAGGTAGACCTCAATACTGATGGCTATTTTGAATTGGTTTGGGCAAAACAAAATACCTTGGTTTTAGTGGATTGGTCTTTAGATACGCCTATTTTTCACCAGATTTCCTTTCCTGATTCAATTACAACTACCCCTTTACCTGTAAATAATACATTAATAGTAACTACAAAAGATTGTATTTATACAGTGAAAAACTTCGCCATCCAGAATTTTATCAGTTTACAAGGTGCCAAGTGTATTGCCGGTTATGATGATAAAATTATAGTTTTAGGAACGGACTTTTTGGCTGCTCTAACATTAGACAATCTGGATAAGTTCAATGAATTTACACTTCCTGAACCTTGTGGCAATATTGAACCACTTATTTACACTAATCCCGATAAGACCATTGAGATGATTTTTGTAATGGCAAATAGCGGCAATTTGTATCGGATTTATCAAAACCGTCTGGAATTAATCTTTGCCAATCATAGCAAGGAAAAACCTGGTCAACTTGCCTGTTCCTCTTTAGGGGATATTTCCCCCGTTCTGTTTTTTGGTATCGGTAACAAACAATATGCCTTAAAAGCGGATGGCACAAAATTAACTCATTTTCCGGTTATTGCTCCGAAAGCAATTTCTCCCTGCGAAACCCCTTTTGCACTAAAAAACGGTTCTGCCGAAATTCTCTTTTACCCTTTATCGGAAACTGGTTATTTAGCTATAGATAAAACGGGAAGAATAGTTCCGGAAATGTGTTTATCCGTAAATAAAGATAAAAAGAACGATTATTTATATTACCAACCGGAACAGAAAATCCTGAATTGGTATTATCCTGATAGCACAGGAAGGTTCTTTATTCACAGTAAAAAGAATATTGACACTAACCCTATTCTTTTTGCCGGTTACAGAAATGGAGCAAGCGGATGTGCCACTTTTGCCTTCAGAGATGAAAGTATCAGTTCAACGGAAAAAATTGCCTATATTTATCCCAATCCTGTGCGGAAGCCATATTATAAACTTAATTTGCAAAATTATTTCGGAGAAACAAAACTCCATCTTTATGATATTAGTGGTACTTTGGTAAAAAAGATGATTATTCCCGAATCCAATAATAACCCGAGGGATTTTGAATTAAACACTTTGGGACTAAGTTCCGGGGTTTATATTATGGTTCTGGAAAATAACGGCTCCACGAAACGCCTCAAATTTGCAGTAGAGAAATGATTTTTTTAGGGGGTTAGCAATGAAGAAATTTATCCTGCTGATTTTTATTGCCGGTTTTGCCTTTTGCCTCTTCTCTCAGGAAAAACCCAAAACCGATATTGACCAATGGCTAAATCAAACAGAAGAAGAACAGCAGAATGCAATGCGGGATTCTGTTGTTACAAACGATTTAATTAAAATAAACTACAACCGGAAAAATGCCCAGTTAGCTATGGCTATGTCTATGCTGGTTCCTGGTGCAGGTCAATTTTATGCCAATAAGACAGTTCTTACAACCTATATTTTCCCGGTTCTGGAAATCGGACTAATTGGCGGACTTGTTTATTTCAATAACCAAGGCAAAGATAAAACCAAAAAATACGAAAAATATGCCAATGGCGAAATTGTAACCTATATTACTCCAGATGGAACTAAAATAACGGGTTTCCGGTATGATAGAAGTAGGCAAGATGAAATTCAGGCAATTCTGATAGGTGTAAACCAACATGATATTTATGATAACGGCTATTTTCGCTTAGATAAGACAAATTCTCAACATTTTTATGAAGACATAGGTAAATATCCTCAATATGTTTTTGGTTGGATGGATTGGTATTATCGTTTTGCCTGTGATGAATCAGGTGTGCGTGATTCCATTCGGTGGAAATTTGATGGAGAAAATGATAGTCCCAATATGCGCTGGACTGGAAATTATCCTTTATGGGGTAATGATACTGAAACCCTTATCCCTATTGATTCCCATGAAATGAGCAGGATGCGTCAGACCTATATTAAAATGCGTAACGACGCGAAGGACTCTTATAGTATGGCACATTTTTTCACTTTGGGCTTGGCTTTCAATCATTTAGCAGCAGGACTTGATGCCATTAGGGTTACCCGCAATTTTAACCGTTATTACATTTCTCAATCAGTTCCTACCTTAAATTTCTATGCCGCTATGCCTTTGGGAAATGTAACACCGATGTTGGGGTTGAAGTGGACTTTTTGAAACGGAAAACCTGTCTTATAATTCTTCTGCTTTTATGGGGAATAATTCCCTTATTAGCTTTGCCCAAATTTGTGTATCCTGTTTCTTCTTTAATTTTACCGGGAACAGGTGAATTGCTTTTAGGGCATAATACAAGGGGTGCTACTTTAATGGGTGTGGATTTAATAAATATTTATGCTTTTATTGCCACTGATCGGGAAATAGAGATGCAGAAAAAGAACTTTATGAAATTTGCCGAACTTTATGCTGGAGTGCCTTACGGAATGCCTGATGAGCACTATCAAACAGTGCAAAATTATCCTAATAGCGATTATTACAATGATATTCAGGAAATGATGGCTCGCAACTATTATTTAATTTATAATTATGACCCTGAATCCTTTGCGGAATACATTTCCGCCAATACTTATCAAGGCAATGAAGAATGGAGCTGGCAAAGCGAAGAAAAATGGGAAGAATATAAGCATCTCCGTAAACGGCATCAGAAAACCAAAATGAATAATCAGCTTGCTTTGGGGCTGATGTTATTGAATAGAGGTATCAGTATTATAGATAGTTCCATTTTATCTAAAAAGAAACACGGAGAATTTTATTTAGCTCCTTTACCTGCAAACGGTGCAATGCTAAATTATCAAATTGAATTTTAGGAGAATAACTGTGAAGCGTTTTGGCATTTTCCTTTTAATTATTCTGCTTTCTACATCGCTATTTGCTCAAAGCAGAGGAATTTTAACTTTAAAATCTTTTGCCGTTCCAGGATGGTCTCAAATCAGTTCTAACAGAAATTACGGCTATGCAATGCTTACTGTAGAAGCAGTTATAATTGGCTCTATTTATTATTTTCATAGCGAAAGCAAGATCTTGGAACAGGAATGTTATGAATATGCCATTAAATTTGCCCATTTGAATCCGGATGGTTATAGTGATGAATTTTATAAACAATTAGCCCGCTATGAAAGCAGTGGTTTTGATGCCGGCGGTTATAATAATTGGGTGCGTCAAACAGCTATGAATTTATATCCTGATGATCCGGAAAGTCAACAGCAATATATTAATGAAAATGCTTATGGAAACGATAAATACTGGTATTGGGACAGTTCCAACCATAGAAGTGAATATAACAAAATCCGTAATCGGAGTATGGATTATGATAATTATGCTCTTGTTGCCGGAGGGATATTAATCTTAAATCATTTAGTAAGTACAATTGATGTTTTAAGGTGGACAGCTCCACCAAAAAAAGCTAATTTATCTTTTAATTTGCAAGATAAAACCCCGATACTTCAAATAAATTACCACTGGTAATATTTGTTACTATGAATGTAGAATTGAGAAAGAAATAAGTCAGGAGTCGTCATTGCCGAAATAACTTTTAGCCAATAATCAAATTTGTTTGGCAGTGAGGACTCGTGACGACCAGTAGAAATAGTGAATATTATTTCCATATTCATTAAGCAGATATAGGAAAAAAGTTCCGTAGAAAAGACAGATATTAACAACGGGTTTCAACCCGGTGAAAAGAAAGCAGGAGAGTTATTATCTCTTTTGCCGAGAAAAAGTTCCGTAGAAACGACAGATATTATAGAAGGGTTTTAACCCGGTGATAAGAAAAGAGCCTACAAAACTATATTTATTGTGGAAAAAAGTTCCGGAGGAAAGACAGATACTAACAACGGGTTTTAACCCGGTGAAAAAAAAGCAGGATGATTATTATCTCTTTTGCCGAGAAAAAGTTCCGGAGGAACGACAGATATTAACAACGGGTTTTAACCCGGTGATAAGAAAAGAGCCTACAAAACTATATTTATTGGGGAAAAGAGTTCCGTAGGAACGACAGATATTAACAACGGGTTTTCAACCCGGTGAAAAAAAGAGAAGAAAATTCGGGGCTCCTTTACGAGGGGCTTACGCCACCATCGCTATCATTGTTTCGCCCTTCGGGCTTTGATGAAATCTCAACCTTCTAAACCTTCTCAACCTTCTCAACCTTTTTTTACCAGGGGCTTACGCCACCATCGCTATTATTGTGTCGCCCTTTGGGCTTTTTGGAAAATGGGACTAAGAAAAGAAAAAAGAAGTCGGGGCTTACATTTTACGAGGGGCTAACGCCACCATCGCTATCATTGTGTCGCCCTTCGGGCTTTTTTTCAAATATTGTTTTTAAAATCCTATAAATTTTTTTATCCTGTTCATCACAGACCTATTATTAGTTCAAAGTTCAAAGTTCAAAGTGCTGGAGTTAGAAGTTTTTTTGGTGTCTTCGGTGATCTCGGTGGCTAATAAAAAATCCCATAAATCTTTTTTATCCTGTTCATCACAGACCTATTTATCTTTTACGAGGGGCTTACGCCACCTTCTACATCATTGTTTTGCTCTTTCGGGCTTTTGCAAAGAAATAAACCTTAAAATTACCAAGTTTTTCCTGGTTTTCTTATTTTATATATTCTTCATTTCCTGAAGTGT
>Ga0209719_1002333_pt1 | contig 20002 bp, 14 predicted proteins | sample AD_JPNAS2_MetaG_FD_184421 | JGI IMG/M metagenome (GOLD analysis project Ga0209719, IMG submission 184421) | Active sludge microbial communities of municipal wastewater-treating anaerobic digesters from Japan - AD_JPNAS2_MetaG (SPAdes) (version 2) | ecosystem: Engineered > Bioreactor > Anaerobic...
ATTGTTAGATCGATATCGCCGAGAATATTACCTAAACATAAGGATATTTCCACATTCTTCTTATCTTCACTATCATCTAAAACGATATGTTTGAATGAGACGACATTATGACCGATATCTAATTGTAATTCACCACATGGATATCCATCCGCTAAGGCGGTAATTTTCCCGGCACATCTGGCTTCAATTGTGAATTTAAATGTGTATTGTGTATTTGTTTTTAATTTAAATATTCTATTAACTTTAATATCTTCTGCGATTTCATGACCGGTAGCTTCTACGAGGAAATCACCATTGACCATGCCACATCTATTCATCTTTGCTTTACCATTAGTTTCATAATAGAAACCACTAGGCATATCAAATTTGACATATTGTTTTCTAGTTAGAACATTGACATAAGAACTCTTTTGAGAAGTTCTACCTTCTTTATCAGAGATGGTATATGTCACTGCGTATTCACCTTCTTCGGTAAATAAAGCATATCCATCCACTACTTCAATATATGGAGTGACATTTATTTTGATATTAGGAGTGATATCTCCTTCTTCTTTATCAATCGCAGCGACACCAGAAAGGAAATCCACTTCTGTATTAACGATACATTGGATATCTTTTACTCCAACGATAGAAGGTGCGGAGTTAGTGACTTTATTCTCTTTTGAACATCCCGATGCGAAAAGAGTTAAGAAAGGTAAAAGTAATAAAGATTTAAGGTATTTCATCTTATTTTCCTTCTCCTTTCTTTTCATGGCTCACTCTTCCTCTTTCATCGAGGTAGTTATCTTCATATTCTTTTTTCTTTAATTCATAGACACTGGTTTGTAACACTCTCGCTTTTAAGACATAGAAATTCTCATGCATTAAAGCACTAGTGATAAATGGAACAGCGTAAAATGTCGCTGGTATAACATATGGGAATAAAAGAATAATAGCGATCACTCCCGCCATGAGGGCGAGGCAGATTAAAGATCTAATTAAAGAACCGAATAACAACATAAATCCGTTATAGATTAATTGGAGGAACTTCACATTCATATTGACGATAATCGTCGGTGCGGTAACTAAATAGATACTTCCAACCACTAATGCGACATAACTAATGGCTAAAACGACATAATTCATATTCGCGGGATGCGTATTAAAGAAATATATATTTAAGATAGGAAATACGAGTATGACTAATTGAAAGATAGTATAAGGAATTAAGATTAACCAATTCTCTTTCATCGTGATGAAGATATCTTTAAATAAACGAACTTCTTTTTTGTTTTTAAAGAATCCACATAATCCCACTAACATAGGGACGAAGAAAACAACGGATAAAGCAGAAAGAGCCACTAATAAAGTGACGACGAGGAATTCTGTTAGATATTCACCAAATTTCCTTAACCCGACCATATCTCTTTCCTTTTTATAATGCGTTAATATAACGGTCATATGCCGCTTGGTTAATCGCGGTGACATGCTTAAATGATTCACTATTGGTGTCGATCATACTTCTCCATGAATCCATAGTGGGGATACCTCCACCTGTGACAGCATTTGTGTACCAGCTAGAGATGTTATTGGCTAATGATGATTCATAGACATTAAGTGTCACTAATTCATCTTGTGTGTAATTTAAATGTGGAATTTGACTAACTCCGGGATATGTATATGGTTTGACATAGTTTTTTAAATTCTCTAGACGGAGTTTTGCTCTTGATTCCATCTCCACATATTTATCCCATGTTTCTTGCACTAAATAGATAACGCCGAATGGAGCGTTTTTCATTCTGAAGTCATCCGCACTTTGCGCACCATGGTCATCATTAGGAATGAGTTTTCCATCAATCTTCTCTTTTAAGAAAGCACCAGAAGTAATAGAACCATAGTTAAGTTGTGCGGAATAATCTGGTTCAAAGAATTTATCAAAGTATGCCACTAGTTCTTCTTTTCTATCACAAGAATCTAAGATGACACATTCACCTTTTTCGATTTCTAATTCATTAGAGACACCGACATATCTTTGTCCGGTAATATCATCGATTAAAGGTCTAACGATAATATAGTCATTAGGATTGGAGACAACGGTGTTCTTTTCCCACCAATAGAAGGAACCATATCTACCATCTTGTCCTTTGGCTAAGAAATCACTATCCGTTTGTGTAAATGCGGATGAACGAATTAATCCGCTGTTATACCAAATAGTCAATTCTTTGACGGCTTGATACCATTTCTCATCTAAACATGTAAATGTAATCTTGCCATCGATTACTGTTTTATGATCTCTATTTTCAGCTAATCCAAAGGAAGCCATTAAATCAGCTTCATTACCTTGCCAGTTATTACTGACGAATGATAAAGGTATTTCATTGCTGGTGCTTCCATCACCATCCATATCTAAATCATTGAATTTTTGGATGATAGCTTTAAATTGATTTCTTGTTAAATCTAATCCATCCACTAGTTGATCTGGTGTTAATGGAACACTCGCGGGCATATTATTTGTTTCAATTAATTTATTAACCCATTTCTTATTTAAATAGAGGATATTGGGATATTCTTTTAATCCCATCTCTTCGATACGAGGTAAAGCATAGATATGACCATCTGGGGATTTTAAAGCTTCTCCAATATCTGGTCTATCGGTGATGATCTTATTGAAGTTAGGCATATTAGAGAGATATTTATCAAATGCGATAATTCTTCCTCTTCTGCCATAGTCATATAATTTGAGATTAGAAAAACCAGAATGATATATCGCATCAATTCCATTAATACTTACAGGATCGGTATTATTTGTGTACTGGGTGGAAGTGTTATAAATCCACTTCACTTCGGTGCCGGTATCTTTCTTTAAATCTTGGAAGACAGGCATCGTGTTATAGTCTTTGGTCGAGTCTTCTTTAACAGCGAGAACGACAAATTGTTCACTGCTGACACTTTGACCAGTTCCAAACACGGCGAAAAGAGTGACACAAACGATCCAAACTAAGAATACGGAAGCGTAAACAAATAGTTTTTTCATATCTCTCCTTTACTTTTATTTGAATGAACCGACGAGAACACCTTTACCAAAGTGCTTTTCAATCATCGGATATAAGATCAATATCGGTGCGGTCGCAACGATAATAGAGGTAAACTTAATCTGCGTAGCGATACGCATTTGTTCTAAGACGACTTCACCTTCACCTGTCGTGGTTGCGTCTAATAATCCATTAATAACAGTCTGTAATGGATAGAAGCTTTTATCGATATTGAAGATATAAGCATCGATATAGTTATTCCAATGTCCGACTGCGTAGAATAAAACCATGACGGAGATGATGGAGCTAGCGATAGGGATAATTAAATCAAAGAAGATTCTAATTTCACCCGCTCCATCGATTTCTGCAGCTTCCATAACTTCCTTAGGAACACTGGATTCAAAGAATGATTTACACATAAAGACGTTATAGACACTGACACCACCACCGATGATAAGGATAAGTGGGTTTTGATATAGTCCTAAGGCTCTACAGACGATTAAATATGGAACTAAACCACCACCGAAGAACATCGTGATGATTAATAAAGTCATAATTAATTTTCTAAATGGGAGATAATCTCTAGATAACGCCCATCCTGCGGGGATGGTTAAAGCGACATTAAATAATGTTCCTAATATCGTATAGGCTAATGTATTGAAATACCCTCTCCAGACATCTTCTCTTTCAAATAAGCTCTTGTAACCGGAGAATGTTACTTTAATTGGATAAAGCCAGACATCACCTTTCATAACAGCGTCAGGATTAGAGATAGAAGCGATAACGATATAGTAAAGAGGATAGATGACAATCAACGCTAAAATAGCGAGGATGATGCCGGTGATAATGTAATAGGCATAATCCCTCTTACTCTCTTTAATCTTGCTCTTCTTTTGAAGTTTCTTTAGTTCTTTAACATCCATATCCATAATTCGCTTCTCCTAGAACATTCCACTACCCGCGATTTTCTTGGAAGTGAAGTTAGCGATGACAAGTAATGTCACATTAATAACAGAGTTAAATAATCCAGCTGCAGTACCAACACCATATTGGCCACCCAATAAACCGAATGTATAAACATATGTCGATAAGATTTCTGATGTCTCTAAGTTACCACCCGTCTGCATCAATAAGACTTTCTCATAACCGACACTCATCAAATTACCAATAGAAAGAATCATTAACATAACAATCGTTGGTAAAATCGCTGGCAAATCCACGCTGAATATGCGTTTGAAGCGGGATGCACCATCAATCTTTGCAGCTTCATGTAAACTTGGATCTACTCCAGAAAGTGCAGCGAGATAGATAATCGCTGACCAACCGAAGTCTTGCCAGTTTCCGGAGAAGATGAATAATGGTCTGAATGCTTCAGGGGACAAGAATAGTTTTAAACCATTCACATCTCCTCCCATCTTGATACTGAGCTGATCTAATAAACCGTCGGAACCGAATATTAATTTCATCATACCGACTAAGACAACAAGAGAAATAAAGTGAGGTGCGTAATAGAGGATTTGTAATCCTTTTTTAATCTTTGGTTTTCTCACTGAGTTAAGTAATAAAGCGACGATAATAGGTAATGGGAATCCAACGACAAACCCTAAGATACATAATAGGAATGTATTTAAGAAATAGTTCCAGAAATTTGGATTAGAGAAGAAGGTCTGGAAATTCTTAAATCCAATCCATACGGTATTCTTACCAATAATTTGATCGCCAGGGACATAATCTTGGAACGCCACTAAAATGCCATACATCGGGACGAAGCAGAAGATGATGACATAGATTAACGCAGGTAATACGAAAAGTAATATCCAACCTTTACGCTTGAAATTAGCCTTCCATTTTTCCCATTTAGATTGGGGTTTAACGATTTCGTCAATGGAAGTATATGACTCAGAATTTAATACTTCTTCGTTCATATCTATACCTTTTCTTCCCCTTTCTTTTTAATAATGGTGAATACGACATATCCGATAATTAAAACGGAGAATATCGCTATATCGATAAATAAGAATGTATGACTAACAGGAACGGGTAATTCCGGGACAGTTTCTGTCGCAGGATATAAAGAGAAATTGGTTTCTGGTCTACCATTCTTTGTATAAAACTTAATCGTATGAGAACCACTTTTGATAGTTTGTAAGTCTTGGTTTTTAACAGTGACTAAAACATTATCTTGTTCAAATGGGAATTCTTGTTGGTCAATAAAGACACGAGATACTTCTGTGGCTTCACTTAATTCGAACTTCGCATCATCACCGCGATAATACTTCTCTACTAATGGATAGGCTTGAGCGCCTACTTCTTTTGTTTTGATATAGAAATCTAAATCGGTTAAAGAGGTAACCGCTCTAAATTTGCATTCAGTGTTATTTTCTAATGTATTTAAATATTCATCATTGATATCTAAGATACCTTCATTAATCGTATATTCTGAAGTGGCATCTAATTTATAGTTATCATCTGTTAAGTTGATGACTTTAATAACATCATAACCACTGCAGAAGAAATCACCTGCTAAAGTGTTTAGATTAATGAAATCACGATTGGAATAATCTAATAAAGATGTTGATAAATTATCAATGATATTTCCGGGTACATGTTCTTGGATGTTATAGACCAAGGATGCGATACCGCTATTATCGATAAATAGTTTTATCAATCCATCATTAACAATGACATCTAATTTATATTCTCTATTAGATATAAAGGAATATTCTTGTGATTTGATGATGTCATTATCTTGGTTACCAATGGAGACGAGCTTTTGATCGATATCCACTTTTAAAAGCCAGTATGTACTGTCATTAATTTCATATTTCAATTCAAACGCTGTCGCGGATGGATTTACTTTATTGATATAGACGGAGTAGATAAAGTCTTTCGCGTTCATTCTTCTACAATCTCCGTAATAATCAAATTAGAAATGGTCACTTCGTTGACGACATTTCCAAATTGGACATAAATCCATAATGATCCTTCATTCTTTTCGGTTACCTCGATATCTTCATCGACTTTACCCACTGGAGAAGAAAGTGTTAAATATTTTGTTTCATCCCATTGTTTATTCTGGAATATGATTTCAAATGGATTGGCTTGTAATCTAGCGGCTTCAAATTTGACATTGATAGTCATACCTTTTGTACAGGTAAAACCAGTATCAACGAAGACACCACCTTCCCAAATATTTGTTCCAGGTTTAGTAACTTCTATATGTAAGGTATGTCCATGATCAGTGTTCCATATATTACCTTCGATACCACCTTCAAATCGACCATGTGTCTTATCAGTAAAATCAAAGTAATTTCCACTTGGTGGTTCTGGTTCATCTGGTGTAGTTTCTTCTATCGATAATTTAGTTATAACGACTTCATTAATCGCGTTGCCAGATTGAATATATAACCAAAGTGTGCCCGCATTTTGTTCGGTGATATTAATCTTCTCACTTACTTCACCATCAGGTGTATACAAGGTCTTATATTTTGTTTCATCCCATTGTTTATTTTGGAATACGATTTCAAAATCATTTTCTTCTAACGCGGATACTTCGAAGTTGATATTAAAGGCTTTACCCGCTTCAGTTTTTAATCCGGTATCGACAAATACGCCACCTTCCCAAATATTGGTGCCTGGTTTAGTAACTTCCACATGTAATGTATGACCGTTATCTGTGGTCCAAGAATTACCTTCGATATCACCTTCAAATCTATTGTATGTTTTGCCAGTGAAATCAAAGTATCCTTCTAATGGATCTTCAGGATCTGGATCATCTGGATTAACTTTAGGAATGACGTGTTGTACTTTTTCATTACAAGAGATACAGGTGAATTCTCTAATGCCTTCTTGTTCTTCTGTCGCTGGTTTAATTACTTCACCCATATTCCAGATATGGATGCATTCCGCGGTAAAGGTAATAGACAAGTCACCTTCTGAGATACCTACATTGTTATTAGAAACAACAACACATAAGTTATCATTTTCTTGCAATTCTAAGATATTTTCTTCTGTATTGGTAAAAGTCCAGTCTTTTGAATCACTGCTGACTTTGATGGTCTTTTTCACATGATTATCTTTATTTGTTAATAAGAGGTATGCCTCTACGCGTGTATCTGCGTTAGCACCATTAAAACTAATAGAGGTATTAGCTTTGATTTTCTCTTTATCAGAATTAAATGAATAAGATAATAAGGCATGGCCACTTGTTTTAATGTGGCCATTAGAAATCTCTACCTTATCATCTTTATATACTTCACCATCTTTAACTAAGACATTGGGGGATATATCTTCATCAGTGGGAAGGTATGTATCTAAACTCTCGTATTTCCAAGAGAATAAATCATTATCATATTGTTCAATAAAATCTGCATGAGCGGATAATTCTTCTAATGTCGTTTCATGACACATCGAACATTCTAATTCCGCTTCTCCGGATTCTAATAAATCAGGAATCTTATTTATATTTTCTAAATGATAATCGTGATCAGTTTTATATAATGTCACTTCTTTAGTCTTACCACATCCAGAATTTATGCATGTATAAGTCATGACACCAGTAGAGGAACATGTCGCATCTTTAGTAACAACACCTTCATCCCATGAGTGAGGAGTCATGGCCACACTTTCAGTTTTAGTTTGAGTGCAGCCTGCTACTGTACATTTATATGTTCTAACACCTTCGGAATGACAAGTTGCCACAGTGGTCATCGTTCCACTATCCCAAACATGGTCATGTTCTGGAGCACTAGATTTATTACAAGAAGCAATAGCAAAAATGGAAAGTAACCCCATTACAAATATTTTGGTGTTGAACTTAAAACCCATTTCTTATCTCCTAGGTGGGTAACAGATAAATTAATCTCACGGTATGGATGAATAATTTACGATTGTTGTATTCATAGTATGAATAATATTTGCATATGTCAATCAAACTGCCGTAATTTGTGCAAATGAAGGTAAAATAATACAATAATTTGTGCATTTGACCAAATTTGTCTTAAAATAGAGACATGAGAAAAGCAGTCACAATTAAAGAAATAGCTGAGGCTTTAAATCTATCGAGAAATACTGTTTCGAAAGCTTTAAATGGTCAACCAGTTCCCAACAAAACAAGGGAATTAGTTTATAAGAAAGCACAGGAAATGGGATATAAAACATTTTCGGTTGGTTCATCATTATCGAAGAGCTATCGTATCTTACTTTTATCTGGTAAACCATTTCATAACATTGATTTCTTCTTACCCCTTACCGGCGCAATAGAAACATATTGTTATCAAAACAATTATGAATTCTTCCAATTCACCTGCGGTAAAGGGACCACCGCATTTGAAAAGGTCGCGGATAATATTAAGAAATCCAATATCGATGGTATCGTCGCTATTGAATGTTTTGAAACGGCATTTATTGAAAACTTATTATCTTTAGATATTCCTATCTGTTTTATCGATTTCACAGCGAGAAACTTTAAAGCCAAACAGAATTATGACCTTATCTGTTCATCTGATCAAAAATCCGTCTATAACCTGGTGGCTAATCTCATTAACGATAAAGGATTTTCTAAATTCTCATTCGTAGGAGATCATAGACATTGTTTAAGTTTCCATGAGAGATATTTAGGTATGCTGAGAGGATTAAGAGCCTATGGTCTATCTCATTTAGATCAAGAAGATATTCTGGATGATGATGGATTCGAATATGGTAAACCCACTGAACTAAAGAAGAAGATAGAGAAATACAATAGACTTCCTGATTGTTTTATTTGCTGCAACGACTTCGTGGCGAGAAATATGATTATCAGCTTAAAGAAAATGGGATTTACCGTTCCATTGGATACCACAGTGGTTGGATATGATGGTGTTAATGCAGCATTAGAAGAATCACCCACTATTACGACTTTCCAAGTGGATCAAGAATTCTTAGGACAAGAAGCTATAAGAATCTTGTTAAGTAGAATAGAATATAAGAATCTTCCTAGTAGAACTATTATTGTTGAAAGCAAATTAGTAATTGGAGAATCAACCAAATAAACAAAGAGAATTGACTGGAGTTAGTGCTTTTCTTCTGCTGGCTATAAGTTATTTCTATTTTGATTTTTTATCTTTTATAACTGCGTCTTCTCTAAATAAACATTCGATCAAAGGAAGAGGCAAACTCTCAAGTTCTTCATTGGTCATTCCTTACCTAATACATTTTGTATTAAGTAAAAGTAGTATTCGTGAGACATAACTTTCTTTAAATTATGCCCTTTTTTATTAAAAATGAATGGTTTTTTGTAATTTGCCGATTGCAATTATTCTAACATGTCTAAATAGCTCCATCCATGATCATATCGCGACGGAGAACATTCGAGAGCCTTTTTTCGCACTTTTTTATAAGGATTTTCTGGGACGCGTTTCGCTTGCTGGCATTTATTTAGTCATAGGCTTCGGCATGCAAAAAGAAAAGACCCCAGTATTGAGATCTACCCCGTGAGCAATATAAAGAAGGATGGACAAGTTTAGCCAATTTTGAATGTATCAGTTTGCCCTATTACACCAATCACTCTTTTTGCCGTAGACATGCTACAGTCTCAACATGGGTAGACACAAATGTTAGCGTAGCCAATTTTTACCATTGAGACTATCTAAGTAACATATCTCAGAAAGGAAAAGATGACCTAGGCTATCATCTCTGCTTACTGATCACGGAAGTTAGATAATTTTTACCCTTTCTAGAAGAAAATCTATAAGCCTACAATTGAGAATTCCTTTTTCGTCATAGAAATTACTTACTATATCGTTTCTAATAAGAATCTTTTTGAAGTTATCACCAGTTAAATTTAATGACTTTGTTTCTGAATTAGCTTTCTTGTTATCTTCGATTTGATAAGCGGATTGAATATAAATTTTTTGATCTAAATTATTGACGATAAAATCAATCTCTAAATAGTCTTTGCTACCATCATCTCGAATAGAAACTGCCCCAACATCCACTAGATAATCTCTTCTAATCAATTCATTATAAATAACATTTTCCATTAAATTTCCGGTATCTATTTGTCTAAAATTGAGTCTAGCGTTCCTTAATCCAATATCTTCAAAATAGAACTTGCTTGGGTAATCAAAATAAGATTTTCCTTTGACATCATATCTTTTAGCCTCACTAATGAGAAAGGCATCCAATGAATAGTTTATGTAATTGGAAACCATTTCATAATTGATCTTCTCATTTCTTTTAGAAGATATAGCATTCGCTACATTATTCACGTTTGTAAGGGTTGAAGTTTGTGATGCCAAATAATTCAAAACATCAGATAGAATGTCTTCTCTAGCAACGCGTTTTCTTTCAACAATATCTTTAATGTATGTTTTTTCAAACAAGTCGATTAGATATTTCTTTTTATCAGCTTCATCCTTTTTAACGATTAGTTCTGGCATGCCACCTAAAAGAAGATATTCATTAAGACACTTATCTTCATCGCCACCACGATAGGAAAGATACTCTTTGAAAGAAAAAGGATGAACTCTTATCTGGGTCGTTCTACCTCTGAATTCGGTAATGATATCTTTCGAAAGCATCTTTGAATTGCTTCCTGTGACATAGACATCAACATTCTTATTATTATTTAAACCATTTAAGACATCGAAAATAGATAGTTTTATACCACTAGCACGATCCACCTTTGGAGAAGATAATTGAATCTCGTCAATAAAGACGTAAATTTTATCATAAGATTCTTTATTGATTAAAGATTTGAGATATTTTGACAAAAGAATTGGATTTCTATATTTGAAATATTCATCTTCATCCAATTTAATTTTAACAATCTTGTCTTCTTTAACACCAATAGATAAAAGATAGGAATTAAATAAACCAAACAACAAAGTAGACTTACCGCATCTTCTTATGCCTGTAATAACTTTCACATTGTTGTCCCACATTGATTTTTTAATCTTTTCGATGTACTCATTTCTAGAAATCATGTTATTTTTCTCCTTAATCTTTTACCTTTTATGTCAAAACTTTCAAGTGTATTTTAACATATTGCTGTCGCTTTTCAACCTATTTGTAATACATTATTCAAAATTTCTATGTGGCAATGGATAAAAAACGATGAATGCAGTTTAAAGGTGCAATTTTTAGGTTTTTTTGTTTTATGCCGTAAGCATCAATTTAAAAAGCAATTTTGAGCATCAGACTCACGACCGTCTCCACGTGCATTGTCACCATTCTGGACCGAACCTTTCTAACGTTGTGACTTCAATTTTGGGCATGTCTAATTCAAGATTAATAGTTATTTTTGCTTAACATATTCCCTGATACAGGTTGCAAGACCTTTAACTTATATAATACAAAGTATTATATAAAAGTTGCATTTTTGGCCTTAAAAGCATATCACGGTCGCATCAAAATGCAAAGTGTTTTTAGAGTTTATTTTATGCCTCGTTGACCAATAGTTTGTATTCTTTATCAGAATCTATTAACTCTACAATTTCAATTTCTTTGAACTCGTTTTTGATACTTTCAAGATTATCCTTATTGATGCGACAACCGGTATAAATTCTTTTGATTTTCGGCATCTTTAAAAAACACATATTGTCCTTAGTCCAGACCGTATCATTATCGATGTCTTTTGTAGATCGTAATGTTCTATACTCAGACTCGTATTGCCATTCTCTAGACTTTGATAGCAATACTTTTGAAATCGTTTTTATAATGAGTGGATTATCTTTGCTTATCTCTTCACCAATGTAATCATAGCCAAGGACAATTGCTGTGATGGTTTTTAAATCAAGTTGCTTTCGATTTTTGTCATATTCAACCTTTTTAAAATCGTTACCCTCTACTTCAAATTCGATGCAGACTCCCTTATGTTTATCACCATAATGTGACCACAAAAGAATGGAGTCATATGAGGTACTGAAACAAGAGATAAGAAGCATCTCTTTTATTTCATTAACTGCTGATTTTATTTTCTTTAAAAAGAGGGCTTTGTTTTTTTCTAACTCGCCTAAGAAGTTTTTATCTTTTTCCGAGTATTTCTTGAAAGCTATTTTCATCATTCCGTCAAAACCCGGCATTTTGTCATAGCATGGGTGTTTCTTCATCAATTTATTAAACAATTTAAGTTCCCATCTTACCCACAGAAGGCCAAAAGGAATTTTAATTTTTTTGTTTAATATGATTTTTGAGAATTCTTTGAATAAATAGTAATTTACTATTCTTTTAAAGCATTCTTCTTCGTCTTCTTTTGTTGGAGAAATAACGCAGTCAAATGGATCGTTATATTCGATGGGATTATTCAAAAGAACACTATTGTTTTTAAGCGTTTTAATTGCGTTCTCTGCACTTAGATATTTATAAATCTTCATCTTCAATATGCTCCATAGCTATTAGCAAATCATCCATTAAAGAAACCAAATAATAAAACAAGGTTAAACAAGTGCCATAGTCGGTTTTTTCATAGGCATCATCTTGTCCATGCATAATATTATTTCTGATATTGAGACCTGGTCTATCCATCTCATCACCGCGAAAATTAACTTCCTTAATCAGATAAAACTCTAAGTGATACTTTAAGCCTTCCGAAACATCTTCTAATTGGAAAGGGGCTTTGAAAAAATCAGCCAATGTTGCTTTCGATGTATCAAAATACATTTCATCTTTCACTTCTTTTAAGGCGATGTTTCTAAGTATCTTCTCTATCGTAGAACATAAAGCTAATGAATTGTTGAAGACCAGAGCTTTTGCATATGGACTATCAAACTGCTCTTGGCGAGCCAAATCCATCATCGCAAGAAAACAATCGACCTCACCAGTTATTTCCTTCTCTATGTTAATTAGGTTAGAAAAGTATTTCTCTTGAACCTGAAGAGTGACGTTATACATATAATTAACAAAATCACCAACAAGGTCTTTGTCATTAAACAGCAAATTAATGATTCGCATTCTAATCCAAAGATTAAGTTGCATCGAATCTTGCTTGTAATATGGGTATCTTTTGCTTCTATTTCTTGATATATCGTTAAAAACTTCTGAAAGAGGATTATTTTTGTTTGTTACATTTAATATGTAATCAAGTGCGTTTTCTATTTTGCCATCTTTGTTTTTATTATGAGTTATCTGAATGAACCTATACTCGTCTTTGCTACTCTTCAAAATATCCATTGCTGGAGTTAAATCGTAAGGTCCTGATTTGTGATTAACACCATGCTTTTTAATAAAATTATCAAGGGTTTCTTGTATCCTCTTTTTCAAAGCAACATACTCATTTGCGCATTTTAATTTATATAAAACAGCTAACTTACCATATTCTTGAATAAAGGATTGGACTTGGATGATGTCTTGGCTGTCTTCTGTCAAATTCATTGCTTTGACAGCATTTAAAGTACGTTCGCAGATAAAAGTCGCTTGTTCTTTCAAAAAGGAATAGCCTTTATTATTGGCATTCAATAAAAATCTCAAATATATTTGATCATCAAACAATCTCGTGTCGTGCAAATCTTTAAACAGATATTCGAAGTCGTTTTTGTTCTTTGAGTAATAATTTGCACAAGCTTCAAAATGGCTCAGAACATGGGGAGCAAAATTTGTTTCGAGATAACGAAAGACTGTTTTATCAATTCCACGACAATATCTTCCGTAGCAAAGGTCTAGTACATAATAGAAGAAGTCAACCCATTCTAGTTTTTCGTGGTTTTGCTCGTTAAAAACATCGCTATATTTCTTATTAATATAATTAACGAACGCTGAATCAGACGGTTTCAAAATATCTGATAATTTTTGAATTCTCTCCTTAAGATCGCCTGAGATATTGTATTTACAAATGTCGTTACTCATTTGCATAAATGAAATGCACCATAAAAAACAATAAGCGTCTTCTATCGTATCAACTGTCTTTCCTATGCTTGGAGCAACAGATTCTAAATAATCAATGTTTTCACAGACTTGCTTTACAAAGAATCCGCCAGCAAAATCATTACTGCCGTAGTATTTAATATCTTTAATGAAGATTTCGTTGCCCATAGCATGATTAGTCAATATTATCAGCCCACAATTCACATTGAGAAATGACTGTCTGCATAGCGTCTTCTAAATCTTCTGGTGGGTATTTATGCTTTTTCAATAATCTCTTAACAAGCATTTTCATTGCAGCACGAGCAGATTGACGTTTTTGCCAATCGATTGTTTTATTTTTTCTTAAAGCTTCAGTTAACTCTTTAGTGATTGCCACCAATTCTTCATTTGAATAGAAATCAAAAATAGCTTGTGGCTTGGTTAAGGCATCATAGAACGCCATTTCTTCTTCGGTTAATCCTAGCTCATCACCTTCTGCTTTTGCTTTTTGAATGTCTCTCGCGAGATTCATCAATTCTTCTATAACTTCTTCGTTGGTCAATAGTCCGTTTAGATATTTATTTACTAATGCCTGTAATATTTCACTAAACTTATAGGATTTAACAACATTAGTTCTCTTATAGAGTCTAACTTGATCCTCAATTAATCTTCTAATTACCTCAACAGCAAGATTCTTTTCTTTTAATTTAGACACTTCTTCAAGGAATTTTGGGTCGAATAAATTGAAGTCCATTTCTACATCAGCAAAAAGATTAATCACACCTTCGCTCTTGATGCTCTGCTTCAGTAGTTCGTTTATTCTTTCATTTATTTCGTTGAGAGAAAGTCTTTTGCCTCTTCCTGCATTAGTTAATCTATTAATTAATACTCGAACAGCTTCAAAGAATGCAGCTTCTAATCTTTCATCATAAGTAGCAATTGATGAGCAGAGCTGTAAAGCTTGATGACACATTAAAGATTCTTTTAAGAACGTTTCTTTTGCTTCTGTTTGATTTGGTCCAACCAAGAAGTTGACGGCACCAGAAATGGTTCTCGCTCTTTCTAAATCTGAATTAGATTTAAAGCCAGAATAATCAAATCCATAGATTAAATCTCTGCAGATATCCAATTTTTCTTGGAATTTTGGATAAGCAACTTTAGCAACGTCGGTATCACCATATTTCTTTTGGTCACGCGAAGTATATTCTTTCATCGCGGCTTTCAATGCTGAAGCAATACCTACATAATCAACAATTAAGCCACCTTCTTTATCACCGAAGACACGATTAACTCTAGCAATAGCTTGCATTAAATTGTGACCTTTCATTGGCTTATAAACATACATTGTCGCTAATGATGGTACATCAAAACCTGTAAGCCACATATCAACAACAATGGCAATCTTTAATTCAGAATCGTTGTCTTTGAACTTAATGGCGAGTTCATCTCTATGGGCTTTGTTGCCGATGATTTCCCTCCAATCTTCTGGGTCATCATTAGATGAAGTCATAACAACCGCCACTTTATTTTTCCAAGAGGGCCTCATTTCTTCTGTGATGAGTTTATAAATTTTTAGAGCAATTGGACGAGAATAGGCAACAATCATAGCTTTTCCAGTCAATAAATGTTGTCTATTGCTTTCGTAATGGTCGATGATATCACTTACTAAAGAACGCAATGTGTTTTCATGTCCTAAAATAGAATCTAATTGTCCCAGTTTTCTCTTAGACTGTTCAACCACCACTTCATCAGCCTCTTCAGCAAGAGCGTCATATTCAGCATCAAGTTTTCTTAATGATTCTTCGTTTAAATTCAATTTAACGACTCTAGATTCATAGTAGACCGGGCGAGTCGCTCCATCTTCTACTGATTGAGTCATGTCATAAACATCGATGTAATCACCAAACACTTCTCTTGTGGACCTATCCTTTTGAGATATTGGTGTCCCAGTAAATCCTATATATGTTGCGTTAGGTAGTGAATTTCTAATCTTACGAGCTGTTCCCATTACGGTTTTTGCTACTTCTTCACCATCTTCGTTTTCTTCTATTCTAATCTTCTCGGATAAGCCATATTGTCCTCTATGAGCTTCATCTGCAAGAACGATGATATTTCTTCTCTCTGAAAGAGCTTCGTGGCTCTCTTCGAACTTTTGCATGGTTGTAAAGATGATGCCGTTAGCTTGTCTACCTTCTAACCAATCATGTAAACCGATAGTTGGATTCTTGCTACCTCTATTGGCTTCGATATCCTTTTGAGACAATCTTCTCTTATCTGCTTGAACAGGTGTTTGTCTTAAAAAGTCCTTACAATGTAAGAATTGTGAGAATAATTGATCGTCAAGATCATTTCTATCGGTAATTACTACGATGGTTGGAGAATTGAGTGCTTCTTGTAATAAATGAGCATAGAACACCATTGATAGTGATTTACCACTACCTTGTGTATGCCAGAAAACACCACCCTTACCATCAGTAATCATGGCTTTTTGAGTTGAGGCAATAGCTTTCTTAACTGCAAAGTATTGATGGTATCCAGCTAGAATCTTTTTCTTTTCTGTTCCTTCATTAGAGAAACAAATAAAGTTCTTTAGGATATCTAAGAATCTAACTTGCTCAAACATACCTTCAAAGAAGGTGTCAAATTGAGCGAATTGAGTATTCTCATAATTTCCATCTATTGTTTTCCATTCCATGTAGCGGTCTTCACCACTTGTGATAGTTCCTGCTTTAGATGTGAGATGATCGCTCATCACACAAATAGCGTTATATATAAACATGGATGGGATTTCCTGCATGTAGTTTCTAATTTGCCTATAAGCTTCAGAGACGTCTGTTTCGCTTCTGCTCGGGGACTTGAATTCCACTAGCACTAATGGGAAGCCATTCACGAATAAAAGAATATCTGGTCGTTTCTCGCTGTTTTCAATAAATGTCCATTGGTTAGCAACGATAAAAGAATTCTTTTTAGGCGTTTTATAATCGATTAAATATGCAATAGCTGAACGATCTTCACCATTCTCATTCCACTTAACAGGGACTCCATTTTGAAGATAATCCATAAAGGTCTCGTTCTTTTGAACCAATGAACCATTTTCAAAATTAGTTACTTTGTAAAATGCATCGTTTAAAGCATCTTGTGGTAAATATGGATTGAGTCGTTTGATTGCTTCTTTAACGGCAGATTCGATAATTGGACTACGAAAATCATGCTCCGCTTCGGGACCATACATGTGGAGATATTCTAGTTTCTCGAATAACTCAATTATTGAATTTTCATAATCTTGTTCTGTAAAAGGCATAATTACTCCTCTATTTTAATAGATGATACATCTAATTCGCCAGACATTAACCTTGGCATAATAAGCTCATAAATAGCTGTCAGTGTTTTGTTTTCGTGAATTAAATTACGCTTTTTTTCTTCGGCAATAATATAGAAATCATTAAATGACTCAACAGATTCTCTTGGAGGATAAGCAATTTCTATTAAACCAAAATCGGTATAATTCATGCTCTGCCTTACAGAGCCAGATGATCTCACGATTGCTTGTTTTTTAAAATAAGATGATTTTATAAAATACTTAAAATAATACTCGTAGCCTTTTTCAACCTTGAAAGCTACATACACAGGACTCACACAGCCAACAAAATCAAATTCGTTCATCCCTATTGAACCAATATTCACTCTTGCTGGATTATAAGCAAATTGGAGAGGCTCAACTCTAATATATTTGCCAATATCTTTACTAAAAACCTGTTTTGTAAAATAACTCTCAGAAAGAACCAGTTCACCAGAATTTACAGCAGAAAGAACTTTGACATTTTCTTTGCCTACTTTATCTCTAAGACTATCAGTAACATCAGAAAGTTTAGCTTTTTTCCAATTGTAAGGAAGTTCTTCGTCAGGAGAATAAGGAAACAGCCCTTTGAAATAAGTTTTAATAGTTTCTTCTAAGAGATTAATCTCTTCGTTATTACTGTCAATTTTTGCATAAATATTTGTTAAAACAGAAAGAATCTTCCTCTGATCATCTAAAGATGGCAAATTAATCTCTATAGGAGCCAACTCAGTAGAAAACGTAATTTGTGGAAAGGTACCTGAACGTGTTTCTGCTAAATGCTGTAAATATGAAAGAATGTTAGACGACGTTATTAAATGAAAAAGAAATTTTGGCTCAATTAACGATTTGTTTGGTCTTAAAACCATTAATTTAGTAGAAGCAATATAACGTTCGGTGTCATCGAAATCGATATAAGCAAATCTTCTGTTGGCCGGCCTTATTTCAGAAAACAAAATATCGTCTTTTTGAAATGTTTTCTTAAATTGACCTTTTAGATTTTTGTTAGGAACTAACTCCTTGCTGATAACTTTTCCATCATAAACGTCAGAGGTATTAATTAAGATAACCTCTGCATCATTTCTAGAATAAGAAATCGAAACCGATTCACACAAGTCGCCAACATGAAACAATCTATTGCTAGAACTCATATCCTAATTCCCTTAATTTTTCAGCTAGTTTTTGATCCAGTTCTTTGTTTTTCTTTATACAAACACCTAAATCGTTAACTAGTGTTTTCATTTTTTCTTCAAATGGCACCTCTTCTGTTTCTTCTTCATCAATGCCAACATATCTTCCAGGAGTCAGTATGCAATCTTGCTGTTCTATTTCTTTCAAAGATCGAACAGAACAAAAACCATTTATGTCAGATAAAGTGCCTTCGACATATTTTTCATATGTTGATGCAATTATATTGATTTCGTCATCAGTAAATGCTCTATGGGTTCTATCGGCCATATAGCCCATTTTTCTCGCATCAATAAATAACACTTTTCCTTTATTCTTCTTGTTATTATTGAAAAACCATAGTGCAACAGGAATTCCAACGCTATAAAACATTTGTGTCGGTAAAGAAACAATGCACTCAACCTTATCATCCATGACAATATTTCTTCTGATATCGCCTTCTCCACCATTTAAACTAGAAAGGGCCCCATTAGCTAAAACTAGACCGATTTTTCCATTGGGAGCCAAATGAAACAACATATGCTGTATCCAAGCAAAGTTAGCATTACTTGATGGTGGTAAACCATATCTCCATCTTCTATCATTTTTCAAACTTTCTTGTCCCCAAGGATGATAATTAAATGGCGGATTAGCCATTATAAAATCTGCTTTTAAGTTAGGGTGTAAATCATGTGCAAATGTATCATCGTGATATGGTCCAAAATCAGCATCAATACCACGTATCGCCATATTAATTTTTGCCATTTTCCATGTGTCAGCGTTAGCCTCTTGTCCATAAACTGATAAATGACCTCTTCTGCCACCATGAGCCTCTAAGAATTTTTCAGATTGAACGAACATGCCACCAGAACCACAGCAAGGATCATAAACACGGCAATCTTCAAACGGTTTCAAAATAGAAACAATAATTTTAACAATCGATGCAGGAGTATAGAATTCACCACCACCTACACCTTCTTTTTCGGCAAATTGAGCTATGCAATACTCATAAGTTCTACCTAATAAATCTTTAGATTCCTCAGTATCGTCCATATGAATTTCGTTCGTAAATAAGTCAACAACATCACCTAAAACACGTTTGTCCAAATCAGGGTTTCCATAATTTTTAGGTAAGACATTTTTAAGAACGGGATTTTCTCCTTCAATGGTTTTCATTGCGTTGTCGATGACCGATCCTATTTCAGGCGTATGAGCAGCGGAAGCGATAACATCCCATCTAGCTTCCTTTGGCACAAAGAAGACGTTTTCTTCTGCGTAGGCATCACGATCATCCTCAAAGCCATCGCCTTCTTCGACAAGTTGTTTGTATTTCTTTTCAAAAACACAGGAAATGTATCTTAAAAAGATAAGTCCAATAATAACTTTTCTGTATTCAGCAGCTGGAATGTGCCCCCAAAGAACGCAAGCAGCATCCCAAATTTGCTTTTCAAAGCCTAAATTAGCATTGCTTTTATCATTTCCCATATCTCTTCCAACCTTATATTCACGAGGCTTTTTCTACAAAAGCCATTAGTCATATACGATGATATCACAACTAATGCTTCTTAACTATTTATATTTAAGAAATGACAACTGCCTATTACCCTTTTGATTTCGCGATTTTTTCGCGTGGAACCCCAGTCCGATGTCCATCTATATGATTGTAGAG
>Ga0209719_1002336_pt1 | contig 19990 bp, 14 predicted proteins | sample AD_JPNAS2_MetaG_FD_184421 | JGI IMG/M metagenome (GOLD analysis project Ga0209719, IMG submission 184421) | Active sludge microbial communities of municipal wastewater-treating anaerobic digesters from Japan - AD_JPNAS2_MetaG (SPAdes) (version 2) | ecosystem: Engineered > Bioreactor > Anaerobic...
AGCCGGGCGCTTACGGGCGAGCCGCAGGTTAGCCTGAAAGGGTTACTCGGCGTGCTGGAAACTGGCGCTAGGGGAGCAGTCGGCGTGGCAGTGGCGTGCGCAGGCGCAGGCATAATCGCCGGCACGGTCACCCTCACCGGCATAGGCCTGAAGCTTGCCACCGGCCTAGTCGATCTGTCGGGCGGCAGCGTAATCCTGACGCTCTTCTTCACGATGATCACATCGATCATACTGGGCATGGGCGTCCCGACCACAGCCAACTACATCATCACATCGACTATCGCGGCGCCGGCCCTGGCCGCTCTGGCCATCAACGGAGTGCCGATTGCTCCGATTGCCGCGCACATGTTCGTCTTCTACTTCGGCATTGTGGCGGATATAACGCCCCCTGTGGCGCTAGCCGCCTTTGCGGGCGCAGGCATCGCCAAGGCCGATCCCTACAAGACCGGCATCGATGCGACGAAACTGGCGATTGCAGCTTTCCTGGTGCCGTATTTCTTCGTATACAGCCCTGACCTGTTGCTCCTGAACCCGTCCTGGGCACACACTATCAGAGTCGCCGCCGGATCGTTCATCGGGATGATAGGCGTCGGCGCGGGTGTGGCAGGATGGCTCCGGACCTACTCGCCATGGTGGGAACGGATCGTGTTTATCGTGGCAGGCCTGCTGTTGATTGAGCCGGGCCTCACCACCGACATCATCGGCATCGCGCTGATGGCGGTCGCATTCGTCACCCAGACCATCCGTGTCAGATCCCGCGGCGCCCATCCGCCGAAGAGCCCGGGTGCACAGGCGAAGCGGGCAGCGTAACGCAGCTTCAAATGGATTCCCGAGCACTATAGAGAAACCGGCGGCCGTCGCACGCTCAAGCGCGAACGGCCGCCGGCCGTTTACTGCCTATTCTCCCTCGTCATGCTATCGCTCGTTCTGGTTCGGCGCCCCGCCTTACTTCACTTCGACCTCCGCCGCCGGGCACTCCGCCTCATCACACTCGTTGATCTTGGCGCGCAGGGCTTCGGCGGCGTCTTCAGGGGTGGCAATGTTGATATAGAACCCGGAACCCCATTCGAAGCCGGCCACCTTGGTAAGGCGCGGCACGATCTCGAAGTGCCAGTGGTTGTAGCGTTCGTCTCCCGCAGACGCCGGAGGCGTGGTGTGCAGCACACAGTTAAACGGCGGATCGCCCAACACCTGGGCAAGCGCCCAGAACACGCGCCTGAACACCCGTGCAAGGTCCATGAACTGGCTCTTCTCCATTCTCTCAAAGAACGGATCGTGGTGTTTGGGCATAATCATGATCTGAAACGGCAGGTAAGACGCATACGGCGCGAACGCGATGAAATGCTCCGATTCGTGGATGATGCGCCTGCCGTCTGCACGTTCCTGCCTGATCACATCACACAGCGGGCAGCGTTCCTTGTAACGGAAATAGTCTTCGGAGCTTTCCAGCTCCTCCAGCACGCGCTTGGGCACCACAGGCAGACCGATCAGCTGCGAATGGCCGTGCGGTTGCGACGCGCCTGCCTCCTTGCCGTAGTTCTTGAATATGAGCACATAGCGCAAAGACGGATGGCGCATGAGGTTGATCAGCCTGTCACGGTACGACCAGAAGATCTCCTCGAACTCCCTGTCGGTCGCCGTCCCCCAGGTGTGATTGTGCCGCGGCGACTCGACGATCACCTCGTGCACGCCGAACCCTGTAGCCATGTCGTACATGCCTTCGCCTATCCGCTCCAGTGGCGTATCGGGATCGAGCGCCGAGAACTTGTTGGGGATCACCCTTATCCACCAATCGGACGTATCACGCTGACTGCCTGCATGCCTGTAGGCTGCCACCTCCGGCGGGGTCATCGCCTCATTGCCCTCGCAGAACGGGCACTTAGGATCACGCGCAGGCATGTCCGGAGGGGTTACCGGGCTTGGGCTTGAGAGCTGGCTTGGTCTCTTGGCTCTCTCCGTTGCGATGATCACCCACCTGCGGGTGATGGGGTCCTTCCTTAGTTCGGACATTGGCTCACCTCTTCAGCACAGAATCTCAACCGGTCACGCCTACGGCATCGCTAGCGCGCCGGTGCAATCTCATGGTACATCGCAAGGTAATCGTGGGTTGACCGCCCCCACGAATAGTCAGCTATCATGCATCGTATGCGCAGGGCGAGCATCGCTTCAGGGTCTCGGAACACCGCCAGGGCGCGCTGCATGGCCGCATGCAGCTCATGGACTGAGTATTCCCAGAACACGAATCCGGTGTCGGGCTCGTGCACCGAATCTCGCAGCCCGCCTACCGCCCGCACAACAGGAATCGAGCCGTACCTCATCGCTATCATCTGCCCCAGTCCGCACGGCTCAAACCGCGACGGCATGAGGAAAAAGTCGGCCCCTGCGTAGATCTCATGGGCGAGATAGTTGCTAAATGCCAGTTTGATGCCGATCTTGCCCGGGTGCGCACCGGCAAGCAGTCGCAACGCTTCCTCGTATTCGGGAGAGCCCGTTCCCAAAATCACGAACTGCACGTCCGAATCAGCCGTGCGCGACGCGGCCTCGATCAGGATATCCACACCCTTCTGCTCGAACAGACGGCCCACGAAGCCGAACACTGGCGCGCCGGGCCGGTATTCCAGGCCGAATCTGGCCACGAGGGCCTTCTTGTTCTCCTCGCGCGCTTCGATGCGCTCCGCATCGTAGTTCGCCTTGAGCAGAGTGTCGGTCATGGGGTTCCATTCATCGTAGTCGATGCCGTTGAGTATGCCCCTGATCACCTCATGCCGCGAGCCCAGCACGTCATGGAGACCCATTCCGAACTCGCGCGTCTGGATCTCTTGGGCGTAGGTAGGCGACACAGTGCTGATTCTGTCAGAATACATGATTGCGGCTTTCAAGATATTGAACTTGCCGTAAAACTCCGCCCCGCTCGGGCTGAAGTGCTCCCACGGCAGAGACGAGTAGATGAAATCGTCCCAGTCGCCTGTGCCTTGAAAAGCCAGGTTGTGGATGGTGATGACGGTTCCCGGGTCGCCCGGACATCCGTACACCCTGCAGTAGACCGGCAGCAGGCCTGTGTGCCAGTCGTTCGCGTGCACGATGTCCACCTCGAGTTGCCGCGCCAGCTCATACGCGGCCTTGGCGAAAAACATGAATCGCCGCATGTCGTCGGGCGAATCGTATGGCTTCTCGCGGGCGAAGTACGCGCCATTGCGGATAGCGTGGAGCGTGAGGTTGGGGGCGATCCGGACACGTCCGACCTGACCTTCCTCTCGCCCGTATCCCATGGGGGGGTAGACTGATCCCCACTCCTCAAAAGACAGCCCGTTCCACTTGGCAGTCTCGTACTTGGGCATTACCAGGTGTACATCGCACCCGGCTTGAGCCAGGAACCTGGGAAGACTTCCCGCGACATCCGCCAGGCCGCCCACCTTCATATACGGGTTGACCTCTGAAGAAGCAAAGAGCACTCTCACGCGAAGCATACCTCCTCATGTAGCTTTCGTTTCACGTAGCTTCTGTGACTGCACTATTCACACTTGCCTGTCGACTCAGAATCCTCCTGCCCTGACTCAGCCGATTCGGCAGGCTCAGCAGATTCGGAAGGTTCATAGGCATAGGCCGGGAGGTCTTCATCGCTCAGGACCCGCTGAAGACGCGCATAAGCCTCCGCGCACTTGCGCCTGTGACCCTCGAACCGCCTTTCCGGATAGTCGCCGGCAGTCCCAGTATACATGAGAAACTCCCAGTCGGAAGCCATCATAAGCAGGAACTCGCGGAGGAACTCGTCCACATGGCCCTGCAAATCCCAAAAATCGCCGGGCCACGGCCCGAACGGCGTCAACACCCAGCTCCCGTTCACAACATCCTCCAGTTCCCAGATCTTCTCCCACATGGGCCTGGTCCGCTCGTTCATCCACACCGAGTGATCGCAGTTCACTCCCCACGACGATTCCATCGGCTCGATCCGTTCAAGCGCGTCCACGCCTGCATCCACGCCTGCATCCACGCCTGCCCCTGCGCCTGCCCCCGCGCCTGCAAGTATCTGCGAACACGTAGCCAGTCTCACACTGTCCGACTGGCGCATCAGCCGCGATACTTCCTCCAGAAAAACCGGGCCTTCGAACCACCAGTGCCCGTACAGCTCGGTGTCGAACGCAGTAGTGAACACAGGCGACTCGGCGCGCGATTTCGCAGCAGTCGCCTCTACCTGCGCCACGAAGTGCGCAGCATGCCCCTTGGCGCGCGCTACGGCGGTCACCGGGTCGTAGGGCTGTTTGGTCGCAAGGCTGCCGGCGGAATCCGTGACTCGGTGGTACCTCATGCCGGAGCGGGGGTTCTGCTTGTGGAACTCCCTGTAAGCGAAGTCGCCGGGGTAGCCGGTCCACTTGGACCAGACCTGAGCACACAGCTCAGGATGGCGGGGGAATATGACTAGCCGCGAATCGCGACATCTATACAGCTGATCCACCGACCGCCCGGTAGATGGTTCTTCCCGAGTGCTTTCCCCGTAGTGGCTCATGGCGCGCCCGCCCTGTATCGCCATGGCATCGAGCACCGTGTAGTCGTAGCCCTCATCGACCACCAGCTGTTCCAAGCCGGGCCTGTATGCGCACTCGGGAAACCAGAAGCCCTTGGGCTCGACGCCGAAGATCTCAGTGAACATGATTCGGCCCATGCGCACCTGAAGCCGCCTGGACTTGTCATGCTTGAGCAGCGGCAGGTAGCCATGGGTTGCGGCCGACGTAGCCAGCTCAATCATGCCTGCCTGCGCCAGGCTGGCGAAAGCGCCGGGAAGGTCGTACCCTATGGCCTCGAATTCGGAGATGGCCAGCTTGACCTGGTCTTCCATCCAGAAAGTCAGCCTGGCCAGCTCAGTCCGGCCGTCAGCTAGAAACGCAGCGCGATCCTCGCCGACGCGGCGGACCCGGTCTTCCAGATACTCCATGAAACCTCTCTTGAAGGCGTCCGACGCCAGTTGCTGTGCCAGCACCGGCGTGATACTCACTGTCACGTTGGCAGGCATCCCCTCGCGCGCAAGGCTCCGGAAACACCTGACCAGAGGAATGTAGCAACTCCAGGCGATCTCGTATATCCACTCCTCGCCGAACGGCCATCTGCCGCACCCCATCACCCAAGGCAGGTGACTGTGAAGCACTATCGCCAGCACAGGACGGTTCTGACCCAACCTACCCACCCCCCAGCCCTAAATGTTGTCGCCGCGACCGGCGTCACCCAAGCTCCCAGCGCTACGCGAGGCGCCCCAAGGCTTCCTCTATCCGCTCCAGTCCTTCCCTGAGAGTAGCGCGAGAGCAGCCGATGTTGATCCGAGCGAACCCCTCGCCGCCGGGGCCGAACATCCGACCGTCGTTGAGCCCCACGCGCGCGCGGTTGACCAGGAAATCGCGGAGCGCGTCCGCATCCAGCCCGAGTCCCCTACAGTCAAGCCATACTACATACATCCCCTCGGCAGGCACGACGGTGATTCCAGGCAACCGGGACGAAGCGAAATCCTGCAAGTACCTCAGGTTTCCTTCGAGATACTCCAGGGCCCGATCCAGCCAGGCGTCGCATCGCCGGTAAGCTGCCTCGAAGGCCGCGAGGCCGAACACGTTGCTCTCGGCCATGCCCAGGCTCAGCTGAACCTGGATGAGGCGCTCTCTCAGCTGCTCGCTGGGTATTATCGCCATGGACGTGGTGAGGCCCTGAACATTGAAGGTCTTGCTGGGCGCCATGAAAGTGACCGACCTGTGTGCCGCGCCTTCCCCCAGCGACCCAAAGGGGATGTGCCTCGCGCCGGAATAGACTACATCGCAGTGTATCTCGTCTGATGCCACAATTACATTGCGCGATCGGCACATGTCGGCCAGCCGTGCCAGCTCGTCGTCTTCCCACACCCTACCCACAGGATTCGCCGGGCTGCACAACAGGACCAGCCTGGCCCCATCGTCCAGCTTAGCCTGAAGATCGTCCCAGTCGATGACGTACCGCCCATCAGGGCTCATTTTGAGCTCGTTGTTGAGCAACCTCCGACCATTGCTCTCCACTACCCGGAAGAAAGGAGGATACACGGGAGACTGCACAATCACGCCGTCGCCTGGCTGAGTGTATGCCAGCACCGACATGGCAAGACCGGGCACCACTCCCGGAGTGATCACGATCCACTCTGGACGAATCTCCCATCCATGACGGCGCCTTACCCATCCCACCGCAGCCTCGCGCAGCGACTTGGACGCGAAGGTGTACCCATAGGTAGGGTGCTGCACTCGCTCACCGAGGGCTTCTACCACCTCGGAGGGAGACGCAAGGTCCATGTCGGCCACCCAGAGCGGCACAACATCGTCTCGTCCAAAGACCTCCTTGAGGTTATCCCATTTTTCGCAGTTCGTGTTCCTTCTGTCAAGCACCTTGTCGAACTCACATGCCATCTGCCCGAACCTCCCCCAGAGCATTGCATAGCCAGTGCATTGCTAATGGATTGTAGAGCAGTATTCGCCTCCGCGACCCATTGTCCTGTATGTGCTGCACGGCACAACACGCCTGATGCCAAGGGGGTATAACATGTAGCGAGGTGATCGGACTTGCTGGAATTGTGGCTCGCGAAGTTGGAGGAGAGCAGCTTTGGAGTGAGTGGTTTCCGCAAACATGTGCACAAGATAACGGGGACCACCGCAACACAGGCAGGACACAACCATAAGGTCAGCGTGATCACCGGCCCTCCGTGGCCGGGAGCCGGAGGACACATCCACAGGATCCTCGGCGCGACAGAAACGGGCAAGAGCGCCCACGCGCACCAGATGAAAGGATGGACCGGACCCTCCATGGCCACAGGCGCCGAACACACGCACCCGGTGGACCTAAACACCAAGGAAACCGAGGCGCATGCCCATGCCGTGACCGGCGCTACCGCCGCCTTCGCACCCAACAGATCGGCTGCGCTGGCAGCCCGCACTGCTGACGGCGTGTTCGGCAAGTAGCGCCAGATTCCACACGAGCAGATTGGCTGACGGTGGGCCCGCCCCCTCAGGCGGATCCATCGTCAGCAGTTCCCGCGGTTTCGTCCCTCTCGCTCGCCCCGGGGTCGATGCCCCTCGTTTCCGCCTACGCCTTCTAGCTGGGGTTCTGGCAACCCGTGATTCCGCCCGGCGCAACCGCCGCCGAAGGGCTGGCCGAACCTGTACCCTGTGGGCCAGGGTTTCCGAGCAACCTGGGTCAACCGACTCAGGAGGACCAAAAAAGGTGTCCCGTAGGGCACAGGCTCCGGTCGACGGCCATACCACTCGCATGAGTTCCGGGAAACCGCGTCGCGAGAAACGGGCGCCGCAGCCGGCAAGGAGCCATTTACTGGGCTCCTAGGCTGCGGCGCCCGCCGAGAGAAAACCGTCGAACAGGACGTGCATGAAAACGACTGCCCAAGTGCGATATGCTGCGACCGCGGTCCAGGCGGTCTAGACCGTTCCGGCGGCCATGGGGCCAGGGCCCACAATCGACTCCAAGGCGAACTCTGCGGCCACCAGCCCGGTCTGCCTGAAATGCTCTGCCGTGTGAGGATGACAGGTGAAGACGAGCACCTGGCAGATGTCAGACAGCTCCGCGAGCACACGTGCCGCCGCGCCTTGACGCACTGGGTCGAAGTTCACGAGCGCGTCGTCCACCATGACAGGCATGGGTTCGGCGTGTGCGCAGTATTCGCGCACCAACCCACACCTCACGGCCAGATAGAGCTGCTGCTCGGTGCCGCAGCTCAGCCTGGTGTGCGAATGAACCCGGCCATTCGAGGCTGCCACGTCAAGCGACTCCAATCCGGCCACGCGAGCTATGACACGCGGCCAGCGTCCCCCGGTCATTCTGCACAGCGCAGCTGAAGCGTCCTGCAACACCTGGGGCTGACGTTCGCGCTCATACTTCTCACACGCGCTGTTCACCAGATCCAAACACACACAATAGGCCGCCCACTCCCGGACTAAGGCGCCTAACTCGCCCTGCACACCCGCGCGTTCTGCCCCGACGCGCGCAAGCTCGTCGCGGTTCTCCAGTATGGCCCTGGACTGTGCGAGCGACCCAAGCTCTCTGTCCAGCTCCCCGGCCTTGGCTTCACAGGCCTCTGCGCGCCTGTGAACTCCCTCCAGCTCGGCCCGAATCTCAGCTGCAGTGTGGGACGAATGGTCGGCCCGCGCCCTGGCCCGGTCGGTAGCAGGAAAGACCGAGTCAAACTGGGCCTTGAGATCCTCCACCTGTTCAGCCAAGCGTCTGCGCTGCTCTACTAGATCCTGCGCCTCGGCGCTCAGCCTAACCAGACCGTCCACTGCAGCCTGGTGACTACCATGGCCTAGAGCCTTTCTGATCCTGCCTTCTTCAGCCTCGCCATGTCGCCCGGCCTCACTGCCTGGTTCGTCCTCGCCGCCCCGCCTGGCCCCATTGCCTTGTTCAGCCCGGCCACCCCGCCCGGCCTCACCGCCCGGTTCGGCTTCCGCGTCTGGCTGGGCTCCGCTTCCGGACGACATCCCGAGCGCCGCCAGCACCATGTCCACAGCTTCCTCGTATTCCCGCGCGCGATCTCGCGCCGTCTCCACCCGCCGCTCCGCCTGAGCTAGCCGTTCGCGAGCGTCCTTGGCCTTGCGAATCAGTTCGATTGTCTGCAACGCCCCGTCATGACTGAAATCGGGATCAATGCCCCTGGCCCCAAGCCACCTGCGCCACTCGTACAAATCTGCCTCCAGAGCCATGCGGGCCTTGGCCAGCGCCTCGCGGGCAGCATCCCGATCCTTCTCGGCCCGCTTGTGCTCCTTCTCGGCCTCTTCCAGATCCCGCGCCATGCGGGCCAGAGCGTCCCAGTCAACCAGATCCTGCCTGGCCCGCTCAATCAGCGCAGCCAGGGCCACCTCATCCGATTTGCCCGAATCAGCCCCGCCCCGGTGTTCCTTATCCGCCTTACCCGAATCAGCCCCGCCTCGGTCTTCCTTTTCCGTCTGCCCCAACTCCGCTTTCGCGGCTTCCAATTCTTCGCTGGCCCTTCGGTGCGCCGCAGCCAGCTGCTCCTCGTGCTCGCGCGCCTGCTTGGCACGCTCCTGCGATGCCTTGGCTACCGAATCGGCAGTTCCGGCCCGACGCACGGCGTTTCGGGCAACTACCGTGGCTGCGACGGCCCCAACCGCCATTAGCAGCAACGCAGCCCAGGCGGGCCGGTGCACAGACGCCAGTATCGAACCCACGCCGATCAGGGTGGGCGCCAGCCAGACCTGCGCGAAGCTTCGCGCCTGCGCTGCAGCCTCAGCGCGCTCAGCAGCCTCGCGCGAAAGGTCGCAGGATCGTTCCCCGGCAGCTTCAGCCCTGGAGGCAGCCCCAGCCACTGACAGGAGAAGTGACTGGCACCTGCCTATGCGCTCTATCCTAGATTCAATAGCCGCCCGATCGGGGTAGTCCGGTCTGCGGTTTCGCCCCAGCTCCTCCACAAGCCGGTCATGCTGGCGCATGGCGACTTGTGCCGCCTGTTCGCGGGCTGAAAGCACCTCCTGCGCGCGTTCCACAGCGCTGGCCAGCGCATCCCGGTTCTTGCGCCACTGGCGCACCGTCTCGTCCACACCGGGAGACGTGTCGAACGCGGCCGCCGCGCTTTCGTCCCAGCCGGTTCCCAACTCTCCCAGGAGCCTCCGATGATCGGCGCGCATCGCGTCCGCCTCTGCCCGAAGCGCGGGAATCGACGCGGCTACGCTCAAGTAGGCGTCCAGCTTGAGCTCAAGTTCGCGAATCGCACCCGCCTGCCCGAGCAGCTTGCTGCTGCTCGGATCTTCCGGGCCCAGCCTACCCTGGGCCGCCGTCGCCTGGCATAACCGCTCCCATACTAGCCTGGTCGATTCCAGGCTGGCATACCACTGCTCGGCCGCCCTCGCCTCGCGCAAAGACGCCTGCACCTCATCGTACGCGGCCTCGCCCTGCTCGATGGCGTGGATCAGACGCGCATGCTCCAAAGGGTCGCGGGCCAGGTCGGAAATGCGCCTGTCCAGCTGGTCGGCTTCTGCAAGCGCCGCGTTTATCAACGGCGTGCGGCCTCTCGGCTTGTAGAGCGAATCGCACTTCGACTCCAGCTTCTTGCGGGCCTCCGGCAGCGACCGCGTACCCAGCCCGGCGCCGGCGCTGTAGATCCGCGAACGCACTTCGTCGGATCCGAGCGACGACAGCACCGCCAGCTCGGCCAGTCCAAACGCAAAAACATTACTGTACAGGGCCTTCGACATATTGCCCACCGCCGCCGCCGGCTGACGCGACTGCCCGCGCTCAGCATACCGAACTATCCGGTCCACGCGACCGTCGAGCATTTCCACCTCGAGGCTCCCGCCGTGCCGTCCCCCTCGCTCTGGGGCGTAGAAGTCGCGCGACGTCTCACCCTCGAAACCGAACAAAGCGCCGCGGATGAACGACATCAACGTGGTCTTGCCGGCCTCGTTGGCGCCGGTGAACAGCACAACGCCCTGGTTGCCGCTGCGATCCCCGCGCCCAATCACAATGCACCGGTCATGAAACACTCCGAATCCGTCGATGAAGATCTCGCGTATGCGCATGGCCTATGAATCAGCCTCCCCAAGGAGCAGGTCGAGCGCAAGCGATTCCGCCCTCGCAATGATCTGCAGCATCTCCTCGTCGCTAAGCTCCCGAACCAACCGCGTCAGGCCGCGACCTGCACGACTGCCGAGCCTCTGCTCAAGCGCCCCTCGAACCGTCGCCAGACGAGCTGGGTCGGATCGCGTCTCGTCTGCCAGGCATAGCAGGTCGGATATGAGGCTGCCTCCGGCCTTGAGCGCTTCCCTGTCCACATCGGGGCCGGTCAAGTCCTGCACACACTCAATCCAGTCGAACCTGTCGCCGGGCGGCGAGGCCTCGCGTGCGGCAGCCAAAAGCGCCTCGGGCCCGTCCACAGCCAGCTCACGATGGACCTGCCCGCGCCCGAGCAAGCGCACTCGGAAGGCGCAGGACCGCATGTTGCTCGACATCGCCAGGCGCGCTACCCCATCCCGGATCTCGTCAATCACCTGATCAACAGTGGACATTCCGTCAATCATGACGTCCAGAACATGCCAGCGTATGACATCGGTGGGCACAAACCTCATCTCCACGCGCCCGCCTCCCGCCCCGCCCCCGCCCCCGCAGTGGCCGCCGCCGCCAGCCACGCGGACCACAAAGCACCCGTGCTCGCCCGTCTCGCGCGGATTTCTCCCCTGCGCACACCCGGAGTACACTATGGCTGGGCTTTCGGCACGCAGAATCCGCGGCTCATGCACGTGCCCGAGCGCCCAGTAGTCGATGCCCGAAGCCTCAAGGTCAGCCAACGTACAGGGCGCATAGTTGGCGTGCCGCGTATCGCCGCCGACATTGCAGTGGAGAACGCCCACGGTGAACGGATCCCCCGGATCTTTCCGGAACGCAAGCGACAGATTGTCAGCTACCGACGGTTGCGGATAGCTGATCCCGCTGACCCGTGCCACTTCGCGACCGTCTACGACAACCGGATATGTAGAAACCTCGGGGCCGAAGAAATGGACCTCGTCCGGCCAGCTGAAGGCGGACCGCCATCCGGATAGACTGTCGTGGTTGCCGAACGCGACGTACGTATGCACACCGCGTTCGGCCAGCTCACCGAGGACCATCCGCAGCTCGTGCTGCGCCCTCAAGCTTCGCTGCTCGCTATCGAATACATCGCCGGACAGCACTAGGAAGTCCGCCCCCTCCTCGATGCACATCCGTGCAATTGCCGCAAGCGACGCCTTCGCGGCGCTGGCAAAAGCCTCCGCGACCTCCGGCGAGTCGAGCCTCATAGAGGAAAAAGGCGAATCGAGGTGGACGTCGGCCGCGTGGACGAAGCAAAACCCAGTCGATCCAGCGGATTTGCTCAAAGACAAAACCCCCTCGACGACGATTATTCGCGTCTAGGAGGGGGTTGACCTTCCGATTCTGGTGCGCCCGCATCTTCGGGGCATTTCAGGCAATCACGGCCATTTCACAGACTTCGGGCCATCTTGAGCAGCAGCTCAGGATCTACATCGCCCACAAGCAAGTATCGTATGCCGTTGCGCTCCCACTCGATGGCATGGCCCACACGCGGAGCAGATGCTCGCCGGGCCCACCACGGGACCGCCCGCTGGTAGAAGGTGATCGTACCCAGACCGTCGCTGTATATCAGCTGAGCCACCGGCGCCATGCGCGCCATCAGCCGCAGCCTCCCGGGGCCCGACTCCCCCGGATCGCCAATCGCCTGAGCCGGCCTCAAGGCAACGAGCCGGTAGCCTTCAGGTGCCCATGCGGGCAGTGCTACCACGAACCCGGCCGTCCTCGATACCTCACCCAGCGACATTCTCGGCCCTATGCAGGGTAACGCTTCAGCCGACGACAGCGCTGCGCGCGCTGCTTGCACTACGTGCCGGTGCGACGACTCAAACGAGATCCGTTCAACCTCCCACAGCCAGATCAAGTCGCCGCGGTAGTTGCGGTCTTCCACTCGAAGGGCGGTGCCGGTATGAAGGTCCACCCATACCGTCCTGCGCACATTGCCCGGCCATTTCGGCTCGATCCGCAGTTCGATCGTCTCGCGTCCTGCAACGGCGGCGCCCCGGCCTGCCATGAATGTGTAGTTTTCTGACAAGAGCGCAGAATCGTAGTGCAAGGGTTCGGCCAGCGATGCAAGCGCCTGCATGCGCGGGGCGCCTAAGGGAGGCGAAATCGTATCCGCGGCCGAGCCGGAGGAGGCCGCATTCAGGGGCGTTCTGTAGAAAACTCGCATCCCATCGGCCAGGGCGACACTGGTGATGTACCCGGACGCGCGTATGCTGTAGACAGTAATACCGTCGGCGCGGGCTGCATCCACCCACACCTCGGCTGTGGACGGGTTCCATGTCTTTATCCGGGCCTCGTAGTCACACGTCGGCGCCATGCTCAGCTCGTAAAGCGCTTCGGGAGCGAGCCCCGCAACGGCTGGTGTGGAAACCGCAGTCGCAGTCGTTGCCGCAGCGGAAGCGGAAGCCGCACGCGCCGGGTAAGCGCACAGGAGGACCGAAACGAGGCACGCGGCGAATGCCCATACCAGCAGCGTAAGCAGCGCCGACCACACCGATTGCCGCGGCTTCACACTAGCTCACCTCCTCGGGTACGAAACCAGCAATGCCCCGACGTTCCCAGATCGAACCATGTAGTGCGAATCCACCAGGACCTTATCCTGCTCCATCAGCTCGCGCCTGTATGCGGCGCCGGCGATGCCAAGCGCCGATACAGCCAGCACAATCGCTGCGATCACAAGTTCAAGCGCGAGTCTCCGGTGAGACCTGATCCATCCGGCTGCCCATCCGGCCCAGCTCCCCCCGAGCGCGGCTTCGACGATTCGGCCATGCGATGCGCGTACCATGCCCGCTGCCTCCGTGTCAGGCCTGGAGATGCCCGCGTCCACGAGAGCGACCATCGCCTCGACGTCCCAATTGGGCGATTCGCAGCGCCGTGCCGCGCTTCCGAGCGCAGCTATGTCCTCGGCCGCTTGCCTGCATGCAGGACACCCGCGTAGGTGATCGGCTGCGGCCTGCCTGGCCCACCCACTGAGTTCGCCGTCCACATACGCTCCGAGCGACTCGTCGTCCAGATGAACAGAACTGCTGTGCCGATCGAGGATGATATCGCCGTCTACCGGCTTCATATGCGGCGCCGCGTCAGCCCTCATCCGAACCGCGCAGCCTTCACCTCCTCGCCCAGAATCTCCCTGAGCATCCGCCTGGCCATGTTCAGCCTAGATTTCACTGTCCCTTCCGCAATACCGAGAACGCCGGCAATCTGCGAGTAGCTCATCAGTTCCGTCTCTCGCAGGAGGAACACAGTTCTGTAGATATCGGGTAGCCTGGCGACTGCCTTCCCTATCTCCCGGGCCGTCTCAATCCGGCCCACAACGTCCTGAGGATCGGAACCTTCGTCTTCCACCTGAAGATGAAGCGGTTCGCCCGGCTCGCCTGAAGGCGCAGGCATATCCAGCGACACCGTGGCGGCCTTGTTCCGGCCTTCCTTCCGGAATTGACCCATGATCGCGTTCACCAGTATCCGTCGGATCCAGGAGTAGAACTCGGCCTCGCCCCGGAAGTTCCTGATGCCCTTCCATCCCGCGAGCAAAGCTTCCTGCACCGCGTCCCACGCGGATTCCTCAGAACCGGTCATTCGCCATGCCAGATCAAGCAGCCTCTTCGAATGCCTCCGTACAAGCTCAGAGTAGGCATCCTGCGAGCCCAAAGCGGCTCGGCGCGCAAGATCGCCGTCGGACATGTAAGCCCACTCCGAACCCGCCAACAACCCAACCTCCTGCCGCCCATGGAGCAGATCCCGGAGACGACTCGCACACTCGGACAAGCATTCGACAGGATCGCCCGGCGAACCTCCGGGCGCAGAGGATCATCTGCCCCTGCCCGGGATGCCGATGGGGCCTCGCATCATGTTCCTCCACTGCATCAACATCATGTCGCGCATGCGGACGAGCCACACCATTCGCTGGCCGGCCGGGCCCAGCCCCGGCATGGGGATAACCCGAACTCCGGCCTTGCGCGAGTCAAGCGATTGCTCCCTCAGTCGGTCCGGAGTCAGTGCTTCTCTCCCCTTCGTGACCTGATCCTTGGTTATCAGACCATCCGCGACAGCCTGTTCGAGAAAGGCAGTATGTAGGGCCTCAACTTGCTCTGCAAACTCCTCCATTGACATTCCTGCAGCATAGGCCAGAACACGCATGCTCACCTTATCATCCTTAGCCTGTTGTATGACCTCTCCCAGGCTCTTGCCCTGGTTACGTGCGACTACTACCGCACCGCACACCTGCGCGAGGCCGATTCCGCTCGACAGATGCTTGTTGAGCTCCTCGGCTGGTACACCGGTCACTTTTGCCCATATCGCCAGTTCCTGCTGTGCCCTGCTGGTACTGCCGCACAGCGGGCACTGACCCCATTCGCCCTGTTTTCGCACAGGAGCGGGCACACACACGTGGATGCGACCGCGGACATAGCCTCGAACCGCCCCGCGCGGTTGCGAGTCGGCGGCCTTTGGGGTTGCTTCCCCGGGCTGCACGGGCTCGGGCGCAATACCCTCGGGGAGCACAGGCGTTTGACTCTCGTCAATGCCGTCTGCATATACTGATGCCGCCGCTCCCAGAACCAGACAGACTAGAATCAGGAGGACAGGAATGCGCTTCACTGCAGTCACTCCTCTATGCGGATGTAGCCGGCGACGCGCACACACTACGTATCGCTCAGGCCCTATCTGTACTGATGCTGAAAGCCGACAGAAGTTCGAACAGGAGTGTAGCGAAAGCGCGCTCGGAATCCGATTGGCTGTCTTGCCCGAAGCCACCCATATCGTGTACTATCGGCAGTAGGATTCATTTGGAGGTACTCAGCCCATGACTTACCCAGGCCGACCTGTGCTTGTACAGAGGAGAGCCCCCCTGACCTACGCTCTCCTTGCAGCCAACATACTGGTCTTCATCGCCCTGGAGGTGTCCGGCGGTTCGCAGAACCCCCTGGTGCTCTTGGAGTGGGGCGCCAAGTTCACCCCGGCGATCCGTGCGGGCCAGCCCTGGCGGCTCATCACAGCCATGTTCCTGCACGCCGGTGTGCTGCATCTGGCCGTCAACTCCTACTCTCTGCATAACCTGGGAAATGTAGTTGAGCGACTTTTCGGCACACCCAGGTTCGCGCTGATCTACTTGATAGGAGGAGTATGGGGTTCACTGGCCAGCACATTCATGTCCGACCCGAGAGTGCTCGGAGTGGGCGCCTCGGGCGCCATATTCGGCCTCGCCGGCTGCCTGTTCTACTTCGGCCTCCGCTATCCCGATCATTTCCGGGCACTGGCAGGCTGGAGGTTCATTGCAATAGTCCTGGTCAACCTGCTGATCGGGTTCTCCAGCTCACACATTGACGGATATGCCCACATGGGGGGCCTTGTGGGCGGTTTTGCGGCAGCCTTCGCGTTGGGCCTTCCGACCGAACGCGCATCGCGCATCCGCTCCACAGCCCGCATATGCCTGGTCGTCGCAACCGCAGCAGCCACTGTCCTCGCCATTAACCCCGCTCCCGTATCTACGCGCGTTCCCGTATCGACATGTTACCCAGCACCGATGCCAGTACCCTCGACAGTACTCGCCCGCAGCGCCCCGCCGCCCGCCGAGCGTCAGGGCAGAACCGCGCTTTAGCATCCGACATCCCGCCCGTTTTCGTCCACAACCAGCGTCCATGAACGGCCCTGGTCGATGGCGCCCAGCGTCAGGCCAAGGCTTGCTGCTTCTGCCGCTTCTGCTGCTTCTGCCGGTTCTGCCGGTTCTGCCGCTTCTGCTGCTTCTGCCGGTTCTGCCGGTTCTGCCGCTTCTGCCGCTTCTGCCGGTTCTGCCGGTTCTGCCGCTTCTGCCGCTTCTGCTGCTACCTTGGCGTGGCCCCGAATGAGCTGCTGGGGTGCGTGTATGTATTGTGGGCAGTAGCAATTGGAAAAGCGAGTAGACATCACCAGGCGGGATAGTGAGCGCGGGAACCACACCCTGCCCGATCATTGTGGTGGGCTGTTGGCTGGGGGGGACATAATCCGCTCGCTGGAATGGCCATTTAGCTGGTCTTGGCATCATGGCCTTCGGGCAAAAGGGCTGGAGCTGGCATATCGTCAGTTTTTGCCATCAGTTTTGGAGATGCCCTCAACTTTTGAGTACATCGATTTCGAAGGGCCGCCTGACCGCCTCCGAATCACGAAAATCGGGGGGTATCCGACGGGTTTGGACAGTGAAGCAGGCGGGCGGACAGACATAATATCCCATGATATGGCTAAGCTTGGCAATGGCTCGCGAGCTATGGCATACAGTAACAGAGAGTCCCCAATAACTAGGCGGCCATCGGCCTTGGGAGCTCCCCTTGGAGGGCCGATTTGCCCCCTAGGGCTCCCGGCCCAAATCGATGTACTCAGAAGTTGAGGGCATCTCCGAAACTATTGTCAGAATCTGACCATATCCCTGGCTGGATACCCCCGGGGGTATATCACTGAGCCGCAGCAGTCACCTTTCTATCCCTCAGCACGCCCCCGGATCTGTCCCCGGGTCCATCCTTAGGGGTATCCCTGGACCTACCCGCGGATCTTTCCCCAGATCTATCCTTGGGCGTATCCCTGGACCTACCCGCGGGTCTATCCCTGGACCTGCCCCCGGATCTGTCCCCAGGTCTGTCCCCGGATCTGCCCCCGGATCTGTCCCCAGGTCTGTCCCCGGATCTATCCCCAGGTCTGTCCCCGGATCTATCCTTGGGTCTATCCCTGGACCCGGTGCGATTCCGACTGCTTCCTCTGTGGCCTGGCGAGGCAACACGCCTGCATGCGGGGGATCTGCGACCCCGAAAACCACAATCCCCACACGCACCCGAGCTGCTGCGCCCAATTGACACCGCTCTGCGGCGGTAGTAGTATATGGATGTGCACACTTTTGTGAACACGTCCGCTCGGAAGGCAACCATCGGAAGGCGACGACCGGTTGTTCATGTCTTTGCAGTGGCTATCAGGAGGGATCTACGTGGGCGTTTTCGAAAAACGCATCGACACCTTTCTCACCGAATACAACAATCTACGCGAAAAGAACCTTTACTACTACCTTCAGCAGGTAGACCAACTTGACGGCGCTCATGTCTGGATTGGCGGACGGCGCATGGTTATGTTCTCCTCATACAGCTACCTCGGCCTTCTCAAGCACCCCAAAGTGCAGGAACGCGCCCGCGAGGCCCTTGACCGTTTCGGCACCGGCACCCATGGCGTCAGAATACTGGCCGGCACAACCGCGGCTCACGTCGAGTGCGAGCAGCGTATTGCCAGTTTCCTTGGAACTGAGGACGCTATCGCATACAGCTCCGGCTATGTTGCCAATCTGTCCACCATATCCACATTGCTTGGCCGCCACGACGTGGTTATCACCGACAAACTTAGTCATGCCAGCATCATCGACGGCTGCGTGCTGTCTAGCGCCGAGTTTCAGCGTTTCAAGCACAACGACCTCGACGACCTGAGGCGCCTCCTCAAAGCCGCCGCCGACAAGTTCGAGGGTAAGCTGGTAATCGTGGATGCGGTGTACAGCATGGACGGCGACGTCTGTCCTCTGCCTGAGCTTGTGGCCCTTTGCCGAGAGTACGGCGCATGGCTGATGGTAGACGAAGCCCACTCCCTCGGAGTTCTGGGCACGACGGGCCACGGAATCATCGAGTATTTCGGCATGTCACCTCAGGACGTAGAGATGCTTAGCGGATCGCTGTCCAAAACCCTGCCCGCAGTCGGAGGGTTCGTTGCCGGACGACACGACCTCATCCAGTTCCTGCGCCACCAAGCCCGCGGTTTTGTGTTCTCGGCTGCTCTCCCACCCGCGGCGGTAGCGGCCGTCACCGCTTCGCTCGACGTCATCGAAGAAGACCCATCGCTCATCGCCGCCGTGCGTCGCAATATCCAGCGGTTTGTGGGCGGGCTGAACGAGATGGGCTACGACACACTCAACACCAAGAGCTGCGTGATCCCGATAATCATCGGTAAGCCTGAACCCACACTTGAGCTGACGTCCAGGCTCCACAGGGACGGGATGTTCGTGTCGCCCATTCTGCACCCGGCAGTGCCGATGAACACTTGCCGTCTACGTGCCAACGTTACAGCAGGGCACACCGATGAAGATATTGACTTCGCTCTCGACCTGCTCCGAAGGCATGGAAAGGACATGGCGATAATCAAATGAAGGCTATTCAGTTCGAGGGGACCGTCCCCCGATACGTGTACTCAACCGTAGCAGGATCCATAATCCGCAACGCATACTACGACCGATTCTCCAACATAGTGATGAGGGATGTTCGTCCCCCCGAACTGCCTACACCCGAGTGGGTTAGGGTAAAGACCAAATACGCAGGCTTTTGCGGCAGCGACAAGAACCTGATACTCCTGCACGACTCGCCGTCTACGTCGCCGTATGCATCTTTCCCGTTCACCATCGGGCACGAGAACTGCGGCTACGTAGTTGAGATGGGCGCCATAGCAGCCGAACGCCTGGCCATCGGCATCGGCACGCGCGTGGTAGTCGACCCGCTGCTTTCATGTGTTCCCCGGGGCATCAGTCCTGTCTGCCCCAGCTGCGCACGGGGCGATTACTCTCTCTGCACCAACTTCACCGAAGGGTCAGTCTCGCCCGGCATGTCAATCGGGACATGCCGCGACACCGGAGGCGGATGGAGCTCCGAGTTTGTAGCCCACTACTCGCAGCTCATCGCTGTCCCCGAAAACGTGAGTTCCGAAGACGCAGTGCTCGTTGACGCGTTCTGCTCATCATTGCACCCCGTCATGCGCAACTTCCCGGCTGATGACTCCACAGTGCTCATCATCGGCTGCGGCGTGATCGGGCTCTCGGCCGTCGCCGCCATCCGCGCGCTCGGAGGCAAAGCGCGGATTGTAGTCCTGGCCAAGCATGAATTCCAGGGCGAAGCAGCGACACGGCTCGGCGCCGACGCCGTAGTCTACATGGGGAATTCGACAGACTACTACGCCGAACTGGCCGACGTGCTCAAGACTAAACTGCTCAAACCCATGCTGGGCAAGAGAGTCGTGGTCGGCGGCGCGCACACCGTATTCGACTGTGTTGGGAGTTCCACCAGCATCGACGATGCATTGCGGTTCACGATGCCTCACGGCACGATGGTTCTGGTGGGCCTGGCCGCCTTCCCCAAAGGAGTAGACTGGACCCCGATCTGGCTCAAGGAGGTCCAGGTGCGCGGATCCTTCTGGTGCTCAACCGAGCAGTTCGAAGGGAGAGCTATGCGCACATACGAGATAGCAGTGGAACTACTGCGCACCGGCAGGGTGAGCCTATCACCCCTGCTTGCTCACAAGTTCCGTCTTGAGGATTACAAGCGGGCTATTGCGGCCAACCTAAGCATCCGCTCATCCCGGCTGATCAAGTCGGTGTTTGAGTTTGACTGACCGGTACAAGGATCCCGCGCAGCATCAT
>Ga0209719_1002344_pt1 | contig 19937 bp, 26 predicted proteins | sample AD_JPNAS2_MetaG_FD_184421 | JGI IMG/M metagenome (GOLD analysis project Ga0209719, IMG submission 184421) | Active sludge microbial communities of municipal wastewater-treating anaerobic digesters from Japan - AD_JPNAS2_MetaG (SPAdes) (version 2) | ecosystem: Engineered > Bioreactor > Anaerobic...
AAATTTGTTTATTCATATTGTGATGTTTATAATTTAAAATTTGTCTATTTAAAACTATAAACATTCAGCTGTCCGAAAAAATAGAAATTTAAATCTATTTCCCTTGGATAGAGAAAAACGTTAGTATCATACTAACGTTTTTCTTTTAAATATTTTTTTTCCCGGACACTACTGCATTTTAATAAAAAAATGAAATAGTATGGATTTTTTTTAATTATTTATTATATTATAAAATAACAGTTTATATTTAAATTAACACAAATGAAATCATATTTAAACATTGTAAAAAACATACTAAACAATTGAATCTTAAAAGAAAATAGGACTTGAATAGACACTCTTTCTATACCTTGAGTCTTTTTTGAACACGATATGGCTAATGGATATCCTCTTCTGACTACAAAACAAGTCCCATTCAGATTAATTGCTTCTGAATTAGAATTTTTTATAAAATGAATTACGGACAAAAACTGGCTAATTGAAAGAAACAACCACATCCGAGACGAATGGTGTTCTCCAGACAAGGTAAAATACTGACACGATGAACAAACTAAGCAAAAAATGATGGAAGAAAGAGAACTTTGACCAATATATTGATATCAACGAAGAAATTTTTGATGAGAGTACATTAGCCGAGACCAAGAATCTCAAACCAAATGAGTAGATCAATTAAAAAAAATGATAGAAACATTAAAAACAGACCCAAACGATAGAAGAATGATTGTTATGGCTCGAAATCCTCAATTTTTACATAGAATGGCATTACCTCCTTGTCATTATGGATTTCAAGTTTTAGTATCAGATGGTAAATTACACCTATTACGAAATCAAAGGTCTGTAGATACAATGCTTTGATTGCCGTTCAATATAGCTAGCTACGCATTACTACTACATCTACTAGCCAAAGAATCTTGATTAAAAGAAGGAAAACTAATTGGATTTTTAGCTGATACCCACATATACACAAACCACATTGAATGAGCTAAAGAACAAATCAACAGAACTCCATTAAAGTTACCAACAATAAAAACTGAAAAGTTCACTTCAATATTTGACCGAGAATACACAGATACAGTAGTAGAAAACTATGAACATCAATGAAAAATTAAATTTGATATAGCCGTATAAGCGAGATTATAGGTTTATAAAGTTACAAATTCTATACCACCTGTCCCGTAGTACTACGGGGCGGAGCTACATTTTATAGAGATTAAAACCATAAACTGTCATTTCGACTAAGTGAACAAAGTGAACGCACGGAGAAATCCTTTTATTAAAAAATTTCATTATATAAATCCCTCCATTTAGGATTTAATAAGTTAATCAAAAACTCCTTTTTTTTCCTACTCCATTTTTTCAATTGCTTTTCTCTCATTATAATATGACTAACATCGTTACCTATTTCATAATATACCAATTTCTTACATCAGTATTTTTTAGTAAATCAATCTAATAATCATTCTTTATGCTCGTATATTCTTCTTTTTAAATTATTTGTCATACCAATATATAAAGTGCCAGAATCACTCGCCAGCATATAAACATAATATTCTTTCATTGTTATGGTGGGAATATAAAGGATTTCTCGACTTCGCTCGAAATGACCGGAATGGCCCTACCTCTCTACGAACATACTCTTACTCCTATATTGCATAGCTTCCGCTAAATGCTTAATTTCTAAGCTTTCTACTCACTCCATATCGGCAATAGTCCTAGCAAGTTTGATAATCCTATGAACAACTCTAGGAGATAAAACTAATCTTTCTGAAGCTGTAGTCAAAAATTCCTTAATCTCATCAGACAATGGGATATATTTTTCAATATCATTACTACTCATATCAGAATTGGAAACTATATTTGTGCCAGCAAATCTTTTTTTCTGTATTTGCCGAGCCTTTATAATTTTTTCTCTAATAGACTGACTACTTTCTGATTTTACATTATCCAGTAGTTTATCTATATTTTCTCTAGGAATTTCTAAAATCATATCTATCCTATCCATCAAAGGACCAGAAATTTTGTTTTGATAATTTTTGACTTCATTGATACTACAAGTACAAGCCCTTTCTGGATCTTTGTAATACCCACATTTACAAGGGTTCATACTTGCTACAAACATAAAATTTGCAGGATAATTGACACTACCAGATACTCTAGAAATACTAATATTTTTATCCTCAATTGGCTGTCTAAGCACTTCCAATGTCTCTCTAGGAAACTCTGTAATTTCATCAAAAAACAAAACTCATTTATGTGCTAAGCTCACTTCTCATGGAGTTAAATTGGATCATCCTCAAACTATAGAAATTTTGGATGCCGTATGATGAACTTGTCTAAAAGGTCTTTGGACTATCAAAGGGTGATCTTTGTTTAATTTTCATACTACAGAATAAATCTGTGATACTTCCAAAATTTCTTGAAATCAAAGGGGCGGTAAAACACTTTTTAGAGCTTTACTCAACATAGTTTTCCCACTTCATGGAGCTCAAATCATAAAAACATTGTGTAATCCAGCAGCAGCGATAGATAATGCTCTTTTGGCTAAAATATGTCATTTGATATGTTCAAAATCTATCTCAAAATCATATTGAACATTGTACAAACTTTCTACATCTTTTGATTGAGAAACACACTGTAAATCTTTTCAATCTACGAAATATCAAACTAATTGTAAAAAGTTATCCAAAGGATAAATAGTAATTCACGAAATATACTCTAACTCATATAAATTTTCACTTGGAACAAAAAAATCTTTGTATCATTTTTTGATAGCAGAAATTACGGATGGAAGTAGTCAATTTACTCTTTTGATAGTACCGTCCAATCCCAACTCTCCAAAAAACAAATATTTTTCAAGATCTTTTTGGTGATGAACTCTTCATTCTTGTAAAAGAACCAATATAGCTACTGCCATAGAAAGATCAAAGGAAGTACCAACTTTTCTAATATCCGAAGGAGATAAATTTAAAACAAATCTTTTATTTGGTAAAATTATACCCACATTGCGAAAAGTGGCTCTGAGTCTTTCTTTGGACTCTTTGATAGCCGCATCTGGAAGTCAAATAATCTCTATCCCTGGTAAAGACTTGTTTGCATCTGCTTCTACTAAAATCTCGTAACCTTCTAGTCCAAGGTTTGTGAATGTTTTTGTCATTCGTACCATTTTCTTGTTCAAATAATAATTAAATATCAACTTTGAATTTCCCTTAGATTGAAATAATGTATATTTTTTATAATACAAAAATCAAGAGATTTTTTGACAAACAAGAAATGGGCCATCAAAAGCAAATATTGTAAAAATAAAAAACGGGGAGTAGTTACTCTTCCCGCTTTTTTGTTTGTCTAGAGAGAATAAAATCTCTCTAATTCAAACAAAATTTTTTGATATTGTTTCTTTTGTTCATCCTCAAAAGAAACAATATTTCTATTAAATTCTCTCCAAACCTCACACCTATTGCGTGGAAGTTTGTGCACAATTCTATTATATTGACCCTCTTCATTATTTGTTGAGAGCCAAGCAAAGAATCGCAACACCCCAAGCATGTGAGGTGGAGAAGAAATATATGCTTTAGCATCATTGTTGAAAAGAACTTTCAAACTCTTTACAAAGAGCAATATTGGTTCTTTTCTTTTTAAATAGCGTCTTTTCCACCTTCGTATGTGGAAAAGATGAAACATGAAACAAATAAACATCACTATTAGAGGGAACTGTATAAGACTCATTCCCAAATAGTGAAGTCTCATAATAATCAATATTATTACCATAGTAAATAATACTGAAATTATGGGAGCAGAATTCTTAATCGATAGATCTCGATTTTTTATCGAGACAATATCATCCACGATTTGCTCCAAAAGCGTGGATTTGGGTTTGAAGTAACATTTTGTATTCATAATTTTTTTATTTTTATTATTTTTTTACACTTATGAATATATATTTTTTCCAAAAGAAGTCAAGCTTAGTTTTTTCACAAAATCATTAATCTAAATCTTTCTTTACAATTGCAAAATTTTTTAATCAAAAAATAGCAGACACAACAATTAATATCCGCTATTTTTCTATAAATAAGATAAATCTCTATATTAGATCACTCATAATTTCTTTCAAATCTTTTCAAAAGCTGATATAGCTTTATCCAAATGATGAATCTCATGTGCTACAGAAAGTTGAATTCTAATTCTAGCTTGCTCTTTAGGAACAACTGGATAATAAAATCCTATCACATAAATTCATTCATCCAAAAGCTCTCTAGCAAAATCTTGAGAAAGTTTTGCATCATAAAGCATCAAAGCACATATAGCCGAAGCTGTAGGTTTGATATCAAAACCGAGTCATTTCATTTTTTCTACAAAATACTCAGTATTTTGATGCAATTTATCTTGTAATTCTGCTGTACTAGCCATCATATCAAACACTTTTATTCCTGCTACTACTACTACTGGTGGTATAGAGTTTGAGAATAAATATGGTCTAGAGCGCTGTCTGAGTAATTCTATGATTTCTTTTTTTCAGGTAGTAAATCCTCAAATGGCACCACCAAACGCTTTTCATAAAGTTCAAGTAATAATTTCTACTTGTCATCTTATATTGAAATACTCAGTAACTCCCCTACCTGTAGCTCAAACAACTCAAGCAGAATGACACTCATCTACCATCACCATAGCATCATATTTGTTTGCAAGTTCTACTATTTTATCCATTGGAGCAATATTTCAATCCATTGAAAAAACTCCATCTGTTACTATAAGTTTGAATCTAGCATCCTTTGCTTCTATAAGTTTAGCTTCCAAATCTTCCATATTTGCATTTTCATATCTGTATCTTTGTGCTTTACATAATCTAACTCCATCTATAATAGAAGCATGATTTAATGAATCAGAAATAATAGCATCTTCAGCTGAAAGCAAAGGCTCAAAAACTCAACCATTAGCATCAAAACAAGCCGCATAAAGTATCGTATCTTCTGTACCAAAAAATTCAGATATTTTTTGTTCAAGTTTTTTGTGTAGGTCTGTTGTTCCACAAATAAAACGAACAGATGACATTCCATATCAGTGAGATTTGAGAGCTTCTTCAGCTGCTTTTTTTAATTCTGGATGGTTGGATAATCATAAATAATTGTTTGCACAAAAATTTAATACTGTTTGACCATTTTCAAGTTTGATTTCTGCTTCTTGTGGTGAAACAATAATGCGTTCATTTTTGTAAAGTCATGCTTCTTTGATAGAATCCAACTCTTTTTGTAAATAATGCTTAATGTTTGAGTACATTTTTAGCCAACCTAAAAAATAAAAATATTATTTAACATAAAAATAAATAATTTTTTACATTTCATTTTTTATTCGTAAAATTAATCTAATTTTTTTTGTTCACAAAATATCAGGTAACAAATAGATATCCAATAGCAATTAAAATTAATCCACCAACAATTGTACGCAAAACATATATTCAAATAATCAAAAGGATGATTCATAAAATCATATAAATTCTTTCTTCCCATGTAGATTTAATCCACCAATCTCCGATTTTAGAAAAAAAGTTTTTTGAATGAACTTCAACTTTTTTAGCAGTTTCTTTTGCTACACCTTTTACCTCATCTACCTTTTTTTCTAAATCAATCTTTTTTTTAGTCGTTTTTTTAACAGCCATTTTTATTTTAATATAATAATAAAGAGAATATTTAAAAACAATTAGTTAACATCAACAAATAAGCTTTAATGTCTCTCTACTTCCAATTGAATTTTTTCTGGAACAATAGATTTTGGTATTATTATTTGCAAAACATTATCAGATGAAAGCTTACTATGTATTTTATCAAAATATGCCTGTGGGGGCAGATCCAAAACCTGTTCAATTTTTCCCCAATAACAGTCCTCTCTCAATGGGATTAAGTCATCCTTTAATAAAACCTTTTTTCTAAGTCATTTTACGATCAGTCTATAATCTTTAATACTAATATCAAGAGTTTCCTTTTCTACTCATCACAAAGGCATAACCACCACCATTTCATTTGGAGATTCATATATATCATAAGGAATTTTTATTATTTCTCTCATTATTTTGTATAGTTATTCATTAAATATTTTGGATAAAAACTCATTAATCTGTTTACTATAAGCTTCTGGATTATAAAGATTGCGAAAGTTGATTTCTCAAGCTCTTAGTTTTTCATCTTGTTCTGCTTCTCATCACTCTGAAACAACTAATAGTGATCAATTATTAAATATACTATTCCAAAAGCCTCTTTTTCTAACAGATATTGACCTAATTTTTTTTAGATCTATAGTTTTGGAAACCCTTTGAAACAAACCATCTTGATCGTATCTTATAAATGATCTGGGATTCACCACTATAAAGTCCATTTCATAGTCCAAAAAATATTGTAATGTCTTTATGTTTGGGGCAATCCACAAAAAACATGATAATACGATAAGTGACCATAACAACCAAGAAGTGGAAATGTGTTTGATAAGTAGTACCAGCACCACAACCAAAATTGTTGTCCAAAACAAAAATGGAATCAATACTTTTGTCCACAAAAAAAACTTACTTTTCCTAATTACAATCACATTTTCTTTTCAATATCTTTCTATTGATTCATTTGCTATTCTTTTTTGAAATCCAAACTCAAAAGTAGACAATATCCCCATTTTATATGCCAGTTATTACATAAAACTACTCATTAAAACTAGTAGCGAAACTGGGAAATACCCTAAACAAAACCCTACCTATTATATCTTGATTCCCAACCTCATAGTTTGCTCCATCATAACACCCCAAACCAAAGCAACACAAAGAGTCTGTACTAAATCACCTATTATCTCACAAAACAAAATATCCATTTTCTATTTGAAATTCTGTTTTCCCACATCTAGTTTTAGTTTGTAAATCTTCTGGTAAATACTGTTCCATTAATTGTTCACAGTTATTTCATGAAATATCACAAATAAAGATAAGTCAATCTTGTATTTTAACCATCTCCCCTGGCAATCAAATTATTCTTTTGATATACGGTGTTGTTTTTCATTCTGGAACAAAAACTATTACATCTCACCTACTTAATACATCAAATCTTTTGGATATTTTATCTACTATAATAAAATCATTTTCATGAAAAGTGGGAGCCATACTTGCTCAAATCACAGTATACGGATTTGCTATAAAAAACCTCACAAATAAAACAGCACCCAATACAAATACAAAAAATGAAAACATATCAAAAATATCCAACAAGATATTCTTAAACTTTACTCTAACATTATCCGAAAATCACATCGTCCAGTAAATTTATTTAATTAAAGTCTAAATTCATCAACAAAAACAAGATACAACAAAAACCATCACAGTTTTTATATACATAAACAAAAAATCCGTACATAAAAACAAATAACCTTCACTTTTATTTTTATTTCATTCAAATTAGAATGGCACTTCTTCATCAACGATATCTGCTGAAGGTTCTTCTATTTCACCAGCAGTTTCAGGAGCCTTAGAATCCAAAAAGATAAAGTTGTCCACAATAATCTCTGTCATGTACCTGTCTTTTCCTTCTGTGTCTTGCCATCTTCTAGTTCTCAACCTTCACTCAACATAAATTCTCTTTCATTTTGTAACATACTGTCCAAGAATCTCCGCTCATTTCCCATAAGCAACACATCTGTGATACTCGGCTTCTTCAACCATGTTTTCGTCCCTGTTTTTGAACTTTCTGTTTGTAACAATGGTAAAGTTTACAACAGCAGTACCAGAACTTTCGATGGTCTTTACTTCTAAATCACTAGTAGATCTTCCAATTAACTGTACTTTATTCAAATCCATTTTCTAATTTTACATTCTAAAAATTTTTGGTGAATAGTTCACCTCAACATAACTAATAATTAAAAATTATTAAAAATCAATTGATTTTTAACTCTATATTTTTAAAAGTTCTTTCGCTACATCAAAGTGGTTTATAAAGCTAGCCTACGGCGAGTTTATCAAGTTACAAGAAGTTATCGAGTTACAAGTTCATAAAGTTAAAAGTTATAAAGTTTGTAAAATTACAATTTGAAAGTTTATAAACTTTATTAACTTTACGAACTTGATAAACTTTTAACTTAATTATGCCCAGATGATGCTCCAAGATTGGGTTGATTTTACGAGCGAAGCGAGTAAAAATCAAGGACAAGATTGAAAGTCCCGCTGAATAGCGGGAGAATTGTTCCAAGATTGTTGATAAACCACGCATAGCGTGGTAAAGCACGCGTAGCGTGGTAAAACTCAAAATCTGATACACACAATTAAAAAACATTATGCCCAGATGATGGAATTGGTAGATTTATCCAGCTAAGCTGGGCATGCTATCCACGCGTAGCGTGGTAAAACTCAAAATCTGGTGGCTTCACGGCCATGTGGGTTCAACTCAATCTTTGAAAAAGATAAATAAGAAACATTGATATATTAACAATAACTAGATGAAATACACAGTATACATAATAAAAAGCATAAATCATAATTACACTTATACATGAATGACAAATAATCTTGAAAGAAGATTGAACGAGCATAATTTATGAAACACCCCATCAAACAAAAAATATGCACCATTTAAATTAATATACCACGAAATTGTTGAAAATTCAAAAATTGCTAGACAAAGAGAGAAATATTTGAAATGATGAAATTGAAGAAATCGGTTGAAAAAACAACTAGAAACAACACAATAAAAGAAATGATGGAATTGGTAGATTTACCCAGCTATGCTGGGTTTATCCAGCTCTGCTGGGTTTATCCAGCTCTGCTGGGTTTATCCCGCTCTGCTGGGTTTATCCAGCTCTGCTGGGTTTATCCCGCTCTGCTGGGTTTATCCCGCTCTGCTGGGTTTACCCAGCTGTGCTGGGTTTACCCAGCTAAGCTGGGCATGCTATCCACGCGTAGCGCGGTAAACCACTCGTAGCGTGGTAAAACTCAAAATCTGATACACACAATTAAAAAACATTATGCCCAGATGATGGAATTGGTAGACATGCTAGACTCAAAATCTGGTGGCTTCACGGCCATGTGGGTTCAACTCCCACTCTGGGCAAATTATTAAAAAATCAATCTGTACTTAAATGTTCAGATTTTTTTTATTTTTTTTAATCAAAAAATTTCAATTTTAATCAATCCAATTTTCAAAAAAACTTGTTTTTTACTGAATATTGAATATACAAATATCAGTATGTTTTTACTTTTTAATCCTACTAAACTGAAATTAGTATTAATATGAGCATGATGAACAGGAATGTCAGGAGTGGCAGGGATGTTACATGATTTATGATATTCCAACATCATCTGCATCGATGCTAATCAAAGCGAACTTACAAACAAGCTAAAAGCCAAAGGTCTAGAAGTTGTCATCGGCCATGGTAAATACAAAATCCAACCAAACGATGTTGTAATTTATTCTGAAGCAACGGCTAGTTCTGTAGAAGTTTTAGAAGCAAAAGAAATCACAAAAGCAAATAGAAAAAATATGATTATTTTAAATTATTTTGATTTCTTATGAGAAATTTCAAAATATTTTACCACCATTGGAATCACCGGTACAAATGGGAAAAGTAGTACTACAGCTCTCTTATTAAGCACAGCAAAAAAACATTTAGATAATTTATGACTTGGGATATTGTGAGCTCTTGTTCCTGAATTAAACAATGACAACTATCACATAAATCCGGATAAAATAGCAGAAATCAAAAACATTTTTGATTATATTTTTACATGAAAATGACTGGACTACTCTTTGATCAAAAAAAATATTTTTATACTAGAAGCTTGTGAATACAAAAGACATTTTTTAAAAATTGACTTAGAACGATGAGCAATTACAAATATAGAGCTAGACCATACTGATTATTACAAAGATCTAGCGGATTACAATTCAGCTTTTCAAAGTTTTGCAAATAAAACAAAAAACAAAGTTGTCACAACAAGCAATCTTGATATAAAAAATGTAGAAAAGATAAAAACAAATAATTTTGATTTCAAGTATTTACTTGGTAAACACAATCAAGAAAACTGAACTTTAGTTTTTGAACTGATTAAACAGCTAAATCCAAAAATTAACACAGAAAAACTAAAAGGAACTATTGAAAATTTTAAGTGATTATGGAGAAGATTAGAGTTGTTGGAAACTACAAAAAACGGTTCATTATTGTTTTCAGATTACGCACATATGGCTAGTTCAATCAATTTATGATACCATGCAATCAAAGAAAAATATCCAAACAAAAAAACTACAGCAATTTTTCAGCCACACCAAATAAATAGAGTTTTGAGAGAACGAAATGAGTTTTGAAAAACATTGAAATTGTTTGACAATGTTTTTATTTACAACATTTATGCTGCTAGAGAAAATTTAGCAGAGCAATTGGAAAATTTCAAACATTTGAACATACAAAATGCAAACACCATAAGCGAATTTTGAGATTTGTTTGCTAAAAACTGTGGTTGAAAATACATAGAAAATATTGAAGAAATAAAAAAAACAATAAATAACGGTAATAAAAACGATATTTTTATAGTTCTTTCCGCATGAGATATCGATTTTTTGTTGAGAAATTTTTCTAAAAACCATTTATAAACCCCATTGAATTATTAAACTAAAACTGTATCTCACAGATTTGAATCTATAAAATTAACATAAATATAGAGAAGACAAACCTCAAGCATATAAATAAATAGGATGGTGATAATGGCTCACATAATACAGTAAATGAACAACACAAAAAATTAACATAAACCAATTTTATTAAGATAAAAAAATAATATGACAAAAATCGGATTGTTTTTTGGATGAATAAGCAGTGAAACAGAAATTTCTATAAAGTCTGCAAAAAATATTATCAAACATTTTGATCACAAAAAGTATACTCTTGTGCTTATCTATCGGCACAAAAACTGATTATTTTATACCATCAAAAATATCAACAAATTAAATGAAAAAAAAATATTACATATCCATGATTTCAAAAAGACATTTGACATAGCTCTACCTATAACACACGGCAAATATTGAGAAGATTGAACACTTCAAAGTATTTTCACTATACAAAACATTAAATATTGTGGATGTCATGTCTTAAGTTCAGCTCTTTGTATGGATAAGTCTCTTATTAAACTTTTCTTTGAGTGACACAATATTCCTCAAACCAAGTTTATAAATATAGACTTCCAACTTATGAGTAATACAGAGATTGAAAACCAAATCCAAAAAGTAAAACAAACATTATCCTTGCCTCTCTACATCAAACCATCTAATTCATGATCTTCTATAGGTATCACCAAAGTTACAAAATACGAACAGTTAAATAAGGCTATCCAAGAAGCGAAAAAATATGACCAAAAAGTTCTTATAGAGGAATGATTAGTCTCACCAAAAGAAATTGAGGTAGGGATAATAGGAAATAAGAAACTAATTGTTTCTGAACCATGAGAATTAATTTTATCAAAAGATTTCTACGATTATGATGACAAATATAAAAACAATCAAACTTTAATTCGCATTCCTGCTAAAATAGAAGAAACACAACAAAAAAAAATACAAAATTTAGCTAAAAAGGTTTACAAACTCTGTGGCTGTAGTGGGTTTGCTAGAGTAGATTTTTTTATATCCAATAAAAAGATATTTTTAAACGAAATAAATACGCTACCTGGATTTACGGACATATCCATGTTTCCTATGTTGATGAACCATTGTGGGCTATCTTATACTCAGCTTATCAACAGAATCATTTCTCTTGCCTACTAAAATTATCAGTTAGTTTTTTATTGAGAAAAAATAATGATCTAATCATAAATTATATTCAATATTAATTGATATTTATGCAATAATTTTGTTCAGTATTTCTTGTAAAGAAAAATCTGGAGTACATAAAACACCACTAATTCAATATTTAGATGCTAAATCTAAGTTTTTTTGTTTATCATCAATAAAATACTCCACATTCTCAAAATTAATTTTATTTTTAATCTGTTCCCAAAACTGAGGTTCAGATTTTTTATATCCTTCTTGAAAAGAAAAAATAAATCCATCAAAATATGGTGAAAGATTTTTTTGAACCACTATTCCAAGCTCAAAATAAATATCTGAAACCAAATAAACTAAATACGTGTTTTTTAGAATTTTTAATATATTTAAAAGTTCAGAAGATACTGGAGGCATAATATCTACACATTCTATCAAATTTTTCTCGCTATATTCTTGTTTCAGAAAAGGGACTAACTCTTTTATAAAATCTAGAATAAAAAATTGTCACTTTGCCAATAAAGTAATGTGTTTTTTATACATATTTCTAATTTTCTCCTTTGGAATAGTAAGATATTGGGCTAAACAAGTTGCCAAATGTCTTGAAATACCAATAGAAGAAACTACTCTTGAAAAATCTATAAAAATAATTGGCTTATTAATTGTTTCTGTAGATTTCATAACAAATAAAAATAACAATAAACATTCAAAGTAATATAAATAACACTAATGAAAACAATGTTTTTGTAAGTTTTATATAAAATTTAGATTGCTTATTAAGAAAAAAGAATATATAAAAAAACACTTATTAAGGAAAATAAGTTTGATTTTTTCTCCAAAAGTCTTATGGTAAGAAACAAGATTATTTATTAAATAATTTTTATAATATGAAAAGAAAGCTTGCACTTATGTTTTGAATTTTAATCATAAGTATACTTATACCCGCCTGTACCACAAGCAAAGGAAAACACAACAATGTCTGATTAGCCAATCCTGCATCTGTATACTGTGAGGAAAATGGATGAACTTTGGAATTAGTTTCCAAACCCGAGTGAATAGTTTGAATTTGTAATTTTCCAGACTGAAGTTATTGTGAAGAACGAGCTTATTATCACGGAGAATGCACAGTAAAAACTAATAAAGATTAGATTGAAAACAATGATACTATAAATGTCAGATACAAACCAAAGTCAATACAACTAACAAAACAGGCGCTGATTGCTCAAACGATATCTCAGCCACTATTTACTTAACAATAATAAAAAAATAAAAATGAAAACCTTTTTTGAAATACTGAAATGATTCTTTTTTTTTCTAACTATCATGGTTTGACTATTTTTTCTTAGAGGACAGGCAATATTATCTCCCAATCTTCATGAAATTATAAAATTTTTCATCATGCCAGCATATTTAATATTTTGCGGGATAATGGTAGGATATCTTGTTGCTCATATTTGGTCTCAAAACGAAAATCCAATTAAAATTTATACAAAATCTTTTATTATTTGAATTATTGTGGGAATTGTTTTATCAATCACTTATATGTTTATTTAAAAAATGAAAAAAAAACTATTTATTGCCATCATATTTATCTGAGTCTTAATAAGCTGATGTTCCGACAAAGGTAATTTCCAATTTGAGTTTGATAACTTTTATTGATATTTTTTTACCGAAAAGACTTTCGTATCCGATACAAAATTAAGTTGATTATGATATAATCTACTAAAAAATGAAATTTTGAAAATATACAAAAGCGACTCATCTTCATGATATACTGATAGTATAATTATTACAAAAAAACAATCTAACAACAGTCTAGATGATTTTGTAAAAGAAGTAATTAAACAAACAAAAATCAAATGATATAAAATAGAATCAACAAGACAAATAAAAATAAACTGTTTGTGAGAAAATATAGACTGAAAAACAATAAACTCAAAATTTATATGAAATCTCAATACAACTTACTTTTCTCATTCTTTTCTGAAACACAATAACAACATATACATCATATCATATTCCACACAAGATAACAAGGAAAGAAAAACATTTTCATCCGATGTGAAAAACATAAAATGTAAAAAATAATATTTTATAAAAAATAATACTCCATGAGCAAATTAAATCTCAAGTTTTATTATTGGGCATCAATAGCAAAAATAGTGCTAGGACTATTTATTGCTTTTATCACTTACACATCAATAAATATTTATGAAGATCCAGCAATCGCTGTTAGCTTGGGATTTATATGAATATTTATTTGAATACGATGAGTGAGTTTTTATTTATTTTTGTGGGGACAAAAGATTTTTCGTAAAGTAGAAAACTCTCGCATACTAAAAGATAGCTACAAACTCTCATTATTATTTGGGATATATATTATTATCAACATTCTCTTATTAATACTCTGATGATGGACCAAACTTCGATGAGTTTTATTGCTCGTAGGATTTATTTTAATACAAACTTTATTACTAGAAAGTAATCACGAAATAAACAATGAAAAATAAAATTATAGATTGTCTAAAAACTGTTTATGACCCAGAATTTCCGATGATAGACTTATATACCTTAGGTCTAATTTATGACATCAAAATAAATAAAAAAGATAAAATCATTGATTTGCTGATGACCTATACTACTCCATCTTGTCCAATGTGAGAACTACTACAACAATTATGTAAAAATGCTATCAATGAAAAATTCCCTGATTTTGTGGTAGAAATAGAAATCACTTTTGATCCTATGCGGAAGGTGTCTTTTATAAGAGATAAAGATTTACAAAAACTATTCCAAATATAGAAATTTTATTATATAACAACCATATTTATGAAACACAAAAGCAATATCCGAGTCACTATCCTAATGTTAATTTTTATTTGAATAATTGTCTTCTTTGTTTGTCCTTTCAATGTAAACGCTCCAGTCAATTCTCCAGCAGATGATGCTGTAATAACCTACAACGAAGAAAGCCGAAAAACCATGATTCCATCAGATTGTACATTCTTTTTTGATGGTTGCAATAGTTGTGCTAGACAGGAAAATTGAGAAATTGTTTGTCATGAACTATACTGTGAAACCTATAAAAAACCAAGATGTACTGATAATGAAATAGTACAGTATAATGCAGACTCTCGAAAGGAGATAATTGCTGAAGACTGTCAGTCTTTCTTTGATGGATGTAATAATTGCAATAAGACTAAAAACTGAGAAATTATCTGTACTTTAATGTATTGTGAAACTTATGCAGAGCCAGTTTGTACAGATACAGAAGGTATCGATAACGAACAAGTACAACCTAACTGAATATGAAGAATTTGGATTGAACAACCCGATATCAGAGATCAAGAACCAAAAGAAATTTCACGAGAAGAAGCAAAAAATCTAATCTTAGCATGAAAAGTAAAGTCTATTTTTCAAACACACAGTCTAATAGTAGGATTAACTACCGATGAAGGATGGTTTACAACAATTGAGCCAATAATTGATGAAGTTTTTGAAATTGTTGAACAATGCTGAGATGTATGCAAAAATATTCGTCTCGCAACGGAGTAAAATTGTATAATAATCACAAACTGTATTTAGCCCCTAAAATCTTTTATGCTTTTTTTGAACATATCTAGCGATCAAGTAAACATAGAAATCCAAAATGAAAAACTCAAATTAGATCGTGATAAAATAGAAAATAAAATTTGACCAACTCTAGTAAAATTATACAGAAAATATAGTTTTGATAAAATTTTTTTATTAAACGGACCTGGCTGATTTACTAATCTAAGAGTGTGAACATTGGCCATCAATTTGTTGAATACTCTGGAGAAATGAGGTATTGATATTTATTCAATAAGTAAAATAGATTTTTTTAAGTATTTCATAAATCAAAACATTCTTCCAAACAAATGAATAATATATATCTGACAAAGAAAAAATGTTCGGTTGTATGATTTTGAAAAACAGAAATATGAAACAATCAAAATAGATAATATAGATAAAAAAGAAGATATATTCTTTGATTTGGTGTATGAAAAAGATTATTTCGATACAGAAACTATCGGTATTTTTTCTAAAAACAATAATATAATCTTGAAATATAAATGAAAAGAATTTGAAATTAGCTTAGAAAACTTAGATATCAAAGCTCAAAAAATGGTAGAAGCAAACTATTTTATTCAACCAATTATGTGAAAACAATGACAGTAAAAACTCAAAATGTTTTGGGAATAGATCGATGAAGTAAGTATATTTGATTAGCCTATGGCATAATATGACAAAGTGTTTTTTTCCCAATTTGATATTTATTGAATGATCAAATGATTTACTTCAATATTTCTGAAATAATTCAAAGGCAATATATCAAAAAAATTGTAATTTGACGACCTAGTAAACAAAAAGATATACAAGAGAAAATAGAAAACTTTATCAAAAGTTTGGGGTATATCATCGACAAAAGAAACATTACAATAGAAAAAGTAGAAGAAGATTATACAAGTGTCCAATCCGGCGAGATAGTCTCCAATTTCAAAAAAAATGTGGCTGAAGATACAGTTAGCGCTATGCTTATACTAGAAAGACGACACAAACAAAATCAAAAATAATTTTATTTTGTCGTTTTCACATATACCACCACTATTATTTCATCTATTAACTTTACGAACTTTATTAAAAAAATTCTTCCCTTGGGGAAGCTGGGCCCCCGCAGTATTGCGGGGTAGTTGGGGGTTAGATCCCCCTTAATCCCCCTTATTAAGGGGAACTTTACTCCCACCATTAAAAACCTTATAAACTTTATGAACTTTACGAACCCCGCCCCGCCCCGCAGCCCCGCAATACTGCGGGGCGGGGCGGGCTATGTGGCGGGGCAGGCTTTCTAACTTGATATGAACTACTCACTAATTCACCTCTCCAGTAACAGTATTTACAATCACAGTCTCTCACTCATTTTTATGTAAAGGGACTTGTATTTCCAATCCTGTCTCAATAATTGCTGGTTTTGTACCAGACTGAGCTCTATTTCATTTTACCCCAGGAACAGTAGATACAATAGTATAAGTAATAGCATTAGGTAAAATTACACCGATAACCTCTCACTCAAATATCATAAGATAAACATCTAAATTTTCTTTTAAATAATCTATTACATCATCAATTTTATCCTTTGGCAAATCATACATTTCTCATGTATCATTTTCCATAAAAGTATAAAAATCTCATGCAGAGTACAAAAATATTGCCATATTTGTCTGGACTTCTGCTTGTTCCAAAGTAGTTCCTGCATTGTAAGTAAAAACATTTGTCTTTCAACTCACAATATCTTTTACTTTAAATGTATCAGTAGCTCCTCCTCTACCCATATGAGTATGAGAAGTATCTATTACTTTAAAAAGTTTGCCATCTATTTGCAAAATCATTCATTTTTTCACCTTTGATGTTTCTATTTTTACCATCACAAAAAATAAAGAAATAAAACAGTCATCGACTCCGACTTTTCGGAATAAAAAACTTAAAAAATTTTCACATTATGATAAATAACATATCCACTTACTAATGATTCTACCAAAAATAGCAAGCAGAACAGAATTTTTTAAAAAAACAATCAAAACAAGTGGTTCCAACAAATTTATTTAAGTTTATATCAAGTTATTTTAATCAGAAACCCAAGCTTTTACATCTCAGATTATATTTTTTTTAACTCACATCACCTTTAAATTTAATTTCGAAAACTGATCTTGTTCCTCATCTCAATATTTTTGTATCACAAAACTTATCATATCTCACCTTTTCGGGAATCTTTCTAAATAACTCATAATAAAGTATCAGATAGTTTCCCCAGAAAAAACAGATTCTTCCATTTCTATATCATCAAACTCCAAATCAAATCTTCCCAAAACTTCCTCCACTCTTACCTCAGAATGAAACAAATATGAACCATTTTCATAAGCTCTTATAGAATCGACTTCATCGTCAGTTTCATCCCAAATTTCACCAAACACCTCTTCTACAACATCTTCCAAAGAGACTAGTCAAGCTACTCAACCATACTCATCTATAACTATAGCTATATGCTTGCGAGTTCTTTTGAAAATATCTAATAACAAATGTATTGGTTTTGTCAGAGGAACTTTTATCAAGGTACTCAGATTTAATTCAGATAGCTTTTTTTCTCACATTCCTTTTCTTTGCACTTTAAACAATTCTTTGAGAGTAACTACCCATTCAGAATTATCAACATCTCAACTGTGAACTAATATACGAGTATGTGAAAATTGTAACAATTTTTCTATTGCTTCATCTACAGACAAATCACAAGATATAGCATCTATTTTGACTCTAGGAGTCATGACTTCTTCACAAGTAATCTCATAAAAATTTAACATATTTTTTATCCTTTCATGTTCTCATTTTTCCAAAACTCACATATCTTTTCACATATCTATAAATGCCTCCAATTCTTCATCAGTCATGGAGCGTTCTTTTTTTGTTTTTTGAAGTTTTTTCATCAAAAGCTCTATTGAAATAATGATAGGATAGAGAATTATTTGTAAAACAACATAAACTTTAGAAACAGATAATGCTATTTTGTCCGCGTAACGATTGGCTAATGTTTTTGGGAATATTTCTCAAAACAAAAGTAGCAATAATGTAACAACTCAAGTAGAGGCTCATACAGCAGCACTTTGGGCAACTCATAAAGAATTTGCAATATTTATTGCAATACTAGTAGCCAAAGATGCTGTAAAAATATTTACTAAATTATTTCAAACCAATAAGGTAATAAGCAACCTATCCTTGTTGGATTTGAGTTTTTTTAATTCAACAGCTCAAAATTTTTTTTGTCTTATAAAAGCATCTACTCTATACTCAGGAATAGATGTAAACGCGGTTTCACTACCAGAAAAAAATGCTGACAAAAAGAATAAGACTAAGAAAACGATAATTAAGACGGGGTCCATATGGGTAGTTCCAAATGACGAATTAAAATTTTGTATTGAAAGTATTATAATGTTCTATATAAGTTTTTCAAGATGATTTACAATTTCCAATTCTCCCATCACCCCTACACCTATTTTGATATTTAATACTTCATTACGAACATTTTTTACTGTAATAACGGGCGGTTGATAACCGCCCCTACATCATTTTATAATTCACCCCGCTAAGCGGGGTTTCAACACTTTATCACTTTATCATTTTATCACTTTATCACTTTATCATTTTATCACTTTATCACTTTATCATTTTATCATTTTATCATTTTATCGTGAGCGAAGCGAACTTTTTAACCTTATAACCTCTCAGTACACATGCTTATCGCAGTAGACAAACCACAGTGACTAAGTAGCTTCGATATAATCCGTGCCCTAAAAAGAGAACTTGGAGAAAAGAAAATTTGACACAGTGGGACATTGGATCCCATGGCTACTGGACTACTTTTGATATGAACAGACAAAGATACCAAGAAATTACATGAACTAACTGGGCTTGACAAAAAATATATTACCACAATAGACTTCTCAAAAGAATCAGACACATGGGACTTGGATTATCGAGAATATTTTGAAAAATATAAAATAAAAGATAATTGAATTATCATACAAAATAATTTTATTTCAGGTCCCAAAATTGAAGACATAAAACTTAAATTAGGCTCAATTATTCCTCATTGAAATCTACCACTTACCCCATTTAGCGCAAAGAAAAAAAATGGTAAAAAATTATATGAATTAGCCAGAGAATGAATTCAAGAAATAGAATACAAAACCATGAAAATAAATTGATATGAAATATTGGAGTATAATTTCCCCGAATTGATTCTAAAACTAGATGTATGATCCGGAACCTACATTAGATCAATATGATACCGACTTTGAAAAGAGTTTTGAACTGGATGAATTCTTACAAAGCTTAGAAGAATAAGTATGTGAAAATATAATTTAGATGAAATTGAACTGGATAAAAAATGAACTTTCTTTATAAAAGACTGATGAGAAATAGATTTCAAATACAAAGTAGTTTAAAAGTTTGTAAGGTTGCAAGTCGATGGTTATCCTGTATAGGTTTAGTAATTCGGTAACAAAAAAGTAAAATTGATAAAAATTTTACAATATAAGTTACCAAAATGACAATGAAAAAGATAGAAGATGCTGTAAAGAAAAATTATATATGAAGATATTT
>Ga0209719_1002359_pt1 | contig 19845 bp, 15 predicted proteins | sample AD_JPNAS2_MetaG_FD_184421 | JGI IMG/M metagenome (GOLD analysis project Ga0209719, IMG submission 184421) | Active sludge microbial communities of municipal wastewater-treating anaerobic digesters from Japan - AD_JPNAS2_MetaG (SPAdes) (version 2) | ecosystem: Engineered > Bioreactor > Anaerobic...
TCAGGTCGTCAGCCGAGCGGGGTCGGGTCCGAGCAGGCGATCCGCTGCAGCGGGAACGCCACTGAGCGGGCGAGGGTGGGCGCGCCGCCGGAGGTGTTCTGGGGCCTCACGTTCGCCGGAAGGACGCTGGCGGGGACGTAGCCGACGCACAGCCGAACGGTCTTCGGTGGGGACGGCAGGCTGACGGCCTTGTCGCCGTCCAGGTCAGAGAAGGGGACGAACGGCCGGGCCACGATCAGCGTCCCTTCCGACGTCGCGTGCGGGGCCACCTCCACCACGCCGGTGGCGGGCGCCTGCACGTATTGCAGGTCTTGGCGGACCGGGAAGAAGATCAGCGCCAGCGCCACCCCGTCGCGGGAACCGTCAGGAACCGCGGAAACCGTCGGATGGGCCGGGTCTGAGGCGAGCGCGGGCGGGGCCGATGCAGCCCAGAGGGCCTCGCCGAGGGTGTTCTCGACGCGATAACTGATTCGCACCTGCGTGGCCTCAACGTCGATCTTGGCCACCACCCGGACGTCGGTGTTCGCCGCGTCCTTGGTGATGTCGACGGGGCTGGCCACGGCGCATCCCGACACAGGGGCCAGCAGCGCCGCCAGGACACCCCACCGTTGCCAGCGGGCACGTGAGCGTTTGATCACTGGTGCTCCTCCTGGGCCGGCCCATGCCCTGCCAGAACCCATTCGCGGGCTCGCGCAGCGGACGGTCTTGCTAGTCAGCCTAGTTCGCCTCGCGACCGCTCCCTCCGACGCGATGCCGTCCAACCTGTCGACTGACGATGGGGGTACTCGTGGTGCCTGGAACGACGAGGACTCCCGGCGCACGGCATACCCCTCTAACGTCGTGGAGGCGGCCACCCACGGGCCGGACCTACCGACGATCGCACCGCAAAGGACCACAGATGCACACTCGACTGCTCGGGCAGGGCCTCGAAGTCTCCGCCGTGGGCCTCGGCTGCATGGGCATGTCCCAGAGCTACGGCCCCAACCCCGGTGACCGGGACGACATGATCGGAGTGATCCGGTATGCCGTCGAAACGGCGGGGATCACGTTCTTCGACACGGCCGAGGTCTACGGGCCCTTTGTCAACGAGGAGCTCGTCGGGGACGCGCTGCGGCCGCTGCGCGATCGCGTCGTCATCGCCACGAAGTTCGGTTTCGACCTCGACGCTGACGGCGGCAACCATGGCTTGAACTCGCGGCCCGAGCGGATCCGTCAGGTCGCGGACGCGTCGCTGCAGCGGCTGGGCACGGAGGTCATCGACCTCTTCTATCAGCACCGCGTCGACCCCAACGTCCCGATCGAGGAGGTGGCCGGCGCGGTCGGTGAGCTCGTCGCGGCAGGCAAGGTGCGCCACTTCGGGCTGTCCGAGGCGAGCGCCCGCACGATCCGGCGCGCGCACGCGGTCCACCCGGTCACAGCTGTCCAGAGCGAGTACTCGTTGTGGACCCGCGACCCGGAGCCGGAGGTGCTGCCCACGTGCGCCGAGCTCGGCATCGGTTTCGTGCCGTTCAGCCCGCTGGGCAAGGGCTTCTTGACGGGGACGGTCGACACGTCGACGACCTTCAGCGCTGGTGACATCCGGGGCACGATCCCCCGGTTCGAGGCGGACAACCTCACGGCCAACCAGGCGCTCGTGGCGCGGGTGCGTAGCCTCGCCGATGCGAAGGGCTGCACGCCTGGGCAGGTCGCGCTGGCTTGGCTGCTGGCGCAAGGGCCGCGGATCGTGCCGATCCCCGGCACGCGTCGCCGAGAGCGGCTCGACGAGAACGCTGGCGCGACCACGGTGAGCTTGAGCGCCGACGAGGTCGATGACCTGTCCGGGTTGGCGGCACGGATGGGTGTGCAGGGTGAGCGCTACAACGAGGGTGGCCTGTCGATGTTGGACCGCTGACCCGCCGCGTCGCGGCTGAACAGTCATCCCCCTTGTTCTCAGGGCCCTCGCCGCGCTTGTTCGGCCTGGCAGAGCAGCTCGTCCATCCGCGAGCATCATGGATACCGGCACACCGCGACGACACGCTCACCCGCGCGTAACGCGGCTGCTGGTCGGTGACGACGCCTCAGGGTCGTCGTGATCGCGGAGGTGATCAAGCCTCGACTCGGACCTGCGCTTCCGTGCGCTGTTGGACCATTTCGAGGTCGCGGTCACGGCGCCGGCGCTGCGGTTCCGCACCGATGATCTCGGCGCGATCAGCAGCCGACTCCTGCAGGAGCTGGCCCCGGCGCGTCGGACGCGACCGTCACCCGGCGCAGAGCGAACCTTCGCCCGCTACTCCTGGCCGCGCAACGTCACCCAGCTGGGTGAGGCGCTGCAGCATGCGCTGCGCACCCGGCCGGTCGGTGAGATCCAGCACCAAGACCTCGCGGCATACTGCCGCACAGCATCCCGCCGGTTGCTACGCCCGAGCGCGACGCGATTGTGGCCGCTCTGCGCGAGGACCACGGCAATCGGGTGGTGGCCGCGAGCCACTTCGGAGTGTCGCGCAGCAGCCTCTACCGGAAGCTGCGGACCTACAACATCACCGCGTAGCGCGGCGTCAGCATTGACCCTCGTGGAGACGACGCTCGGTTCCCTGTATGCCGCGGGCGCTCGCGACGTCTCCGTCTGGTACATGAATGAAGTGCAAGACCGCCAAGCCGCCAACACCATTTCGATGCGGCTCAGATCGAGGTGACACTTCCAATCGTCGGCCCGAGGTGGTTTGGTCCACGACCTGGGGACGGGCCTCAGGAGGGAGCCCATTCGCCCTTGCGCAGCGAGTAGGTCACCCTGACCGGGGCGAATGGATCACCTCCAACCTGCGCAGAGGTGTACTGCTCTGGGTAGGCAAGGAACTCAGTTGTGACGATTCGAGATCCCTGGATTCGGACATCTCGGATCTGCCTGGCGGCTGGACCATACTCGTCGCCGGGGCCCGAATCGCCGCCCGACATCGTGGTCCCAATCTGACGTAGCGTCCCTCCTCGACCTACTGCGAAGACCGCCACCGACGGCATGATCGATGTCCGGCCGGCGCAACAGTAGGCCGGCTCACTCCCTGAGCAGCTGAGGAGCAACACCATCTCCTCTTGGCCATCAGAATCCACGTCGGTGCGCCCGAGAACTGAAGATCCAACGATGCTCGCTCCGTCGAAACTGCCGTCGGCTGCTCGGGCGACGCCGATGCCCTTCTCGAGCTTGATCGGCTCCTCCTGGTTCCAGGTGCCGCACACTCCAGCGGGAATGGTCGCGTTGAGTGCCTGCGCATCGCTCAAGACGGGGTTGATATCGTCGTTGATCGCTCCCATGACCTCGTTAGTGAGCTCAATGCTTCGCATGAGACTGGTGTGGAAGCACGGCCCGTTGAAGCTCTCCCACGGAGCGCTGGCGACATCGTTGGCGGAAGTGAGCCCCGCTCTTAAGCCAAGTTCGTCGGTCGCCCCGCGCACAGCCGACAGTTGGTACGAGCAGTCAAGGACCTTTGAATGCTTGGTGCCCGCCGTGGCGGACTCGTCGGTCACGATCATGTCGCCCACGGGCACGTCAGTCGTGTCCCACGGAAGTGTGAACCAACCCATGCGTGGTACTGAGAACGTAGTCCCGCCAGCGACCGCGTCCACGTAGATCGCCTTCGGAACCGGTTTCAGCGCTGCCAGCTCGGCAGATCCCGCGCGAAGGGCCCGCCCGGCCTCCCCGTCAAAAGCCGCGACCGGATCCGGCAGGGTTGCACATAGGGCGTCATCCATCCGCGCACTCGTCACCTGACCGCAGGCCGAGAGTACCAAGCGGATGACGGCGAGAGCTTTGTTAGCCGACGATCCGGCATCGAGGGCGCCCGCAGCGAGCAGGGCCGCGATGGACCCGGTATTCGGCGTACCCATCGTCAAGATGGTGCTGATTGCCGAACTGCGGTCCGGATTGGCGGCGGCATACCGAGCGATGAGGCCGCCCATCGAGTGGCCGACAAGGATCACCTTCTGGTGCGAGGCTGCCGCGAGACAGTCGACGACCTTGCCGAGCGCCGGGCCGAGGTGAGCGTCCGTGACCCAACGCCCCGAATAGGGGTGATAATCGAAGGTGAATACCGCCGCGCCTGGGATCCCTTGCAACTGCCCCACAAGGGAGCGTGGGACCTGTGCCTTGGCCAGCTTGTTCGCCGTGAGATCTATGAGATGCGAGAAGGCGCCCTGAGTGTCGTCGCTGCCGTCGCTATTCGGATGTATCGATCGACTGGTCCACCCGTGCACGAGGATCACCGGAACCCAGGTGCCGCGCGACGCAACCGGCGTGATCGGACCACCGTTGGGGGTTCGTTCGGAGGAAACGACCGGAGCCAGTTCGACGCGGACATCGTCCAAGGCCAGATTCTCGCTGCCGCAGTTCCACGACGCGGGTGAGTCGCCCGGTGTCGCCGTGGCGCCCGGAGTTGCGACTCCCAGGGCGGTTACGACCGCCAGGACAACAATCCCGGCAACCCGCGCGATCACGGTGTAACCCCGGAGGCCGTCCCCGTCACGGGAAGGGTTGCCAGGACCTTCCATGCTCCAGACTCCTTCGCCAGGACCGCGAGGTAGATCCGTGGCTCCCCGCCGCCGCTAGTAACCGTGACGCGCATGACCCCTCCTAGGCCGGTCCCGTCGGGACGCCAGGTCGACGGTTCCGGAGTGACAGCCGTGCCCGGTGGGAAGGCGGTTCGCGCCTGATCGGGAGTGAATCCGCTTCCAGCGGCTATCAGTTCTTCGGGCGATGATGCGAGGCGGCTGAGTGCAGCCCCAATTGTGGAGGCCTCTACATCGGAGATCGATGAGGTCGAAGTGTGCGTTGGCGTGGGCACCGAAGGGGCGCCAGAGTCACACCCGCCGATTACGGTGAGTCCAATGACGAGACAGCTAACGTAAATCAGCCGGACCATGGCAGCAATCTACGTCAGTTCACCTTGTCTGCGCTTCCGATGAAAACTCACGTGCGCTACTTGCACTCGGCGTTCCGCACTGGGGGGGACCGGGAAGTCCAAGTCCGAGGTCTCCCGGAGGTCTCCCGGATCTGTGCAAGTCTCGACGAGTCCGTCGGTGCTTTTCCGGCCCGACCCCTGGACCACGTCGCGCTCCCGGTACGTAGCCGGGACCTACCGGATGGCTTCCTTGCGGAACTCGTCGTACGTGCCGGCCAGGTACCTGACCAGCGACACCTGGAAGTCGGGGTTCGAGAAGAACAGGTCGAACAACAGCGCGCCGTTCTTGTCGTGTCGCTCGACCAGCAAGTCCTTGACCTTCTGCTCCAACACCATCTCGAACTGGCTGCGGTCGTTGTTGAGCGCCACCTCGCGCATCTCGTCGTCTTCCTTGACGACGACCCACTGCTGGTCGACCCAGACCTTGTCGGCCTCGCCCAGGTCAGCACCGTAGCGCTCGTTCATCGCCGAGATCAGCGCCGACAGTCGATCCACGATCGGCTCAGTCTTGGAGCCCACACCCTCGCCGGGCAGCGCGACCCCAGGCTCATCAGTCCCGCTCAGCGTGATCGCCGCGTCCGACGTCACGGCAATCCGCAGGTGTGTCATCTGCACCGACTTGCTGATCTGCGGCATCGGACTGTTCTCGCCTGGCGGCAGTTCGACCAGCAACAACCGGCCATAGAGGAACAGCCGTTCCAAGTCGACGTCAACCCACGGGAGAACCTGGGCGAGGAAGGCATAGGCACGGCAGAAGTGCTCCAACCGCCCGCGGAACGCCTCCCGCGCCTCGTCCCCCAGCGCCACGAACCGCCCCACCGCCGGCCCGAGGCTGGCATAGACCACCGACTGCAACCGAGCCTCGCCAGACAACAGCGCCGCGACGCCGGCCTCCATCTCGGCCATCGACAGCACCCCGGCAGACATCAACTCGTGATCCATCGCGTAGAGGACCTGCGGCTCGGTGGGCGTCGTCATCGACTCCTCATAGAACGGCTCGAACGCCCCCTGGATCTCCTCCGCCGTGTTCGCGAAATCCAGCACGAACGTTTCCGTCTTCCCTGGGTGGGTTCGGTTCAACCGCGAGAGGGTCTGCACCGCAGCCACCCCCGACAGCTTCTTGTCGACGTACATCGTGTGCAGCAGGGGCTCGTCGAACCCGGTCTGATACTTCTCGGCCACGACGAGCACCTGGAACTCATCCCCGTGGAACCGCTTGGGCAGCGCCGCCTCGGAGAATCCGTTGATCCCCGCCTCTGTGACCGCCGCGTCCCCCGGCGCATCGGGGTCGATCACCGCGCCAGAGAACGCCACGAGGGTGCGCAATGGCCGCTCCCCGAGGTCGTACCCCTTCTTCGAGATGTATGCCGCGAGCGCGGCGTGCGTCCGCACCGCATGCAGTCGCGAGCGTGTCACCACCATCGCCTTGGCGCAGCCGTCGATCTTGCCGGCCGTCTTCTGCCGGAAGTGCTCGATGATCACCTCGGCCTTGGCGTCCAGCTCATAAGGGTGCAGCGACGCGAAGCGTGCCAGCGCCGCCCGCCCCTTGCGCGTCTCCATCTCCGGGTCGTTGCGCGGATGAAAGTTGGCCAGTTTGTAATAGACCCCGTAGGTCGTGTAGTTCGCCAGCACGTCGAGGATGAACCCCTCGGCGATCGCCTGGCGCATCGAATAGGTGTGGAACGGCCGCTTGGTCCCGTCCGGCCCCAACTGCCCGAAGAGCTCGCGCGTCTTGTCCTTCGGGGTCGCCGTGAACGCGAAGAACGACAGGTTCTTCTGCTTCCCTCGGGTCCGCGCGCTCTCCCACAGTGCCGCTTCGGCCGAGTCCGCAGTCTCCGCGTATGCCGTGCCCTCCTCCTCTTCGGCGGCCGCGAGGGCGGCATACTCCTCGCCGGCGGAACCGAGCACCTTCTTGAGTTTTGAGACCGACTCGCCCGAGGTGGAGGAGTGCGCCTCGTCAACGATCACCGCGAACCGCCGCCCGGCGACTCCCTTCCCCGCGTCAGCCCCACCAGCCTGGGCCACCTCTTTGGCTGCCAGCGCGGCGACGACCGGGAACTTCTGCAGCGTCGTGATGATGACTCGCGCCGCGTGCCCCTCCAACGCCGCCTTGAGCTGCGCGGAGTCTTCGTTGATCCGCACGATCATCCCGGGAGTGTGCTCGATCCCCGACACGGTGTCTTGCAGTTGCCGGTCGAGCACCTTGCGGTCGGTGATGACGACGACCTTGTCGAAGATCGGTGCGTCATCAGGCCCGTGCAGCCGAGAGAGCGCGTGGGCTGTCCACGCAATGGTGTTCGACTTGCCAGACCCGGCAGAGTGCTGGACGAGTCGGTCGACCCCGGCACCGTCACGGTAGGTCGCCTCGAGCAGCGAGCGCACGGCGTGCCATTGGTGGAACCGCGGGAAGAGGACTTTGTCGCCCGTCGTGTGGATGAACGACCCGAGCAGGTCGAGCCAGGCATCGCGTTGCCACACCTGCTCCCAGAGGTATGCCGTCTGGTAACCGTCGGTCGCGGGCGGGTTCCCGGCGGTCCCCGTGTTTCCGCCACCACCGGTGCCTTGATCGAAGGGGAGGAAGACCGTGTCCTGCCCGGCGAGCCGGGTCGTCATCGCTACCCGGTGCGGGTCGACCGCGAAGTGCACCATCGTCCGGGATCGGAAGATGAGGTCGTGGGGGTTGCGGTCCGAGCGATATTGCGTCATCGCTTGCTCGATGGTCTGGCCGGTCAACGGGTTCTTCAACTCCGCCGTGGCGACCGGAATCCCATTGACGACCAGCGCGAGGTCGATGGAGTCGGCGGGCCGGGACTCCGAGTGGTGCAACTGGCGGACGACGCTGAGCCGGTTGGCGGCATACCGCTGGGTCTGTTGCTCATTGAGGCCGCTGGCCGGCTTGAAGTAGCAGAGGCGCACGCTCACCCCGCAGTCTTTGACAGGGGAGCGCAGCACGCTGATCGTGCCGCGGTGGTCGAGCGCCGCGACCACGGCCTTGACGAACTTATCGCGTGCCATGGCCTCGCCACCGTGGCGCGTCACCAGTTTCGCCCACTCCTTGGGCTGGGACTGCTGGACGAAGGCGATGACCTCCTCGCCGAAAACGCCGGTCTTCCGGTCGTATGCCGCGGGCGCGAGTCGCTGCCAACCGTGTCCGAGGAGGTGGGCCTCGATGTTCGCCTCGAACGTCGCCTCATGCGTGATGCTCACGAACCCTGCGCTCCCTGCCGCTGTGCTGGCTGACAGGTTCGACCCTAACCCGCTGGGAGTCTGCTGCGCCTGTTGGAACCTATACATCCAGTGGAGCGCGTTATAGGAAACCCCGAAATCCTATAAGTCGAGCTCGGTCGACACAGAGAGCTGAATGGTTCCGCCCGGTACCTCAGGACGGAGTGGGGCCCACCCACCAAGGAAGCCGCCTGCTGGGTCGGGGCTGCTGAACCGTCGGACCGCGGCGGGTTCAGCCTGGTATGCCGCTCCCCGCCGTCGTCACGTCCAGCTCACCCGTGACCGCCGCCGTAATCAACGCCTGCTTGTAAGACTGCAAGAGAGAGACGGCGTGCCCAATCATCGCCACACCTTCTGTGCCCTGCTTCTCCCAATACCGACAGCGTGACCAGACCGTGGCATCCTCTGGATGCCAGAACCGCAGTTCACGTGCTTGCTCGAAGTTCAAGCCCTCCCGATTGCCCCCTACCTGGGCGAGTCTGATTTGGTCCTGAACCACCTTCGACCTTATTAGCAGTGCGAGATGGCTGGGATTGATAGCTGTGGGACGAATAATGCACACGTGCTGGCTCACGTTGGCCGGTAGGGCCCTCCCATCAGCCACACAGCAGCGTCCAAGGCTTCCACCGGTGATGTTCAACAGCACGTCGCCTTCCCTGACCCGCGTGCTGGACATCTCTTCGTCGATTTCCGTGCTGATGAATGCCACATCATCGAGCCGCAAGCCATCGTTGTGAACATTCTGACTCCGAAGGAACGCAACTCCTTCGTCAAGGTACGCGTCCGCTCCGCCCCGTGGGGTCTTCCCGCTCCCGACCTTCGACGAAACGTCCTTGACACGGAGCCACTGACCGACGCCCTGTTGAGGCGTAAGCAAGCCGTTTACAGCGGACGCGATCCACTCCAACAGGTTGTCGATCTGCTTGCGTTGGGCGGCGATGATCTGGTCGATACGGGCGACGCGGTCGTCGAGGAAGTCCGCGATCCGCCGCTGCTCCTCACGGGGAGGCATTGGCAATGAATTCGCGGTGAAGTCTCCAAATTTGATTGACTGCCCGTCTCTCAGCTGTTCGAGCCCTGACGAGAGCTCTTCAATGAAGGGGCGGGACTTGAGCACCCACCGGAAGTAGGTCGACTCGACCGATGCCAAGGGCTCAATCACCGTGTAGGCCGAACTGACCTTGCCAGTCAGGTCAGACCTCTCCAGACCGCCTTGGAAACTACGAAGATGCGCGATGAAGTCGCCTGGTTCGACATGCTTCATGCTGTCCGGGGTCGACAGATTTAGAACCACCTTGCTGCCGGTCCGTGCCATGTAGTCCGCCTGGGACAACACTCCGAGATGCTGCGACGGCGTCAGGTGGAGGTCACTGGGCTTTGATGGCTCGCGTCGCTCCCTGAAGTGACGTCGTGGATTCACCTCCGACCAACCCGGGGGCAGCGCGGCTAGCCAGTTGCTCACAGGCCGAGTCCGCTCATCCAGGCCTGGATCTGGGACTCGAGATCTTTAATCTCGGCGGCGATTTCCGCGACGGGGCGGGGTGGGGTGTAGACGTAGAACTGGCGGGTGAAGGGGATCTCGAATCCGACCTTCGTCTTGGTGTGGTCGATCCACGCATCGGGAACGTAGGGCCGGATCTCGGTCTCCAGGTGGGCTTCGGCGGTTTCCTTGAGGGCCTTCTCGCGCTCCCTATGCCCGAGGGCCAGCCATCCCTCGGGCAGAGGGACGTTCTCCTGATCGCGCACGTCCGGGTCAGGCTCGGCGTGCCCACCTCGGCCCGCCGCGATGGGTGCCTCAGGATCGGCGATGGCGCACGCCTTGGCAAAGACCTTCTTCTGCGCCGGAGTCAGGCCGGGCACCACGGCCAACAGGGCCTTCTCGGTGGCGAAGCGCTGACCGACCAACCCGGCGTGGGCGGCATACACCCCGTCGGCGACGGCCTCGGGGGTGACCTCCCAGCGGCGGCGCATCGGACGCTCCACCGTGATGCGCTGGAAACCGAATGTCTCGTTGGTGAGGACCTTGACGCGAGGGTCGGCGGCATACTCACCGCGTGCCCCGCCGTAGAGCATCGCGATCTGGCCGATCGCGTCGCTCGTGAGCTCTTTTCGCTTGTCTCCCAACGACTTGCGCATCTTGGTGCCGAGCTCGCGGGCGTCGATGAGCTTGACGGTGCCGCGATCCTCTTCGGCTTTGGCGTTGGTGAGGATCCAGACGTAGGTGGAGATGCCGGTGTTGTAGAACATCTGGTCGGGGAGGGCGACGATGCCTTCGAGCCAGTCGTTCTCCAGGATCCAGCGTCGGATCTCCGACTCGCCGGAGCCAGCCTGGCCGGAGAAGAGCGGTGAGCCGGACAACACGATCCCCACCCTGGAGCCAGTCGGCTTCATCTTGCTGAGCATGTGCTGCAGGAAGAGGAACGAGCCGTCCGAGACACGGGGAAGGCCGGCGCCGAAGCGGCCGTTGAAGCCTTGCTTCTCGTTCTCAGTCTTGATCGGCGCGGCATACGCCTTCCAGTCGACGCCGTAGGGGGGGTTGGCGAGGATGACGTCGAACTTCTCGGTGCGGAAGGCGTCCTGCGTGAGGGTGTTGCCGCGGCGGAACTGGTCTGGGTCAGCGTTGGCGATCTGCATCATCAGGTCGGACTGGGCGATGGCCCAGGTCTCGTCGTTGAGCTCCTGGCCGAAGACGCTGACGATGGCAGCGGGGTTGAGCTCCTTGAGGTGGGCCATCGCTGTCATGAGCATGCCGCCGGTCCCGGCCGCCGGGTCATAGACAGTGCGGACGGGCCTCGGGTTGCTCGTCAGGTCGGTCGCGGTCTGGCCTGAGATGAGCAGGTTGACCATGAGGCGGATGACTTCGCGTGGGGTGTAGTGCTCACCGGCGGTCTCGTTGCTCATTTCGGAGAACTTCCGCAGCAGCTCCTCGAAGATGTAGCCCATCGCCTCGTTGCTCACGCTGGTCGGGCGCAGGTCGAGGTCCGCGAAGTCCGCGAGCACCGCATACAGGATGCCCGCGCGGTCCATCCGCTCGATCTTGCCGAGGAACGCGTAGGCGTCGATGACCTCCGCCGCCTCCTTGGACAGACAGCTGATGTATCGCGCGAGGTTGTCGGCGAGGTGCTTGTCGTCGTGCAGGAGGGTCGCGAACGTGAGCGGCGAGATGTTGTAGAACCGGCGGCCGGCGGCCTTCTTGAGCAGTGCGTCCTGGCCGGGGCCGATCTGGGACATGCCCTTGGCCTTGGCGAGGACCGCGGCCTTGGTGGGTGCGAGGACCGCGTCCATGCGGCGCAGCACGAGGAGGGGGAGCATGACCGAGCCGTATTCGTGCTGCTTGAAAGTGCCGCGGAGCTTGTCGGCGACCTTCCAGACGAACGCAACCTTGTCATCGAAGCCCTGCGGTGCCATGCCCTGCCTCTCCTGCCAGCCAATGCCCCGCCCAACCTACCCCCGCAGGGGATGGTCACCCAGCAGCCGCCTGCTCGTGGATGTGGCTCTCGACTGGTGCACCCTCTCCACGGTCACGGTCGCGTTGGTGCAGCAGGCCCCTGGTGGTGGTACCGGTGCTGCTCGGCAGCCTGAGTAACGAGTGCGTCACTGGTCCGTCTCGACCCAGTCAACCGATTCGACGAATGGGCTCGGACGTTTCAGCGAGCGCGTCTCGATTGCGGCATGTACTGTTTGGAGTATTAGCTCCAGACGAGGGGGGAAGAATGCCGGTCCTCATACCAGAACGCACTATCGACTCAACCTTTGCGTTCGAGATACTTTCGGCAGCGCCAACGGCACTCCTGTGGTCTCCTGCCCAGAATCAAGGCGCAGGACGGACTCTCCGAACGCCAGACCACGAACTTCGGGGGGCGCGGCGCAAGTTGGTCTTCGAGTGCAAGACCATTTACACGCCTAGCCAGGCTCCGACGACCTGGGTAGTCAGGATCCCAACCGACCAACTCGATGATTACATTGCACAGGGTCTACCCAACCTGGTCTACGTGCTTCCAGCCCTGCCTCATACCCCGGCGTCTCCCTGGCTACGTACAGGATGCACGGATCCTGAACCAGATACTCTTGCCTGCTCGGCGTGCGCAAACCCCACCCTTTCTTCTGGTGGTCCGGTATATTGGCGGCGATGGGCCGGACGGTATCGTCCAGTGAGCACAGCGCCCGCACATCAACGGCTTCTACCGTGGTTCAACCATTGGGCATGGTGTGTTACGGCCCGATCGCTGCGCAGCTATTTGTGGAGGAACGGAGCCCCTCGACAGATTGTGGACCATCCTGCTCAGGACAATCAACTACAGGCGATCCCCGGTGCGACGCGACTTTGCCATCTGCTTGCCGTAGTCCAATGTGACAACGATAATCCACCTGATGGCCCGACTGGCCACGGCTCCCCCACCGGCCCAGCAGACCGGTTCCCGGACGATGCTGACGGTCGCGCTCGACCACTAGGCGACGACGAGGCGGAACTTTTGAACTCGATGTCCACCGAATCCCTTGAGGGGCTCGTGCCCGGTGAGAACGAAACGCGACTGGTAGTGGCGTACTGAGCCGAGGTCTGGCCAGAGGCGTTCTCTCAGGCTCTTAGGTGCGGACCCAGGCTGTTCGGCGGGACGTACTTCGTCGTCGGGCACCCGGCACGAACGCTGACCTGCCTCGGCCTCACCGGCCGGTATCGAGAACGCTTTCAAAGCCCACCACCCCAGGGGGCTCGTACATGTGTCGAAGTAGTGGCATGCGCAGCCCTACTGCGATTGACTGGTCTTGTGACCAAAGCCGTTTCTTCCTCCGCAAGGAGGGCTTGGGCTCGAGCCGCTGCCGATCAGGCTACCCGCCTCGCGAAAGACGCTGCCGTTCTCCTCGAGCGAGGCTCTCACGGAAGCGCCTACGCGCTCGCCACTTTCGCTCTGGAAGAAGGAGGGAAGGCCCTGATCTGCTTGGATCCTGAAGCCTTCCTCGGTGACGGGGTGACTGAGGCCGAGGTGCTGGCCCGGCTCCGACGACATGAGATAAAGTTGGAAGCTGCTTTTAGTCCGTTTGCCTTGGCTGCACGGTTGTACGCGCTCAGCTCGCGTCTTTTCGGTCGCGGGATCGTCGATTTATCAGCCTTCAACGACTGGGCAAAGCGGCAGCACAAGGATCGGCTAGCGGCGATGTATGTTAACTTCACAGTTGGAGGAGGCATTGAGTCGCCCATTCGGTTCCCCGCCGATGAGTCCAGATTTGCCGTGGAGATGGCGACGATCCTGTGCGGCCAGTTCGTGCCAGCCTTAATCGATGCGGTGTATCCGCCGCAACCTCCCGAGGATGATCCGGCCGCTTGGCGGAGGTCAGCGCGCCAGATCAGGAGGGATGGCTGACTCGCCGTGGGCCCTGCGAGTTCGCCGGGATGACAGAACGTCGGTGGCAAAGCGGAGGCCTTCAACCCTGCGATTGTGGGCGAGAAGTAGTTGCCGTGGGTTCAGGTTCCGTGGGTTCAGCTCGTCAGGCGGAGACGACGGGGGCGGTGAGCGGGCCGTCGCCAGCGTTGGCGATCTCCCAGCGATAGCCGTCCGGATCGGCCGCGTAGCCGGAGTAGCCACCCCACTCGCGGCGCGTGGCCAGCTCGACGATCTGGCCTCCGGCACGTTCCATCTCGTCCAAGATCGCGTCGACCTCGGCATCGCTGGAGACGTTGTGCGCCAACGTGATCGGCGCGATCCCGGTGCCCAGATTGCTCGGCCCAACCTCAGCGGCGAAGGAGTCGCTTGCCCACAGGCTGAGGAGCAGATGCTCGCCCACGCGCAGCATGAGGACGTCATCGACGTCGAGAAATGCCTCCCAGCCGAGGCCGTCGACGTAGAAGCGACGCGAGGCGGCGAGGTCTCGGACGGCGAGCGTGATGAGGCTGATGCGTTGCTCCATGCCTCGATCCTGCCCGGCCCACCCCGCCGCGGACTACTCCGGCCCAACCACCAACGGCGCCAACTCGGCCCGGACAACAGCGCCATAGAACGCCACCCCCGCCGCCAACACGTCATCGTTGGCGTCGTACGACCGGCTGTGCAGCGGCGTCCCACCCTCGCCCTCAACCGTCCCGTTGCCGATGAACGAGAAGCACGCCGGGGCGTGCCGCGCAAAGACCCCGAAGTCCTCGCTCGGCATGATCGGCGCGCACTCGGCATCGACGCGCTCGGCGCCGAGCGCCGTCACGGCCGCCTCACCGGCCACCCGCGCGCAGCGCTCGTCGTTGATCGTCGGCGCGAACTCGTGGCTGTAGGTCACCGTGCACATCGCCCCATGCGCCGCTGCAATGCCCTCACTCAACTCTCGGATCCGACGCTCGAGCAGCCGCTGCACCTCAGGGTCGAAGCTGCGAGTGTCGCCGGTGATCCGGACCTGCCCAGGGATCGCGTTGCGGGCTCCGTCGGTATGAAACTCGGTGCAGGACAAGACCGCTGGCTTGAGCGGATCGACATTGCGAGCGACCACGGTCTGCAGCGCCAGCACAATCTCCGCCCCCACGACGAGCGGGTCGATGACCAGGTGCGGGCTCGCCGCGTGGCCACCGCGCCCGACAACGACGATCTCGAAGTTGTCCTCGCTTGCCATGATCGCCCCGGCGCGGGTGTGGAGGTGACCGGGCGGCATACCGGGCAGGTTGTGCAGCCCGTAGAGCGCGTCGACGGGGAACCGCTCGAAAACCCCGTCGTCAACCATCGCCTGCGCGCCGCGCCCGGGCTCCTCCGCCGGCTGGAAGAAGACGCGCAGCGTGCCGTCCCACCCCCCGTTCGAGGCGAGCTCGGCCGCCGCGCCGAGGACCATCGCCATGTGCCCGTCATGGCCGCACGCGTGCATCCGCCCCGCATGCCGCGAGCCGTGCGCGCGCCCAGGCATCTCGTCGATCGGCAGCGCATCCAGCTCGGCCCGCAGACCGACGGCGCGCCCCGCCTCGCCCCGCGTGAGGGACCCGAGGACCCCGGTCCCGCCGATGCCGCGGGCGACCGCGAAGCCGAGCTCCTCCAGCACGGCCGCGACATAGGCGGCGGTCGCGTGCTCCTCGAACGCCGTCTCCGGTATGCCGTGCAACTCCCGTCGCCAGCGGCGCACCCGCGTGTCCAGGTCCTCGGTCATGCCGGCATTCCTTCGGTGCTGAGGAGCACCACGACGGCGTCGTCGGGCAACTCGAGGTCGGCCCGGCGGTCCGGGTGGTGGAGGGCGGCGCGGACGCCGGCGAGGGGAGCGGCGCCACACGGCCCGGACGACACGCCCAGCGCGACCAGGTCGGCCGATGCGGCGAGCGCGGCCTCGTCGGTGACGACGACGGCAGCGTCGCAGCCCGCCGCGAGCACCGGCCACGCGAGGCTCGAGATGGTGCCGCAGTTGAGACCGGCCATGACCGTCGCGCCGGTGGGGGCCGTCGACGGGCGCCCGGTCGCGAGGCTGGTGATGACGCACGCGGCGGTGTCCGGCTCGACGGTGAGGACCCGCGCCGGCCCACGCGCTGCATCCCGATCCACGCCGCCCCGGCCCGGGTCCGCGCGCCGGTAGTGCGCGACCACGGCCTGCGCGAGCGAGCCGACGCCGACCGGCACCGCCACGAGGTCGGGAGCCCGCCCGAGTTGCTCGTCCACCTCGGCGAGCATCGTGTCGTAGCCCTCGACGATCCAGCCGGGCACCTCCTCATACCCGGGCCAGGCCGTATCCTGCACCAGCGCCCGCCCCGGCTCAGCCCCGGCGTGCTCGGCCGCGGCCCGGACGGCGTCGTCGTAGTCGCCATCGACCCTAATGACCGTCGCGCCTTCGCCCGCGATGTGCGCCGCGGTCTCGAGCAACATCACCGCCGGCACGAAGACCGTTGCGGTCGTCTTGAGGTATGCCGCCATCCGCGCCACCGCGTGCCCGTGGTTGCCATCGGTTGCGGTGACGAGGACAGCGGGCCCGCTCTGCAGGACCCGTGAGCAGGCCCACGACGCCCCGAGCACCTTGAAGGCAGGCAGGCCCAGGCGCGCCGATTCGTCCTTGACGAGGACCCGACCGACGCCGAGCTCCGCTGCGAGACTGGGCAAATCGACGAGCGGGGTGGGTGCATAGCCCGGGAGGGACTGATGGAATGCGCCCACCTGGGGTGCGGTCATCCCGGACACCCAGTGTCGCGCGCCGGCGTTGCTGTACCAGGTCGTCATCGGCCCAGTCTTCCCTGCCAGGCCCGAACGTCGCGACCCCTGCCCCTACCGCCGCGGCGGAGTTGACAAGTAAGCAATGTCTACATCAAGATCAGACCCGATGTAAGCGCCACCCACATACGGGCACGACCCCGCATTGGTATGCCGCGTCCGCGCCACGCGCACGCTGCTCCCGCACCCAGCGTGGGAAGCAACAAGCAGACGGAAGGGAGGACCACCGATGATGACGACCACCACGACGAGGTCGACCTATCACCACGGGGACTTGCGCGCTGCGCTGGTTGCCGCCGGGCTGGCGATGCTCGAGGCGGGCGAGCCGTTCTCCCTGCGTGCCCTCGCCCGGCAGGCTGGGGTGTCCCCGACGGCGCCCTACCGGCACTTCCCCGACCGTGATGCTCTGGAGTCAGCGCTCGCCGTCCGAGGCTTGCAGGACCTCATGGTGGCCTTGGCTCCCAACGGGCAGACCCCGGCGACGAGCGAGGAGGTCGCCGAACTCGGCGTTCGCTACGTCCGGTTCGCACTCGCTCGCCCCGCTCTCTTCCGCCTGATGTTCGGCCGCGAGTGCGACGACCAGAACGACGAGCGGGTCCACGCGGCCGCAGCGCTGCACGACCACCTCGCAACGGTTCTCGGCCACGTCTTTCCCAACGCTGACGCCGACGCTCTCGCAACGGCCGGGTGGTCTCTCGCTCACGGCCTGGCCTTCCTGCACCTCGACGGCAAACTCGCCAACTCCGATCCCGCGGCCGTCGACGCGCGGGTGCGGGCGGCATACGCGGCCGTCCTCCCGGCGACCACGAGCAAGCCCAAGCCGGCCGCCTCGAAACAGAGCAAGACCAAGGCAAGCAAGACGAAGCCCCGCGCCAAGAGCGACACCCGGAGGAAGTCATGAGCAAGCGAATCCTGCTGGTGGTCACCAACGTCGACCACTACGACGCCGACCCTTCGCACCCGACCGGCCTGTGGCTCTCGGAGCTGACCCACGCCTACGACATCTTCGAGAAGCACGGCTTCGAGCAGACGGCTACCTCGTCGCGGGCCGCAGCCTCACCGGCTTCTCCTGGCGCGAGGAGGTCCTCGCCCGCGTCGACAAACTCGTCCCCTACAACGTCGAGGAGCGGATCCAGGAGCGCGGCGCCCACTACTCCAAGGCCCTCCTGCCGTTCGTCTCCAATGCCGTCGTCGACGGCCGGCTCGTCACCGGCCAGAACCCCGGCTCGGCCAAGGAGACCGCGTCCAAGGTCGCCGCCGCTCTCGCCTGACCAAAGCGGCGCCGCTCACCCACCCAGAGGTATGCCGCCGCGCGCCCCCGTTCCCGTGTACGCGGTGCCATCATCGGGGCATGTCTGCACACAGCCGTCCGCCGAGGCCGTCGCACGCCTGGTACGAGAGCCAAGGGAATCTGGGGGGTCGCCTCAACTCGTTGCGTGCGGCGGTCCTGGGCGCCAACGACGGCATTGTGTCGGTGGCCGGGCTCGTCATTGGGGTGGCTGGCGCCACCTCCGACCGGCAAGCCCTCGTCGTTGCGGGGCTGGCCGGTCTGTCGGCTGGCGCCATGTCGATGGCGGTGGGCGAATACGTCTCCGTGAGCGCGCAACGTGACAGTGAGAAGGGCATGCTCGCGATTGAAGCGGCCGAGTTGGCCGCGATGCCCGAGGCGGAGCTGAGTGAGCTCGAGGGTTTGCTGGGTGAGGCCGGGATGAGTGAGCAGACGGCCAAAGCGGCCGCCCGCGAGTTGACCGAGCACGACGCGCTGGGCACGCACGCTCGCGTCGAGCTCGACATCGATCCCAGTCACGACCGAGCCAACCCGGTCACCGCTGCCTTGGCATCGCTCGGTGCGTTCATCGCCGGCGGGTTGATCCCGTTCTTGGCTGTGCTGTTCGCGCCGAACTCCGCGGCCGTCTTGGTCACGGTGATCGCCGTGGTCGTCGCGCTAGCCATCACGGGCTTCACCTCAGCTCGCTTGGGGCGGGCCCCTGAAGGCCGTGCCGTGGCCCGCAACGTGGTTGGCGGGCTCTTCGCGATGGGCGTGACCTACCTGATCGGCAACCTTTTCGGAACAGCCATCTCCTGACCGGCCCGCGGGAGGCGACCGCACGGCATACGAGCACGCAGGTATGCCGCCCCAGAACGCGCGACCGCGACGGTAGCGAGGTAGCTCATCAGAAGAGAAGCAGGCCGATGGCTGCCCCGACGATGATCGTGACCACGGACAGCACGAGCATGGGCACGAAGAAGCTGTGGTCGAACAACTTGCCACCCAACTTGGTCGTCCCCGTGAGGTCGAAGTTGGCCGCCGCGATCTGGGTGCCGTTGGCCGGCAGCGTGTAAACGCCACCCAGGGCACCGGCCCACATCCCCGTCACGACTCCGACCGGCAGACCCGCTGCCAGACCGATGGGCACGATGGTCCGCGTGGCGGTGGATTGACTCGTCGTCAGGGCCGACACGAGGAAGACGGCGAGGGCGAAGATGAAGGGCCAAGACCCCACCCACGTGCCAATCGACCTGAGGATGAAGGCCTCGTGGGCGGCGATGAAGGTCGAGGTGAGCCAGGCGATCCCATAGAGGGCGATCGCCGAGATCATGCCGGCCTTGAACACAGACTGGCTGGGCACGGTGCCCACCGTCGGCTTGCCGATGAAGAGGATCAGCACGCCGACCACGAACATCACCAGCACGATCGTGCTCGTCATGTCGACTGACGAGATCTTGCCGCCGACCTCGAAAGACGGCCGCAGGCCCGGGAAGATCCCGAACGCGACGATGGCCACGACCCCCAGCAGGAACGCGATCGCTGAGTTCCGCCCTGCCTCGGTGTAGGTCAGTTTGGCCGCCGCCGACTCGCCACCCGCACCCACGCCACCCGCGCCCGCACCCACGCCCGCGCCCGCGCCCTCGACCCGAGGCGGCGCCAGCTGCCCGGACGCAATCTTCGCCCGCACCTCGGGATCGTCCGCCAGCTCCAGCCCCATCCGGTTGACCACGAGCGACGTCACGACGATGCCAATCACGGAGGCGGGGAACGTGATTGCGAGGATCTGAGCCAACCCGAGGTTGTGCGGCGCGACGTCCGTGAGCGTCAGCATCGCCGCCATCGCGGCCGACACCGGCGAGGCCGCCAGAGCGACTCCCGCCTGCACCACGGTGATCGACATCGGTCGCGAGGGACGTATGCCGTTCTTATACGACACGTCGTAGATGACCGGCAACAGCGGATAGATGATGTTGCTCGTCCCCGCGCCGACGGAGAAGAGGAACGCCGTCAGGGGAGCGATGAGGGTGATCTGCTTGGGGCGCTTCTCGATGACCTGGGCCGCGACGGCGACCATCCAATCGATCCCCCCGGCCGCCTGCATGAGGGCGGCGGTCGTGACCACGGCCAGGATGATCGCCATGGCGGCGGCCGGCGGCTCACCCGGCGCCTCACCGAAGATGAAGACGAGGACGAAGGTGCCCAGGCCTCCCCAGAGGCCCACGCCCACCCCACCGGCCCGAGTGCCCATGACGATGGAGCCGAGAAC
>Ga0209719_1002375_pt1 | contig 19667 bp, 10 predicted proteins | sample AD_JPNAS2_MetaG_FD_184421 | JGI IMG/M metagenome (GOLD analysis project Ga0209719, IMG submission 184421) | Active sludge microbial communities of municipal wastewater-treating anaerobic digesters from Japan - AD_JPNAS2_MetaG (SPAdes) (version 2) | ecosystem: Engineered > Bioreactor > Anaerobic...
ACAATTCCCATAAACTGAACTTTCGTTTAAATTCATTTCTTTGAATTACTGATTCTGACAGACTTACTTTTTTAGTCATATGAATGTATTTTTAGCTACGGTTTGTCTTTTTGCATGAACGCTAACGGTTTCGGGCTTGGCGAAGGTGGCGATTTTCACCACAAATGTTGATGCGGAGAACCAAACTTTGATTAACCACAAATGTGTCTGCGGAGCACTGAACCGCCACTTTTGCCAAACCCGTGTTATCGGTTCGGTGTTCTTCTTTCGTCCTGTTTGTCAGTCGGTTGCGCGTTGGGTTTGCAAGCTCTTTGACAAAGCTTTGGTTGTAGCGTTGGCTTGTGCGGCTTTGGCAATGTGCTTGCAAAATGCGTTGGCTTATTGATGTCGGCTTATTCATTAACTGCAATTTCTTTAATTAAGTCAACTATTTTATTGTTGCTGAACTGTGTCTTAAATTCAATTTTTACTTTGCCGTCAAAGAATTTTTCAGCGTGTTTGATTTTGAATTTTTCTTCGTCACGAAGTCCGTCTTTGCTGTTTACGTCTTTGGTTTCAACAATGAAGTTTAGTTTTTGCCCTCCGTCTTTGAATTTCAAAACATAGGCAAAGTCAGGTGAATATGATTTGCCACCTGCAACTGGAATTTTAATTGAGTTCTTTGGAATCTTAGTAAACACAATCACTTCCTTTATCTCGGTTTTGATGTTTGATTTCTCTAAGTCAGAATCGTAATACAATTCTTCAAAGAAATAAGAATCTGCAACATCTTCGTCAGAAAACAAAACACCAACATCAGAAGCAGAAATTTCTTTCAGCACATTTCCTTTTTCGTCTGTAAGCTTTGTTGGATGAATGCTGTTTGAAACCTTTTTGTATTCAATAGAATACTTGTCAAATGCTTGTGTCATTAAGAAAAAGTCAAAGTTCTGTTTGATGATTCTCAATGTTGTTTGGTTAAGATATTTATTGATGTCGGTTTCTGCGTCAATGATTGATTGATGCAATGTTGCGATGTTTATATTCAGCATCTTTGAAAGCTCTTTCAAAAAGTCGCTGTATTTCATTATTGAAATAGTTGCGGTCTTTCGGTTGTAAATTGATTCAGGTTCGTTTACAACTGCTTTATTCTCTTTTATTTCAACTTTTGAAATTCTCTCATTTATTCCGTCCGAAGTGAAATTATCTTTTTGTGCTTTCAAAAACTCTGTGAACAGAGTTTTGAAGTTGGCTTCGTTGTCAAACTTATATTCAAGAATTACTTTCTCATTTAGTTTTTCCCAAAGATCTTTAAGTTCTTGATATTTCTCTGCTCTTACTACAACTTTCTTTTTCGGGTCGGTTGCTTTGCGAACCTTGTTAGAGTTTACACCTTCAAATATTCTTGGATAGTTTTGTTTGATAAAATCAAAGCCGCCTGTTTTGAATGAATTTGTTCGTGTGATGACGTTGTTCGTGTCCAAAACTTCCAAAAGTTCATCTTCGGTTGTTTCGTATAATTCGCAAATTTTCTTAATCATTATATCAGAAAGTTTGTCAGGAACTACTTCTATTGATATTGCTCCAGATTTCTGATTGATTTCGTTTACCAATTTATCTACAAAATCGCTTTCTGTGAAGTCTACAAAGTAGTTAAGATAAAATTGTTCGTCTTTTACACGATTGCCGTATTCATTTACTGGCAAACGCAAACCCCGACCAACTTCTTGCAGTTTTGAAATTTCGCTTCCACTACTTCGGAGTTTACAAATCTGAAATACATTCGGGTTATCCCATCCTTCACGCAAAGTCCATTTTGAGAAGATGAATCGTCTTGGGTTTTCTAAATCAAGCATTGCTTGTTTGTCGTGCAAGATTTCGTTTATCTCCTTTTCAATGGCTTCATCTTTTTCTGTATTGTCTTTTGAAAAATATCCTGCGTGTGTTATTGAAAGGTCAAGCAATGTTTTTTCAAGGTATGCTTTGTAAAAAACATCTTTTTCAGTTTTCAGCAGTTCTTTTATTTCCAATTCAATGTATTGTTCAACGGTTTTGCGGATATAACCGTCTTTGTTTCGATATTCGTCAATGTTGTCAATAAAAAACAGCGTAAGCGGTTTTATCTTCACATCTCTTGTTAGCAATGATTTTTCAATTTCAAAATGGTGTTTGATTGCTTTTTGAATCATTGTTTCCTGCAACTTTTCGGCATACGAATAAGGATTGATTTTATCGCCTTTTTTCATTTCCAATCCGTTTGATAAAACAACGGTGCTTTTGTTTAAATTTTCAATTGACAAATCACTCATTTCAGAATGAATCGTTTGTAAACTGTCCTTCTTTTTAAGCTTTACCGTTTTGCGTTTATCATTTTCGTTTAATTCAAAACTTGCTTCTGTTCCGTCTGAATCAGTAAACTTTACAATTGCATTTTTACCGCTGTCAAATTCTGTAATGTGTCCGATTACTCCTTTTACCAAATTTCTGTTAAATGAATCAACGGCTGTCAGCGTGTAAATCAAGTTTTCATAACCTTGAAAAGTTGCACCATAACGCAAGATAAATTGGGGCTTCATTTTCTGAATGTTCTCCCAAGTCTTATTGCCTTGCCCGAATTTGTGTGGCTCGTCAATAATCATAAAAGGTTTCGTTGCTCCAATGGCATCAAACGGAACAGTGTATTTGTCAAACAAACCTTTGTCAAAGCTTTTTTGCATTGTTTCAGAGTTAATCATACCTGCGTTGATAATCATAACCTGAATACTGTTTTTCTCAAAAGTTCCAGCATTTACAAAACTGGTTACTGCGGGTGGAATGAATGATTTTTTGCTTTTGCTGTTTTTCTGACTTTCTACGATATGCAAATGAAGCGTTTTGCCATATTGTTCTTTGAAATGCTCACGACTACTGTCCGATTTTAAAAAGTCAATCGTTCCTGCTTTGATGGATAAAGTTGGAACTACTACTATGAATTTGAAAATTCCGTAGTTTTTATTGAGTTCAAAAATTGTTTTGGTGTAAGTGTATGTTTTACCCGTTCCAGTTTCCATCATTATATCAATGATGTTGCTGTTACGCTTTATTTTTTCGTCAATACCGTTACTTTCTTGAACTGCTCTTAAATTTTGTGGATAAGCCCAATCGCTTAAAAAATCAAATGCAGGATTGATGTAGTTCTTATCCGCTTCTGTAGGCTGAACAAGGCTAATGTTCTCAAACACTGCAATAGTACTATCTACTGCGTGTGATTGATGGTTCAGGTTCTTCTCAAAATTAAATCCCTTCATATTAATACCTTGTTATAAAGTCAATGTCGCTTTTCTTCTTGTTGTTGTAAGTTTTTACGTTTTCTGAAATCTCTCGTAAACTCTTGCTCTCCAAGTGATAGCCAAAGGCGATGATGCTTTTGGGTTCAAAATGTTTGTCCGTGTCTATCTTTTCCAATAATGCTTTTAGGCTTTCTGTGGTAAAGCCTTTGTTCATTAAATACAATCTGCCATTGCCATAATAAGCGGTGTAACCACCTAAATCAAAACTTTCCAAATCTTGTGTTAATGGAATGCCGTCATACGTTTTCCAAGTAATAAGCAATGCCTTAATGTCGTCTTCTGTTAGTTTGCCAACATCAAACAGCGTTTGCGAACTGTCAAACTGTTCTGCTTCAAAATTGTAATCTTCCCAAATTGGAGTTGTTTCAAAAATTTTGAAACCTAAGTCGCCATCATATTCTGTTTTTTCATTTTTAATTTTACTAGCTGCACGAATAACTCTTTCTTTGGTTACATCAAAAATTGTAGGCACTTCAATACCCAAGTCATTCTTAACATAAGTGTAAGTTGTTTTACTTTTCTTTGGGTCAATTAATTCAGGAATTTGAACTAATATGAATTTTCGATTGGCTAAATCATCAGAATTCATATTTAATACAGCATCAGCTGTTGTTCCTGAACCAGCAAAAAAATCAAGGATTAATTCATCTGAACTACAGCTAATAGTTATTAATCGCTTCAGAAAATCAGTCGGTTTGGGATTTTCAAATAGTTTCTTTTTCTCGAATAGTTGTTTCAGTTCGATACTGCCCTTTTTGTTACCATCAATATCTGTCCATAAGTTTGAAACTTGCTTTGTCCGTTCTGATAAGTAGTATTTCACGTAAGGTTTCCACTTCGACTTAAATTTTGAAATATCTACATTCTCATTTGTCACTGATGAGTAATCTGTGATTTCATCTTCTTCATTTTCGTCTTCATCATCATCAAATTCTTCTATATCTTCTCCGTTTTCTTTCCAAACTATTAGCCCTTCGTCCAAGAATTTTTGAAATTTATCCTTGCCAGTTCTCCATCGACTTAAATAGTCAGTAGGTCCAATGGGAAATACTTGACTACCATCTGGAGCTGTTATCGGAAAGAACATTCCTTCCCTATCTTCTTTACGGTCTGCATTTCCAGTCTTTCTTAACTGTAAAAGTGCGTATTTGCCTTTGCCATCATTGTCGTCATTATTAAACCTATTTAGGTCTTTACCTTTTAACGGAATGCCTTTTAACTGAAACTTTGCTGTCTTTGAGTAGCATAGACAAGAATCATACGAACTACCAATTTTAAGTGCTTCTTGTCCCGTTGTAGTTCCTGTTGCTCTTATTATTATACCCCTGAAATTTTCTTCTCCAAAAATTTCGTCCATCAATAATCTGAGTTGAGCCACTTCATTATCATCAATAGACACAAAAATCACCCCATCGTCTTTTAATAATTGCTTTGCAATATAAAGTCGTGGATACATAAATGTAAGCCAAGCCGAATGACTGTTACTTTTTTGTTTTGTAAAATCTAAAATCCGTTTCGCTTTTTCTTCGTCAATGCCAATTAAGTTTTGTAATTCTTTTACGGTAAACTTTCTATCATCTTCATATACAAAGCCATCACTGCCCGTGTTGTATGGCGGGTCTATGTAAATCATTTTTACTTGTTCGTAATAGGCATTGGCAAGGTGTTTCAGCACTTCCAAATTATCGCCTTTTATGAGCAAGTTTTCAGAATTAGCGTTTTCGGGTTTGCTATTATGAGTTTCGTCTGCTTTTAGCAAAGTGGTGGCAGGGTCGCTCGCCAAAAGTCTTGCGTAGCTTTTGCCTAACCAGTCTAAACCGTAACTCTCGGTAGAAAAACTTACTTCCTTTTCAGTTAGATTATTTTTGAATTTTTCTAATTGAAAATTTCCGTCTTTGTCAAAGCAATGCGGAAAATGAATTTTCAAAGTTTCCAAATCTTTATTTGGCACTTTTATGTTGTTCGTTATTTTTTGTTCCTTGCTCATTTCTTGTTCTTTTTAATGTCGTTGTCAATCAATAGTTCCTTTACATTTACGCCAAGAATTTCAGCGATTTCAAAAAGCACTTCAATTCGTGGTTGTTGTCTGTTTTGCACATAAGCATTTACCATATTGTAGCTTTTTCCCAATTGCTCGGCAAGCCAAGTTTGCTTAATGCCTTTTTCGTCCAACACTTCTTTTATTCTGTTCATTTGTTCAAATGATGTCAAGTCGCAAAGATAGGTTTATAATTTTTAGTATCTCATTTTGTAAGATAAAAAGTAATCAAATTATTTTTAACAATCTCATAGGAGCATTGGCAAAAAACGGCTCTTTGGCTTTTGCCTGTGGGTTGGCTTGTGCAGTTGGGGCAAAAGCCAATGTGCCGTTTGTGCGTTGGCATAAAATTGAATTAAAAAAATGTGCGGTGGGGAAAATAAAAAATACAGAAGGGTTGGCAATGAGTGTCGGCTTACTCGTTGTCTGTTATGAATATCGTTTCCTGTTCTTTTGTAACCTGTCAAAATAGTTTGCTTTTTTTGTTTCTTGTTCCTGTTTCTCTGTCGGGTTGTATCGTCCGTTACACTTGCAGCCAACGGTGAACTGTATGGTGCGTAGGGCATTAGAAATCACTATCTTTTCAAGCCTCTAAGTAGCCGAGACGCAGGTTTGACACCTGCAATTTGGACTCGCCGTCGAAACTGTGTTTCGGCGGTGCTGTAGAAAGCACCCAAGCCTCAAATACTCGCTTTCCGCCCTATGCACTATACAGATTGTTAGCGGTTTGTTGTTTTTAATTCATCAACAAATTAGAAAATACCAGACTTACTTAAAAGTGCAACTAATTCGGTTAAATCATAGCCACCATCTATTATAAATAATGCTTTATCCTTATTTCCGAAGGAGTTAGCAGAATAAATTTTTCCATTTTCAACAATAAGTAGGGTTTTATCTTTATTTGAGAATGAATTTGCAGAATAAATCTTCCCATTTTCGATAATTAGAATCGCTTTGTCTTTGTTCCCAAATGAATTTGTTGTATAAACCTTTCCTTTTTCAACAATTAGAATAACTTTATCTTTATTTGAAAATGAATTTGCAGAATAAATTTTCCCAAATTCAATTATCAATATTGTCTTATCTTTATTTCCAAAGCTGTTAGTCGAATACAACTTTCCATTTTCAATGATAAATAATTTTTTATCTTTATTTCCAAAAGAATTAGTCGAATAGTAATTTGTTGCCATAATATTATATTTTAATGTTAGTTTCTTCTTTTACAATAACCGCTAACGGTGAAGGGTATAAGAAGTGGCGGATTGTGTTCGAATAACTTTTAAGATACCTATAACGCTCGTGAGAACTAAAAAGTTTGAATTGTACTGTTACTCCGCCATTTCTTATAACCTATGTTGTGCGTTCGGCTTTCTTATCCATAGAATTTTTTTAAGTGTTTTGCTTGATTTTCCAATTCAGGAAAAAGAGTTGCTTCATTTATTCCTACTACATTTAGTTCTTGTAATATTGTTTCTTTACTATCATTATCAATTCTAAAATCAACACCATTTGATTCAAGGTTAAGTATCCACTCATTTGGTATTATTGCAGGTTGACTTTTCACACCATTTATACCAAAAATAAAAAAAGCTCCACTTTGCTTAATTATTCTGCTATTGCTTTGTTTTACTTTTACTGCAACTACTCTTTCAATATCTTTTGGATTAATTATTGGTTGAAAATATGATTTTTCTTCTTTAATTTCATGTATTAAATATCCAATTTCTTCTTGTTTGTTAAACTCTTCTATATCCATTGTTTTTATTTCTTCAATATCAAAACTACTTGGTCGCTTTGATATATTTGCTAAAATACTTACAGTATCGCTATCATAATATTTAATATCATTGTTGGGTACTCTAAAAACAATAACCTTCCCATCACGTTTACTTTTACCACAAGCAAAAAACAAAGCTACAAGTGCATTTGTTGTCAGGTCTAATAATCTAGTAGGAAGCCCGTAGTGTTGCATCTTGACCAATTTTTCTAATGCACTTTTCTCATTTAAAAAATCAGTTGGTGTTCTAAGAATAAATTCTTTGAATAAATAATGTTCGTTGTTAATTAGTTTACGATTTCTATAAATACTTGGTTCTAATTTAAACTCAACATCAGAGTGTCCTCGAAAAAACAATTCAGAACTTCTTATTTTAATTTTCTGTAACTCTTTAACAAAGTCTGCTATGTTTTTTATTGCCATATTTGTTTTTATTCTAAATCTAAGTGTGCAATAAGTAAAGTAATATTATTCTCAAATGAATTCTGTTCCGTTTCAATGTTCATTATCTCATTTAATCCTGCTTTTTTTAAAAGCACTCTTGTCATAACTGACAGGTCTTTGTCTATGATGTTTCCACATGCGTGGCAAACTTCTCCTATATTGAATAATGTCCAATTTCTTATAAAGTCGTAAATGTTCATAGAATTGGAAATATTGTTTAAGAAGGGTAAGTCAAAAAATGGTATTCCATATTTTGGAAAATACCTGAACATTCTATGAATCATATCATCCCAAAATGGATGGTCAAACCAGAAAAATGGGAAACTGTTTGACTTTCTTGTAGTACTTGTGTCAATATGATTTTTAAGGTTGTCATAAGAAATTTTATTTCTGTTTTGCAGCCCGTAAATTGTCTTTGCATTTACCAAAACCATTTCTCCTGGATTTTTGAATAACCCATAAGTTCCTAAATTCCCAGAGTAATTTAGAAAAATTATTTCATCTGCATAGTTTTTTTTGAATAAACCTTTTTTCCCTGTTATTGTAGGAAAGTTTCGCAGTAAATATAGTTGATTTTGGTCAATTTCCCAATTATCAACAGTATTTTCTTTTTTATTTTGAACAAATGAAATCTTTTCATAAATGATGTTTCTGCCCTGTGTTACAACAGAAATAATCGCCAAATCAGCCATTTCAGTTGTAACAGGTTTATCCTGATTAAAAAATTCCACAAAAGACCTTGTTCCGTGTATTTTTCTACTGTAAAAATGCAATTTTTCAAATGATTTCCCATTCAAAGTATCACACATATTAGTAACTGTTTTTACTTCATTGTGGGAATTTGAATAAGAGTTTGCTAAGGATTCATATGTTTCCCTTGACAAATCATTTTGAAATTGTCTAAAATCTTTTCGATTATAATAGTCTGCAAATGTTCTATAAAGTCTGTCCATTTTGATTAAGGTGTTTCTTTAAGCTGACGCACAACGTTACGCATATGCCTAGTGGCGGATTGCGGACGATTCAACTGTCAAACCGTGGAGAAGTTTGAGCGGGCGAAAAGCCTTGCAAAGTGCAGTAAAACCGCCATTAGGTATATGCGATGTTAGCTTGCGTTATTTATAATCTTCCTGAATGTTCTATTAATTTCTTTTCCAATTCTGGATTTTCTTGCATCATATTGTTATATGGTCGTTCAGCTTTATAACTTATTAATTTTCCATTTTTGTCAATCATTAGGTAGGTTGGAACAGCCATTATACTCAATTCTTCGAGAAGTTTTGCGTCAAAACCTTTTTCAAATCTATAATGATTCTCTTTTCCTAATGATACTTTAAAAACCTCACTCCATAAATTATCATTGAAATTATCTACGGTAATATAAACGAATTCAATTGGATAGCCTTTTAGCTTCTCCTTCAGATTTTTTGATAATGGCATTGCTATTCTACAAGGTCCACAGCCTAAACTCCATATATCAAGATAAATCACTTTCCCTTCATATTTTTTTAAAATATCGGCTATTGTTAGCCTATTATTTGCGGTATCTCTTAACTCGGTTTGTAGAATTTCATTATTAAAATTTGCACCAATCATGTCTTGCTTTTTGTTGAACTTTTCTAATTCATAATTGATAACAAAAATGCAGTTCTTATCTGATTTGATTTTATTAAATGATGCCATTAAGGCAGAATCATATTTATCATAGATTGATAAGTCGTAATATATGCTCTGCACCAAATAGTGTTCTCTAGTTAAGCCAGATAAAGAATCCATAATTATTGAAAGTTTTACAGAGTCTTGGTTTAATGAGGTATTTGAAGACAAGATTTTTTCTGTATTTGAACGAATCATATCATTCAAAAGCATTAAATAATTTGCATAGATTAAATTTTTGTCACTCTGCAAATTCTTCATACTAAAATGTTTCTCATATTCCTTTGGAACATTAATTGAATCCATTGGTAAGTTGTTTTTTCGAGAATAAGCCATCACTGCTTGTTGATATAAATCAATGTATTCAAGTTTATTTTCAATCTCAAAATAATTGACATATTCCTTACTAAATGTGTGTGATTTGCTAAATTTCTCAAATTCTGATTTTCTTTCGCCAATATAATCATCAATCATCATAAAAAAGTCTTTAAACTCATGTGCTTCCATATACCATGACATCATAATACTCATACGAGAACATTTGTCCTTCTTAGAAAGTAGATATAAAAAGCTATTTTTCTCTGCCCCTTTCCCTGAATAAATTATAGTGTCTTTTTCAATTCTAATTTCAATTCGGTCGTTTGGTTCAAATACTACATCATATCGTTTGTCATTTATACTCATAACCCCAGTGCTTAGATTTTGCAATGGGATTTCTATTTCAAAATTTCCCAAACTGTCAATTTGAGGTATATAGGCTTTGGGTTTAATATCGGCAAAATGTTCCTTAATCCATTCAAACTTTAGTAATTCTGTCTCTTTGGGAACATTTCCTTTAATTAACACTACATTTTTTTGTTCATTTTGAGTGCAAGAAATGAATAACATCATTGCAACTCCGATTAATAAAAATAATTTTCTCATAATTTTGATTATTTGTGGGTTACTAATTTTTTCTAATGCAAGCTAACGGTCAAGTATAAGCGTAGTGCGGGATTTCGGAGCGACACACCGTCCCTATACCGCAAAGTTTATTTGATGTAATTACTTTATAATCAGCACCTTCACCCGTATTACGCTTATACAATGTTATAGCCAGTGCTTTTCTCTTCGTTTGTATTTGAATTCACGATTTTTGCCAATTTTTCTCTTTCGTGTAGGCTTTCAGCTCTTTGCCACCGCAGGAACGAGGATGGCAATGTGCTGCAATTGCGTTAGGCCATTTTCTTTTCCAAACATTTCTTAATTAGTCCTTCTATATCACTTGGATGAAATGAAACATCCCAATGCCATTTTCCAAATCCACCATGATTGTTCACTGCATTGATCCATTCGTTCAAGTATTCTCGTTTAGTTTGGTTTTGTTGGCTGTCAACACCTTTGGTTTCTAAAACCAAGTAATCACCATTAACCAACTTTAAAATAAAGTCAGGATAGAATTTTCGGATTACTCCTTTGTGATTGTATAGAATCGTAAAACCTAAATGGTCATTCTTTACAAAAGACTCAACCAAGTCTGACTTGTCAAAGAAATAAGCTTCACTTGCTTCCCAGCCACTATCATAAACGCAATGACTGATATGCGATTTTTCTGTCCATTCACAAGGTTTACTCGTGTACCAAGTTCTCACATCTTCTGTAGAACGGATTGGTTTTTCCTTGTCAAATACCGGTGTTAATTTCTCTGTGTTTTCTGAACGAATGGCTGTCCAAATGTGCTGAACAATTTTGTTCATGTTCAGAATAATCAGAATCTTCCTTTTTGAATCATCTTGATGAAACAGGTCATTTTTAATTCTGATTTTATCTGAATCAATAAATTGCTCCACAATACGAACGACCTGAGCCAGAAAAATCTCTTTACTTCCTTTCCAGTCGGGTTTCTTTTCTGAATTATAAATGGTGGATGCTATTCTGAAAACAATGGATTGAACCCTTGTGTCTTCTGCTATCTGTTCCAAACCAATCGCTGCTTTTACTTTTGGGTTGGCTTTGCCTGAAATGATGGCTGCCAATTCTGCTTCAGTGATTGACTCATACGGGTCTAATTCCAAAACATTGACTTTGTCCCAATCCAATTTTAGTTGTGGACGATAGATATGGTCAATTCTGATGATATTCGGAAAAGTGATTTCGTGTTGTGCCTTTTCTTTTCTCGGCTCTATTTTGGTTTTAGGCTTTGGCGGTGGTGGTGGAGTGCCTTCACCTCCTTCGTGTGGTAAGAAAGTGAATGGAACACCAAATATGTTCACATATTCAGGTTCAAATAAACCATCTTCGCCAACATCATAACTTACCCTTCTTAACCCTCTACCCACAACCTGCTCACAAAGCAACTGACTTGAAAATGCTCTCAATCCCATTATGTGGGTTACAGTTTTGGCATCCCAACCTTCTGAAAGCATCCCAACAGAAATTACATTTTGAACTTGTTCTCCGGGTTCGCCTTCCTTTCCAACCGTATCAACGGTTAGTCGCAACAATTCTGCTTGCTGTTTCTTGGTCAGTTTTGGAGTGTTTTCTTCTCCATCTTCATCCTCAGTCTCAACTATAATTGCAATGGCTTCCGTTTCTGCCTCTGCACTTTCCAAGACTTTGCTATCTATTTGTAAAGTCTTATCAGGATTGCACAAGTCAGGTATTAAAATTTGATTATGGTCAAAAGCATATTTGATACGTGATGATGTTTCTGTTCTATTTGCTACTGTAATCATCACAGGAGGAACTTTATGACCAACAGACTCCCATTCGTTCTTGGTTTCTTGCCAGTCTTTACCCAATAAGTAATACGCATTGATTAAAAGGTCAGGCAGAGGCTCTGTTTCATCTGCCTTTCGATTGATGTCGTCTTTAACTTCATCATCTGCGTAGATGTGGTACAATCTTGATTTCAATTCTTTGGTTCGCTCGCTATCGTCACGCACAACAACTCTTGGTGTTTTTACCAAACCTGATTCAATGGCATCATTCAAACCAAAGTCTGAAACAATCCAAGTGAATAGAGCATCTTCTGCTGCTTTCTTGCCTGAAGGTGTAAATGGCGTTGCGGATAAATCAAAGCACCTTAAAATGCCTCTTTGCTCGTGTATTTTATCCAAACCGCCTACCCAAATGGTGGCTTCTTCCGCACTGTCTTTATCTGATCCTGTCCTTTGGTATTTTCCTGTTGCTTCGGTGTTGGTTCTCCATGCGTGATGAGCTTCGTCATTTAGTACGATGATGTTGCGGGCATTGCTCATTTCGCCTAATACATTCCGAACATATGCTTCACCACTAATTTCCATGCGTTGGCGTTTGTCCACTGAGCGGAGTTGACCTTTTTCGACTTTAGCATCAATCTTTTCTTGAGAATCCCAAGCTAAGGAATGCCAATTGTGAATGATGACTTTGCCTTGGCGCAGCTTGTCCATCAATCCAGAAGGAACAATATTGAACTCTTCGTAATAGTTCTCTTCGTGGGTCGGTTGTAAAACCTGCAAACGGCTTTTTACGGTAAGTCCAGGAGCAACACACAAAGCATATTTGCTGAATCGTGCGTCTGTCGGATTAGTTACTTTATTCAAAAAGTTCCACGCGATAATCATGGACATGATGATGGTCTTTCCCGAACCTGTTGCCATTTTACTGCACCAGCGTTCGAATGCTCCACCGTCTCCTTGAATGTCAATGCCAACCTTGTCAGCAGCAGGTGCTTCTGTAAGCCAAATCAATGTTTCAATGGCTTCCAACTGACAAAAGAAAAACCTACGGTCTTTTCGTTCTTCGGGGTCTTGCCAATGTTCCAATAAACGTTTTGTAATTCCTGTAACTCCTGGATAACCTGCTTCTCTCCATGCTTTCACTCTTGGGCGAATTTGATTAACCGTGTCTATTTCTACAAAAATTCCTGGATCATCAAAGGCTTTGGAGTTGGGCGTAGCCATTACATAACCCGCAGGTCGTCTGCCTTCTTTGATGTAGAAATTCCTGTTTTCTCTATCGTAAAACCAATGTTGTTGTGGCTCTTGATGAGGACTATTGATGATGAGTTTATCGATACTTCCTGCCATAATCTATACCGTTAAAACTCTTAAACTTTCAATACCTCTGTCGTCTATGATCTTGACTGCAACGGCTGAACCTGGCTCAAAAGGCAGGGAGGTAGTGCCTTTAAAAGACTCAATCTTCTCTTCGTCTATTTCTGCCTTTAGGTTTTTGGCGAGCTTATCCCAACCATCACCACTGCCTGCCATAGGGAAAAATACTTGAGAAGGGAAAAGTGAACGATTATCATAATCGGTATCGAGCATCCACATGGCTATGTTCTTTTTACCACCACTTTCTATATTTCCAGTTTTTGGATTGTAATAATCAAAGCCCATGACTTCTACTTGAATTTTGCCGTCTTCAACTTTATGGATACGAACATCAGGCTGCCCAACCAACCAGAAACTTTCATTGCTGCTGCGTTTTTTACGCAAGTCGTCCGTAAGCATATCCGCATTCATTTGTGCTTTGAGCAATTGCATACCTGCAATCGCAGGAGTGAGCTCGTCAATGTCTTTGGCAGCTTCTTCGTCAAACTGGAACGCACAGAACAGTAACATATCGGGTTTTAAAGCTCTCGCTTCCTGCCAGGCATTTTCTACCATGCGTTGTTCCAATGGGGCATGTTCCGGGCCAAAGACCACCAATACCTTTTTAGGAACATCCTCTTTGGTCTCTGCTTCTGCTTGAATGTATTTCGTGCCTGCCAATGGCTCTACGCGTGTAAACTGAATGATGTTGCCACCTTTGGCTCTCACACCTGCTCGTAATAATTCATCCCGCCATTCTGCTTGCCGGTTGGTTTCCCCACTTCGAGCAATAGATGTATCTGAACCTGAATCTTCTTGTTCTAATTCATCAAAGCTTTTAGCATAAGGTGATGGAACAGCTTCAACTGTGAAGGGGCCTGTTATACGTGTCTTTTTATTATCTATTAGAGGATTATCAAATAGGGTTTCTATAGAAGGTGTGTCATTATTTGCGATACTTTTTAATGTTACGTGTGGTAATGTTTTGTATAACAATCCACTACCAATCCCTTCATTTGGGTGAGCCAGCTTATAAAAATCAAATACAGCCGTCATTAATCGGTTTTTTGCAAGAGCTAATGAAACCCTACTTGTATCGCATGTTATCCATCTACGACCCCATTGCTCCGCAACAAATGCAGTTGTGCCGCTGCCGCAAGTAATATCTAAAACTAAATCACCAGGATCTGTAGACATTAACAGGCACCTTGATGCAACAGTCAATCCAGTCTGAACAGCGTATATCTTACCATCTGCTCCATATTGATTTTGACCGAGAGTATCAGTCCAAATATTATTTCTCTGCATTACAGGGAAATCATCAAAATATCGAACATAACCAATGTTGTTCTTCGTTTCTTCTATGCGGTTAGCTTGTGCTAATCTTGCCATGCCATCTGGGTAATTTGCTTTCCAGTGATTTCCAGCTTTTGGTTCGTAAGTTTTATTTTTAAAAATAAATGGTTGTGGTTCTTTTGGCGGTCCTTGACTTGTTAAGTCCCCAACAGCAAACACTCTTGAACCTTCTGGTCTCGAATCATAGTTAAATTGGGTGTTATTTTTCTTTTCCCATTCAGCAATGGACATTCTATCTCCATTTGCAAGTTCAATTTTGGAATACGCACTACTACCTTCTCCACCAAAATTCTTTGGAACATATAAGGGACGATATTTTAAACTTTTTTTGTCTTTGCCATACCAAATTAAGTAGTCTCCAGATCTACTTATTGTTGATGTTTCAAAACCACTTGTTGAGGCATATGAGATAATTCCAATGAAATTATTTGGTTCAAATATTTCATCGCAAATTTCACGTATATGATGCATATTCTCATCAGAAATCTGAATGAAAACGCTACCGCTTTCATTAAGTAATTCTCTCGCTAACAATAATCTATCTCTCAAGTAGGTTAGGTATGAATGAATACCTAATTCCCAAGTATCACGAAAAGCCTTTATCATTTCAGGTTCAGAAGTTAAATCACCATCATTCCCATCTTTTACGTCCCGCTTATTTACAAAAGGCTGAAAATTACTGCCATACTTTATCCCATAAGGGGGGTCAAAATAGACCATCTGCACCTTGCCTGCCATTCCTTCTTTTTCTAGCAAAGAGTTCATCACCAAAAGGCTGTCGCCTGCAATGAGTCGGTTTGTCCAGCCTTCTTTGTGTTTGTAAAAGTCTATGGCTTCACGCAGGGGTTTCTTTTCAGAGAACAGGCTCATTTGTCCGCCATCATCATGTTCTTTTTTTACCGTTTCAATAATGGTTTTCGGGTCAATACGTTCATGCACATGCAAACTCACCGTAGGTACTTCAAAACTGGTATGTTCTGCTTTTCCTGCCCATTGTAGTTGTGGGTCAAGGTGTGGGTCGTACTGGTATTTTTTCTTTTCGCCTGTGTCAGGGTCGCTGTCAGGTGTTACCAGTCCAACATGAGGAATGTTAGCACGTTCGTCTTTGCTGTGCTCGTATTGTTCTATTTGCTTTTTAGTCTGTTTCTTGGCCATGTTTTCTCTTAAAAGTCTTTATTCAATTTTGTTAGCGTTGGCAAAAAAGCAATGTGTGCGATAGCACTCTTTGCTTTGTGCGGTTGGCTTTATATTTCTTTATTGGCAAACATTTCTTTCTGTTTTTTTAGCATTGGCTATAACGGTGAAGGGTATAAGAAGTGGCGGATTGTGTTCGAATAACTTTTAAGATACCTATAACGCTCGTGAGAACTAAAAAGTTTGAATTGTACTGTTACTCCGCCATTTCTTATAACCTATGTTGTGCGTTCGGCTTTCTTATCCATAGAATTTTTTTAAGTGTTTTGCTTGATTTTCCAATTCAGGAAAAAGAGTTGCTTCATTTATTCCTACTACATTTAGTTCTTGTAATATTGTTTCTTTACTATCATTATCAATTCTAAAATCAACACCATTTGATTCAAGGTTAAGTATCCACTCATTTGGTATTATTGCAGGTTGACTTTTCACACCATTTATACCAAAAATAAAAAAAGCTCCACTTTGCTTAATTATTCTGCTATTGCTTTGTTTTACTTTTACTGCAACTACTCTTTCAATATCTTTTGGATTAATTATTGGTTGAAAATATGATTTTTCTTCTTTAATTTCATGTATTAAATATCCAATTTCTTCTTGTTTGTTAAACTCTTCTATATCCATTGTTTTTATTTCTTCAATATCAAAACTACTTGGTCGCTTTGATATATTTGCTAAAATACTTACAGTATCGCTATCATAATATTTAATATCATTGTTGGGTACTCTAAAAACAATAACCTTCCCATCACGTTTACTTTTACCACAAGCAAAAAACAAAGCTACAAGTGCATTTGTTGTCAGGTCTAATAATCTAGTAGGAAGCCCGTAGTGTTGCATCTTGACCAATTTTTCTAATGCACTTTTCTCATTTAAAAAATCAGTTGGTGTTCTAAGAATAAATTCTTTGAATAAATAATGTTCGTTGTTAATTAGTTTACGATTTCTATAAATACTTGGTTCTAATTTAAACTCAACATCAGAGTGTCCTCGAAAAAACAATTCAGAACTTCTTATTTTAATTTTCTGTAACTCTTTAACAAAGTCTGCTATGTTTTTTATTGCCATATTTGTTTTTATTCTAAATCTAAGTGTGCAATAAGTAAAGTAATATTATTCTCAAATGAATTCTGTTCCGTTTCAATGTTCATTATCTCATTTAATCCTGCTTTTTTTAAAAGCACTCTTGTCATAACTGACAGGTCTTTGTCTATGATGTTTCCACATGCGTGGCAAACTTCTCCTATATTGAATAATGTCCAATTTCTTATAAAGTCGTAAATGTTCATAGAATTGGAAATATTGTTTAAGAAGGGTAAGTCAAAAAATGGTATTCCATATTTTGGAAAATACCTGAACATTCTATGAATCATATCATCCCAAAATGGATGGTCAAACCAGAAAAATGGGAAACTGTTTGACTTTCTTGTAGTACTTGTGTCAATATGATTTTTAAGGTTGTCATAAGAAATTTTATTTCTGTTTTGCAGCCCGTAAATTGTCTTTGCATTTACCAAAACCATTTCTCCTGGATTTTTGAATAACCCATAAGTTCCTAAATTCCCAGAGTAATTTAGAAAAATTATTTCATCTGCATAGTTTTTTTTGAATAAACCTTTTTTCCCTGTTATTGTAGGAAAGTTTCGCAGTAAATATAGTTGATTTTGGTCAATTTCCCAATTATCAACAGTATTTTCTTTTTTATTTTGAACAAATGAAATCTTTTCATAAATGATGTTTCTGCCCTGTGTTACAACAGAAATAATCGCCAAATCAGCCATTTCAGTTGTAACAGGTTTATCCTGATTAAAAAATTCCACAAAAGACCTTGTTCCGTGTATTTTTCTACTGTAAAAATGCAATTTTTCAAATGATTTCCCATTCAAAGTATCACACATATTAGTAACTGTTTTTACTTCATTGTGGGAATTTGAATAAGAGTTTGCTAAGGATTCATATGTTTCCCTTGACAAATCATTTTGAAATTGTCTAAAATCTTTTCGATTATAATAGTCTGCAAATGTTCTATAAAGTCTGTCCATTTTGATTAAGGTGTTTCTTTAAGCTGACGCACAACGTTACGCATATGCCTAGTGGCGGATTGCGGACGATTCAACTGTCAAACCGTGGAGAAGTTTGAGCGGGCGAAAAGCCTTGCAAAGTGCAGTAAAACCGCCATTAGGTATATGCGATGTTAGCTTGCGTTATTTATAATCTTCCTGAATGTTCTATTAATTTCTTTTCCAATTCTGGATTTTCTTGCATCATATTGTTATATGGTCGTTCAGCTTTATAACTTATTAATTTTCCATTTTTGTCAATCATTAGGTAGGTTGGAACAGCCATTATACTCAATTCTTCGAGAAGTTTTGCGTCAAAACCTTTTTCAAATCTATAATGATTCTCTTTTCCTAATGATACTTTAAAAACCTCACTCCATAAATTATCATTGAAATTATCTACGGTAATATAAACGAATTCAATTGGATAGCCTTTTAGCTTCTCCTTCAGATTTTTTGATAATGGCATTGCTATTCTACAAGGTCCACAGCCTAAACTCCATATATCAAGATAAATCACTTTCCCTTCATATTTTTTTAAAATATCGGCTATTGTTAGCCTATTATTTGCGGTATCTCTTAACTCGGTTTGTAGAATTTCATTATTAAAATTTGCACCAATCATGTCTTGCTTTTTGTTGAACTTTTCTAATTCATAATTGATAACAAAAATGCAGTTCTTATCTGATTTGATTTTATTAAATGATGCCATTAAGGCAGAATCATATTTATCATAGATTGATAAGTCGTAATATATGCTCTGCACCAAATAGTGTTCTCTAGTTAAGCCAGATAAAGAATCCATAATTATTGAAAGTTTTACAGAGTCTTGGTTTAATGAGGTATTTGAAGACAAGATTTTTTCTGTATTTGAACGAATCATATCATTCAAAAGCATTAAATAATTTGCATAGATTAAATTTTTGTCACTCTGCAAATTCTTCATACTAAAATGTTTCTCATATTCCTTTGGAACATTAATTGAATCCATTGGTAAGTTGTTTTTTCGAGAATAAGCCATCACTGCTTGTTGATATAAATCAATGTATTCAAGTTTATTTTCAATCTCAAAATAATTGACATATTCCTTACTAAATGTGTGTGATTTGCTAAATTTCTCAAATTCTGATTTTCTTTCGCCAATATAATCATCAATCATCATAAAAAAGTCTTTAAACTCATGTGCTTCCATATACCATGACATCATAATACTCATACGAGAACATTTGTCCTTCTTAGAAAGTAGATATAAAAAGCTATTTTTCTCTGCCCCTTTCCCTGAATAAATTATAGTGTCTTTTTCAATTCTAATTTCAATTCGGTCGTTTGGTTCAAATACTACATCATATCGTTTGTCATTTATACTCATAACCCCAGTGCTTAGATTTTGCAATGGGATTTCTATTTCAAAATTTCCCAAACTGTCAATTTGAGGTATATAGGCTTTGGGTTTAATATCGGCAAAATGTTCCTTAATCCATTCAAACTTTAGTAATTCTGTCTCTTTGGGAACATTTCCTTTAATTAACACTACATTTTTTTGTTCATTTTGAGTGCAAGAAATGAATAACATCATTGCAACTCCGATTAATAAAAATAATTTTCTCATAATTTTGATTATTTGTGGGTTACTAATTTTTTCTAATGCAAGCTAACGGTTGGCGGTATGAAACGTTGGGGAGTTCGAAGCACTAACCTGTCAAAATGAGAGTAAGTTAAAAAAGAGTGATGCAGTTGAGTTAACCACATCACCCCCAATGTTTTATGACCGCTTGTTAG
>Ga0209719_1002377_pt1 | contig 19662 bp, 17 predicted proteins | sample AD_JPNAS2_MetaG_FD_184421 | JGI IMG/M metagenome (GOLD analysis project Ga0209719, IMG submission 184421) | Active sludge microbial communities of municipal wastewater-treating anaerobic digesters from Japan - AD_JPNAS2_MetaG (SPAdes) (version 2) | ecosystem: Engineered > Bioreactor > Anaerobic...
GGATGCTCGCTGCCGAGCCGAGCCTCCCATTCCAAGCATAGTTGCGACGAGCGGCAGTGCTGATGCAACGGGAACAGCGTTCTGGCTGGGGCTCTGGTTGTCGTGGTGACCGTCCCGTTCCGATCGCGGTACGCGAAGAGCGGGAAGCGGACAGCACCAAAGGTCGTCGTAAAGGTGTACCAGTAGTCACGGTCGAGCCGCGGTGAGACCTGGGAGCCGTCCAGGCCTCGAGCCTGAATTTCCTGCTCGGTGGCACGGCGCGCCTGCATCGCGAACAGGGCTGTGAGAAGCAGACGTCCGAACTCGAGCAGCACCTTCCACACGTCCGACTCGAGAACCCGCTCTGAGGCACCAGCCTGCGCTGACTCGAAGAGCTGCTCGACCTGCGGAAGCAAGCTTTCGAGCAATTTAGACTTGACGACGCTGGGGGCGTATGAGAACAGAGAATCGGTGGTGGTCATGTGCGGACTTCCTTGGCGGGAATGGCCGTACATACCACTCTATCCGTCGCCAGCGTAGCGCAGATGAGCAGATGCCGTTCGTGCAAGAGGGGGCGAGCCGACACGGGGCGGATGGGCACGCGAATCATCTCGCCGCCATGATGTGGCAGTGGCGGCGACCCGACGAGATGGCGCTATCACGTAAACCCCTCAGCAACGGCTCAAAGACCGGTTTGCTTGAGCGTCAGTTTGACCGGGTGATCAATCACGCCCCCCGCGATGATCGCGAGCGTGGCGGGAATGAGCAAGTGCTTGGGCCCCAACGGGTAGTCCCGACCGAGCAATTCCTGCCCGTACACAATAATTTCTAGTCGCATCGAGTCCACATCCTTGGGGATGGGCATATCGGTTTGCACGACGAGCATGAGTCCGCCTTTGGCTGGCTGCTGGTCGCCCGAGCTACTCGTCATCGCGGCTGCCGCACCGAAAAACGAGCCCGACAGGACCGCAAAGGCAACGACTCGCGAAAACAACCTACTCGGAATCATTTTCATCTCGAACCCCTCACGCATCGTACTCGCGCCGCGCATCGGACATCGGGAAGTACACATACGAAACTGAGAAGACGAAACGTCTTGCCATGGGTTCTCCCGGCGCTCCTTAGTTTCCTGTGGATAGAATGGGAGTATACCATCCGAAAACGATATGTTCAGCAGGAATCACTGAGGAGGATGCACTCCGCTTTCGACGGGGCATCCAGGGGAGGCATGTCGAGAGTCAATTATTTGAGCCGAAAAGGGTGGACCGCCGTTCGCGCCGAGTAGCGACAGAAGAACCATCGTACCGTCGCATCAAAGGAATAGTCTGTAATTACAAATAGATAGACTGGTGCGCCGGGGTGATCAACAAGGGTGACGGTGACCGTTTTGCGCTTGCCGTGACCGTGACCGTGACCGTGTGCGTGACCGTAGCCGTGAAGGAAAAGCGCCGGAAAAATGAGGAGATGGCTCGGCACACAGCGGGCTCGTTCGCTCTCCTTCCGGTTACTTCTGCAAGCTCTTGTTTCTCGCCAGGGAAGCCATGACCCCCAGGATACAGAGAACGAGAAAAATCACGAAGCCGGTTTTCATCGAATTCATGAATAGCGCGTAATTGCTGGGTTGGATTGACTCCCGTCCCATATACAGAGCAAGAAGCAGCAATGCGATGGCCATGCTCGAAGTTTGACCCACGTTTCTCATGGTTCCGAGCATCCCCGAAGCATTGCCAAGTTGTCTTTTTTCCACCGAACTCATGATAGCGTTGGAATTGGGAGAGGAAAAAAGGGCAAAACCAATGCCCATGATGGCTAGTGTCCCCACGATGAGCGCCACCGACGTTCGTTCGGAAATGAACGCCAGCACGACCAACCCCATCGAGGTGAGCCCCATGCCCAAAGATGCCAAAACCCCAGGATTATAGCGGTCAGACAACTTGCCCGCGGAAGACGAAAGCAAAGCCATCATGATGGGAGAGGCCATGAGCACGAATCCCGCATCGCGTGCGCCAAGTCCTTTCATATATTGCAGATAAAGGCTCAAAAAGAAAGCCACGGCGCTGGTCGCTGCATAATGGATCAGAGCCGCCATGCTCGAAAACGCAAAGACCCGGTTATGGGAAAGCAAACTCATGTCGAAAAGCGGATAGGAAGCCTTTTTCTCGCGCCAGAGGAATAACGGCACCAGCACCGCGCCCACCGCGATGAGGACCTTGCCCTGTATCGTAAAAATCACGGAAACCCCGTACATCAACGAAGCAATCGAAAGACCATATAAGATAGCTCCCAGCCAATCGAAACGCTCCCCTTTTGCCTCCGCCCATTCTTGTTTGACTTTGGTCTGTAGCAGAATCCAGCTCACGATCCCCAACGGAACCAGGACCGCAAATATGCTTCTCCACCCCAAATACCGAGTAAGGACGCCCCCCAGAAACGGTCCCGAGGCAAGTCCCGTATACACCGCCGTCACGTTGATTCCCATGGCCTTGCCCCGCTCCCCCGGAGGAAATACGGACGTCAGGATTGCCATGTTGGTCCCGAACATCATCGCCCCTCCGATGCCCTGCACAATTCGTGCTCCAATGAGCCATGCGAAATGGGTCGATAAGGTGAGCGCCACCATCGATAGCGTGAAAATCATCACCCCGATGGAAAACACTTTTCTACGCCCGAGAATATCCCCGGCCCGACCCGCGGGAAGAAGAAAAATCGAGGTCGTCAGCATGTAGCTGCTGATCACCCAATTGAGACTCACCGCGTTGAGGTGGAAATCTTCACTGATGGCCGGAAGCGCCAGGTTGACCGCAGACCCCATGAAAGGAGTCAGAAACGACGCAAAAATCGTGACCCATAACACCGAGCGCTTGAGTTGGGTTTCTGTCATCCGCTGCTGTCCTATTCCTTGCCCGCAAACCCTATTCCTCCCCAGCAAAAGCCGCACGGAGAAAAATGCAGACACGAACCATCTTTCTGCACGACGAACCCCACGACCAGTGCCTCTATCGTAGAAAATTCATAATATCCCTCCCAAAGCCCCAGTTTTTTCGTCGACGCTGAGCCGTATGGTCATCTAATACCGGAATTTTCGTTGATACCGATCCTATGATTCGTTTTCCATTCCCGCATCCCCCGGGTTGCGCCTGGCACCGGCTCCGCTTCCTACAACCCAACCCCTAACCACTTATATTACCACCTTCAGCGCCGCTGGGCCTGCTCCACCGCCTCGATTACCGTCTTAGCCTGCGTTTCCATCATTTGATCGTCGAGCCCCGGATACACCCCCACGAAAAATCCCCCCGCGAGAACGTGATCGGAAACCGGCAAAAGCCCCACCTTGCGATGCTCCACATGGCGATAAGCCGGATGCCGCAGCAAATTTCCCGCGAAAATCCGACGATGCCCCACTCGTTTCGCATCGAGTATCGCACAAATCCTGTGCAAAACCTCATGATCCGGCTGTTGCAACACCATCGCCAATCCGAACCAGCTCGGATCGGCCCCCGGCGTGGCCTGCACGAAATTCACCCTACCTTCGAGCGGTGAAAGCAACTGCCGCAGTCGAGCCCAATTACGGCGACGTGCCGCGCCAAATTCACCGAGCTTGCGAAGTTGAACCCTCCCAATAGCCGCCTGAATGTCCGTCGGCTTCAGGTTGTAGCCAAGATGCCGGTATACGTACTTATGGTCGTAGCCCGCGGGCAAATCATCCCATTCCCACGCAAAGCGTTTGCCGCAGGTATTGTCGCGACCGCAAGCGCACCAGCAATCGCGTCCCCAATCCCGAAAACTCTCGGCAATTTTCGCCAGATGAAGGTCGTGGGTATAGACAGCCCCCCCCTCCCCCGCCGTGATATGATGCGCGGGATAAAAACTCGATGTACCAAAATTCCCAAAGGTTCCGGTTAGTTGGCCTCGATACCGGCTCCCCAGCGCGTCGCAATTATCCTCGATGAGAACCAGATCATAGGCCCGACAAAACGAGAGCACCGCATCGAGATCGAAAGGATTTCCAAGGGTATGGGCCAATAGAACCGCGCGTGTCCGCTCACTGCGCGCCGCCTCGAGCTGCGTCACATCCACCCCAAGCGTCGTCATATCCACATCGACGAATACCGGGATGCACCCCGCCTGCACGATGGGATTGACCGTGGTGGGAAATCCACAGGCCACCGTGATGACTTCATCGCCTTTGCGCAGAGGACGATCCAACTGCTCGCTGGTCAGAGACATCAGCGCGATGAGATTGGCGCTCGAACCGGAATTGACCATCAACGCGCGCTTGACTCCAAGATATTCCGCCAATTCCCGTTCAAAAGCTTGCCCCTCCGGGCCGAGGGTAAGCCAAAAATCGAGCGACGCCTGGACCGCCGCCTGCACCTCACGCTCGTCATATACCCGGCCCGCATAAGGAATCGAGGTGATGCCAGGCTTGAAGGGCCGACGTTTCCCAAGGCGTCGTCGAATCAATTCCCCCGTCAACCTCAGGATTTTATGCTCCAATGCAGCATCATCTTCCGGAATCTCGTCCATCGCGCTCGCCCCGGCATCCTTTTGCCATTCCTTGGTGGAATCACTCACCTTGCACCTCCGAAGACGTCGGCCCGCCGTGAAGACGCGCGCGATCGTGGGCTTCGAGATCGCGAATCGATACCCCTTGCATATCATCCATGCCTTCGTGCCACGCGCGATACCATCGGACGGTCAATTCGATGGCTTGCCGAGGTTCGAAGTATGTTCGAACCCCGAGCCTGGACGTTGCCTTATGCGAATCCAAGCGTAACACCGGCGCTTCGAAGGGGACGTCCGCAAGAGCCTCCGTCATCCAACTGCCTTGCCCCCACACGGCACATATCTCCGCTACCAAATCCGCCACCCGAACGTCTTTGCCGTCGGGAGGACCGAAATTCCACGCGGAAAAACGCTCGGGCTCATCGCTGGCACACATCGTCGCCACAAGCGTGAGATACGCATGCACGACGTCCGTAATATGCTGCCAGGGGCGAATGGCTCGAGGATTGCGAACGATGATGGGCCGATTTTGCGTGAGCGCTCGAATGCTATCGGGCACGATTCGATCTTGCGCCCAATCGCCTCCCCCGATCACGTTTCCCGCGCGAGCGCTGGCGAGTTTGACACCGTGAAAGGCGAGTTTTTCGGGGGGAAAAAAGGATCGACGATAGGCCTGGACGACGAGTTCCGCGGCGGCTTTGCTCGCTGCATAGGGATCGTGACCACCAAGAGGGTCATCTTCGCGATGCGAGGGAACGTCCTTCCCCGGTTCGTATACCTTGTCGGAGGTGACGATGAGCAGAACACAAGGCGTGCGTCGCTGCCGCACGGCTTCAAGGATATGCAGGGTGCCGAGGATGTTCGTGGCAAAGGTTTCTTCTGGAAATTCATAGCCTTGCCGCACGATGGGCTGAGCGGCCAGATGCAGGACGAGGTCCGGGTTGGCACGTTGCAGGGCCTGTCGAACCGTGGCGGCATCGCGAACATCCCCCAACATTTCCGTGCGAAGGAGCGCTGCGATGCGCGCCAATTCATAATGGTTTGGTTGCGTCGGAGGGGGCAGCGACAGACCGTGAACGATTGCGCCAAGACGATGGAGCGCGAGACAAAGCCATGAGCCTTTGAAGCCCGTATGGCCGGTGACCAGAACGGATCGCCCCCGGATGACATCAAGGGGCGTCACGTCCACATTCTCCACGGGGGCGCGCCGGAATTCCACATTTCCTCGAGGTTTTGCCAATCACGGTAGGTGTCCATGCAATGCCAGAAACCGCGGTGTTCGTAGACCTGTAGCTGGCGATCTTTCACGCATTTTTCGAGGGCTTCCCGCTCCAAGGCCGCATGAGGCACTTGTTTGATGTTCTTCAAAAAGGCCGGTTCGAAAAAGAAAAAACCACCGTTGATGAGCCCCTGGGCCACCTGCGGTTTTTCGTTGAAGGAAAGCACTTCCCCATCTTTCGCCTCTATCTCCCCGAAGCGGCTCGGAGGCCGCACGCCCGTTACGGTAGCCAGCTTGCCGTGGGAACGATGAAACGCCAGCGCGGCGGCCAAATCGATATCGGCCACGCCATCGCCATACGTCACCGCAAACGTCTCGTCGTTCAGATACTTCGAAGCACGCAGAATCCGTTCGCCCGTCTGGGTCGATTCGCCGGTATCCACGAAGGTCACGCGCCAATCTCGAAGGTCCCGTGCGCCCATCCCATGATAATGAATCTTCCGCTCGGCTCCGAATTCGAGGGTGAAGTCACCGAGAAGCGCTTCGATTTGAAGGAAATACTGCTTGATGACGGCACCTTTGTAGCCGAGGCAGAGCACGAAATCGCGGATGCCATGGTGCGCGTAAATCCGCATGATATGAAGCAGCAAAGGGTAACCGCCGACTTCAATCATGGGCTTGGGCTTGACTTCCGTTTGCTCCCGCAAACGCGTTCCCATGCCGCCACATAAAATGATCGCTTTCAATGAAGTGCCTGTGCCTTGAAAACCTTCCGACGATCGTCGCCCCACGATCGTAGTTGTCCCAGAACGATGGCGCAACGAGGGTCCGGGACAAAGAGGCGCCTCGAGTTCGGAAAGGGAAACGTTTCTTCACGCGAAGCCCCGCGCGACGCAGCATCATCGTCAAGGAGCGTTCATCGAAGTGAACAAGATGTCTGGGCACATCCAGGTGCAACCAACGGCGTCCCCCTACCCTGGATTGCAAGCTTTGGTTGTTGGGAATGGCCAGGAGAAGAACGCCATCGCGCTCCAGCCGATCCCTAATTTTAGTCAACAATTCTAATGGGTTATGAACGTGCTCCAAACTATGCCACGCCGTGATCGCGTGGAAGGCCGGGGCATCGCCAGGAAGCCGAGGCACGAGGCGATTTCCGCAGCTCACGCAACGCGATGGCGTCAAGGTTCGTCTCCGAAAAGTTTTTTTCCTTGTGCGGACAAAAACCGAGGAACGTGAACACCGTGCAAAGCCAGTCGGCAAGCCACTGCCGCGTTCAAGACTCCGAAGCCGTACACGACACTGGAGGAAAAGCCAATCGACGATGATTCCGCGGTGTAGACCGTGGGGCAGGTCACTTCGGCGATTTTGAAACCGAAGAACACGGCTTGCACGAGCATTTGGTTGTCGAAGACGAATCCCTCTTCGTTTTCTTCGAGCGGCAAGGTCAGAAGGAGTTGCCGAGAAAAGGCGCGATAGCCGGTGTGATACTCGGATAGTTTCTCACCAATCAACAGGTTTTCCACCGCGGTAAGCGCTCGGTTCGCCACGTATTTGTACACGGGCATTCCTCCCGCGATGGCCCTTCCGCCGAGGATGCGTGAGCCAAGGGCAGCATCGTACAGTCCACTGGAGATACAAGAGGCCAACGCGGGGATCAACCGAGGCGTGTATTGATAATCCGGATGGACCATCACGACGATATCCGCATTTCGTCGAAGCGCTTCCCTGTAGCAGGTCTTTTGATTTCCCCCATAGCCGCGGTTTTTTTCATGCACGATCACGTGCAATCCAAGACGTCGCGCAATGGATACGGTGTGGTCTTTGGATTGATCATCGACGAGGATGATATCGTCGACGATGGTCTTTGGAACCTCAGATACTGTTTTTTCAAGGGTTTCCGCCGCATTGTAGGCAGGCATGACGACGCAAACTCGTTTGCCATCGATCATGGTCTTGTCCCTTTTACGGTGAGTAGTCTGGCAAGAGCGTCCATGGCACTCGCGAGTTCATGTTGATTGTTTTCGAGGACGAATGCACGCAAGGAATCGAAGAACAGGATGGCTTGTTTTCGTTGATCCGTATCGTGCAGTTGCTCGATCCAATCGATGGCAGCAAGCGATAGTCTTGGGTTTCGCTTCCATGCTTCTTGAAAAAAGCTGATGGCCTCCTGAGTTTTTCCATGGCGTAGGAGCAACCCGGTGGCATGAAGGGCGAGCGTTGTGTCTTCCGGGCGCCGTATCGAGGCTTGACGAAGCTGCAGGATTGCTTCCTGGGTTCGGCCCAAGGAAAGCAAAGCAGTGGCAAGGGCCATACGCGCGGACGAATTATCTCCGTGCAGGCGCACCGCCACTTCGAGATAACCGATGGCCAGATTCGTTTGACCGTAGGCAGCCAAAAAAATTCCCAGGCGGTGATAGCTTTCGGGATTGGCCGGATCCGCGGCCACAGCCTTTGCCAGCGCGGTCGCGGCCTCGTGCAACATATTGAGCCGCTCGAATTGTTCCGCCAACCGCATCCACGAATCCACGCCGCGTGCCCATGTCATCCAGTCGAGACACTCGCGAACCGCTCGATCGCGCTGTCCAAGAGCCAGGCATGCCTCGATGAACGCTCGCTTGGCCGCGTGATCATGAGGATTCTCTATTAAAGCTCTCTCGAAGTGAATCGCGGCCCGGGCGTGATCCCCCGCACGCCAATACAGCCGTCCCAATCGGTAGTTAGCCACATAGCTCTCAGGATCGAGGCGCAATACGTCGAGATAGTGTGCCTTGGCTCCAGCCGCATCTCCGCGGTCATCGAGGATTTGCGCCACATTGAGATGCACGTCGGCCACGTCCGGTTCCAGCACCAGCGCGCGTTTCAAATGCGTTAGTGCGCGATCATAATCTCGTTGGTGCGCCAACACCGTACCCAGCGCCGCGTGTCCTTTGGAAAACGCCGGAGCTGCCTTTACGATGAGTTCGAAATGTCTTCGCGCCTCCGCATCGTCCCCTCGCTCGAAACAATCGATGCCCACAAAGTAATGAGCGTACACATTGAATGATCGGCTGACGGCCAGCGTGTGACGGTACAGGATCGCATTGTTCTGCCACCTCCCCGCTTGAACATACGTTGCCGCGGCCAACGCCACACTTACCGCAACGCCTACCGCCCACTGCCATCGTCGGCCATGACGAAAACGGCCTGCCATCTCATCCACTCCCCAAGCCAACGCCATGAATACACCGATCGACGGGATATAGGTGTAGCGGTCGGCGATCGATTGCGATCCCACTTGAACCAGACCGATGACCGGAACCAGGGTACCCATGAACCAGAGCCACCCGACAAGAACGAACGGTTTTCGCTTCGCCATGACAACGCCAAGCAGCGTGATCACGATCAGAAGGATCGTGGAACCTACCGTCCACATGATGGGCCAACGGCCAGGGAACGGATAAAAAGCGCAGAGATCTTTCGGCCAAACGAGGATTCCAAGATAACGGGCATAGGAAACGACAACGTTTTCAACGCGCGCCAACAGGGGCAATTCTTCGATCGTCCGAACCGCTCCACCATGTCCTTGTACCCAGACCGTCACCCCGATGGAGAGGATGGACAGAGCGAATAGCGGTATTTTTTCGCGGAACGAACCGCCGAGTTTCGAAAGGAAAGATCGATCCCAGGACAAGCGGCCCAATGGCCAGAAATCCAATAAAACAAGTGTAAATGGAAGCGTTACGAGCATCGGTTTGGCCATGAGACCGAGGCCAAAGACCATCATCATGGCGCCATATCGTTGCGGTTTACGGTCTCGAAGCCAGAGCACGAACAGCCAGGTCGTGAGCATCCAAAACGCGGTGCTCAAAACATCTTTTCGTTCGGAAATCCACGCCACGGATTCCACATGGGCCGGATGGATCGCGAATAGATACGCCGTCAACGCGCTCGGAAATCGAAAGCCCGTCATGATGCGAAGCAACACAAATAAAAGCGCCGCGTTGGCGAGATGAAGTCCGACGTTGATCAGATGAGGCCCCATGGGATCGAGGCCAAAAAGCTCGCAGTCGAGCATGTGGGAGAGCCAGGTGATGGGATGCCAGTTGGATGCATGACCGGTGGTGAAGGCCCACACCACACCATCGAAGGTGATGCCCTTTTGCACCACAGGATTGCTCGTCACGTAGTCGGGGTCATCGTACAAAATGAATTGTGCATGGCGAACTGGCAGGAATGCCACCCAAGTCAGAATCGCGAGAACGGCTAGCAGTCCCCCATCCCAGCCATCCAGCTTGCATGAGTTCTTGCGTGAATTGAGCACGTTCTCGTCCATGCCATCACTCGAACATTGAAGACGAAGTCCGACTCATTATTTCCTCGAGAGCGCATCCCATGTCGAAGCCGTCGCCATTGTGGCCCATTGCGTGGGACGAGCCTTCCGGCGAAGCGAGGCCGGCTCATCACAAGTATTTGATTTTATTATTATATTACCATATGCAAGGGCTGTCTTGCTGTCCTTGGGATATCGTACGAGCGGGCAGAACGGGCAGCTCAGGGAGCATAGGCGCTGAGGGGGGCTCGGTTTTCATGGTGCATCCACCAGCCGCCGGGAATGAGGTCCTGCACGTGCAGGTCCGCGCCGCGAATGCTGTCATGGGCGGCTTGGTAGGCTTGATCATCGACGGGCTCGAGTTTGTCGATATCGCTCAGCTCACGAAGCACGGCCTGTCCTTCGGGCGTCGATGCAAAAGAAGTCATGGCGCGGATGAACTTGTCTCGTTTTTCGGCATCGAGGTCAGAACGGAAGAAAATGGGTTCGTTGGGGATGGGGTCGGTGGTGGCGATGACGCGCAAGGAGGTATCGCCTTCGACGGCGCGCGCGTAGGTTGCGGCAGCATCGACTTTTCCGGTACGAAGCTGTTCGAGAGCATTTTTATGGGATTGCGCGAAGACGGTGGTGGGTTTCACACCGGCTTGTCGCAAGGATTTGGCGGGGTAAACGAAACCGGAGGTGGAGTATCGATCGACGAAGGCGATGGTTTTTCCCGCGAGTTGGTCGAGTTTTTCGATGGGCCCATCGGCCCGTGTCACGATGACCCCGTGGAACGATCCGGTGCCCGAACGCATGAGCCGAAGCCCCGCATGAACACCGTATTCCTGGTGACAGAACAGGTAATCAAATAAGGGAAGCAGCCACGCATCGGCGGTAGCCGCACCGACACTGGCCACCGCATTGGCCTGCGAATCGGCCATGCGTATCTCGAGTTTGAGCCCGGAGTTTTCCTCGACATATTTTTGCATGGCAGCGATCTTCGCGGGCTCCGCATGATACGACGGAGACAACACGAAAACGAAAGAGGTGGCGGCATCTGCTGTCGATTGCTTCTTGCAGGCTGACGTGGCGACCACGATCCAAAGCAGCAAGGGCAGAGCGAGCACGTATCTTCTGAGTGTATGCATGGTGAACAGGGGGCGTTTAACCTGGGGAGCGCGAGGCGGCAACCCTATCGGGGACATATCGTGGACAACGCTTGGGATCGATGGGTTCGAGAAGCGGCAAGAGGTTTTCCAGCAGGCGGCCGCGACTCAATTTAAATGAATTATTTTAGCTATTTAGGCGGAGTGATCGTCTTGCATCCGATCTCGATGTCGATCGATCCGCTATGGGCTTGCATGAATTGGCAAGATTGCGGGCACAGCAGGATTTTGGTGGGCTCAGCGATTTTCGGGTCGGTATCGTAGAACCATCCGCCCATGTTGGGATCACAATCTGCGAGGGAACCGACATAATACACTGGGAATTTTTCTCCGTTGGGGGCGGTATAGACGACGTTGACTTCGTCGTAATCCATGGGGATGCCTGGATTGGGCACTTGAAACTCACATTGCATGAACGCGCCACGGATGGCTTCGAGGGCTGCTTTGAACTGCGCGGTCATGTCTTGGTTGACCTGCACGATGAGGGCTTGGTTGGTGCCGCCCGCTTTTGCGACTTCATGCAAAGAATTGCCCAGAGGTCCCGCGCCCGCGGAGAGCACGCCGATGACGAACGTGCGAATCGATGGACTACCATTCACGCCAGCGGCGGCGATGCTCTTGACCTCGTTGATGGGGAAAGCCGCTTTGGAGCATGCGGTGGGCTGACCATCCGTGGCGAAAATGACGATGGTCGTATGCCCCGGATGCTGCGTTGCCCATGAGCGAGCATATTGAATGGCGCCCTCCAACGCGGGGGCCGACGGGGTCATCGTAAGTGGGCTATGCGCGTTGAGCGAGGCAAGGATCTCTGCATTGACGCTAGGAATGGGTGCGATGGGCACTTCCGGGGTGGCGTAGGCGGAAACATCGCAAGAATCGTTGCTACAGAATTTGAGCGTGCCCCCATTGCCATCATCGAAGCTCATGCACTCGGATACCGCGGGGCAATTGGCATCGCTCGTACACTTCGCCACGCAATGCTTACCGTTATCGAGTTTTACGCAGATCGAACCGGAGGCACAATCCGTTTCCGACGAGCATTCGAGCGGCTCCCAGGGTGCGATGGGCAACGGGAAATATTGAATTCCCATGCTCATTCCGGTCGGCGTGGCCGGATCGTTGAGAAAGCCGACGAAAGCTTTTTTGACCGCGCCCCATTGGGTTTCCCCCAAAGGCTGCATCAAGTTCACGGGCATCGACATCGACCCGGATTGATCCATCATCACGTACATATCCAGCGGGAATGGCTCCGCCGCCGCCGAGGTCTTCAAACAAGAATCACCATCGGGAACGAATACATCCGTCGATGCCTCCGGGTTGACGGAAAGCGTGTCGGGGGTATCCGCCTCGGGAACCGTGGTGCCACTATCCAAGGTGCCCCCTCCTCCCCCAGAAGCTCCCGCAGCGGAAGAACCTCCGTGCCCATAGTTTCTTTGGCTATCCGAGTCGGCACTGCACCCAGCCAGCGCCCAGCCAACCACAACACATGCAACGATCCTTGGCAGCATTCGAAGCCTCCAACGACATAACGTACCATGGCTCATCGCCGTAGGCGATGATGGGTCCACCCCTGCACCATTTTTCGGATGCGGCGCGACACTGGGAATCGTCAACGCCACCGCTATCCGCTAGAATCGTCGCATGAGTCGATTCAAGTTCTTGCAAGCGATGTTCATGGTCCTGGGCCTCGTCACGATGCTCGGATGCTCGAAACCCAAACCGCCCCAATTGACCCCGGAAGCCACTTCGGTCACTTCGGTCAGCGGCAAAGGCATCGGGATTCGCGTCGTGCTCGCCGCGTACAATCCCAATGATTTCGACTTGAACACACGAAGCGTGGAGGGAACCATCAAGCTGGGCGATACGGTAACCCTTGGCCCGATCACCAAACCGCACGGCGTCAAACTCCCCGCCAACAAGAGCACGAATGTCGAGCTGGAGTTGGAAGCCACCTGGGGCCAGGCAGTACAGCTAGCCCAGCTCGCCACCTCGGGGCCCCAGGTTCCCTACGTGGTGGAAGGAAAGGTGACGATTGGTGGTGAAACATTGAACGTGGATCTGCCGTTTACGATCAAGGGGGAAGTGAGCCAGACACAACTCATCGCAGCGGGATTGAAAGGGCTTCCACCCATTCCCGGGCTTCCGCTCCGGTAAATCGCATCGAAACGTCATTTGACCCCGTCTTTCCCTTCCGGGGGGATTTCTAAATTTAGGTTGAATTACGCAAGGTTACGATCATGGAATAGGATTTTATGGAGTCGAGCGAGGCCTGGGCTGGCGAAGGGGAGAAGTGACGTATGGGGAAGCGCGGATCGGTGAATAGGGTTAGTTGCAGCGCATCCCGAATTGTCGCAGGGCAGCATTCACGGCGGAAGCATCATTATTTCTTGCGGCGGCTTCACAAGCGGCGGCGGCCTGCAACATGAACCCACTTTGCGGCGGCGGTTGAGATTTTGCGTTTTGAGCGAGCGCACGGCAGCAAGCCACCAGGTTGCTCGTGCCCGTTCCTACCTTGACTTTGGCCACGGAACGCATGGAGCCGAACAGGGCGGTACGGTCCGCGCCTTCATCCCACGAGCCCAACGCCAACAAGCCTTCGGTGGCCATGAAAGCCGTACTGACTTGCGCGCCGTTGCGCTGGCAGAGACCATCCGCGGCCTGAGCCATCAGCTTATCCTTCCCCACGGAAAAGGATTGGGTGGGTTGCCAGGTACACCCGGACAACCCGGTGGAAGCCATGGCTTTGTCCAACGCCGCGGAATGTCCTTCCGCGCCATAATTCGTCACACCCATGCGCGACTTTTGATCCGCCGCAGTCGCGGTTTGAACGTCGGCTTTGGCCACGTTCCAATCGTTGGGGACTTGCAAGTTTGCTTTGGCCCCGGTGACGGTAATCGCTTTGCCAGTGATGCCGTCCTCTCGATCCTCGAGTTCCGGGCGAACGATTTCGCCTGGTTTGGGGGGTTCTACGGTGGTCAAGGTGGCAGGAGCCGTGGGTTCCGGCGTGACCGTCGTGGCCGGCGGCAACGGCGGCGGCTCATCCGATTCTCTCTCGCATGCTTTGCACGAGGGCAAAAGGGGCAGCAGCGCGCCAATCAACAGGTAGGGAAGCAATCGCATGGTATCCTCCGAGGACATCGCCAAGATGTTCGATGAAGATTCAATGCTTGAACGACGACGATGTCAACGTTTCAGTGCGTTTGTTGTTCGATGTTTCCACGCTTGGGGGGCATTATGAAGCTGCCACAACCTCGTGCAGGACGTCGATGGGGTTGGGCTCAAGGGAGGTTTTATGGCCTATTTGCCATGATTTTGGCGATAAGACATAAGAAATATGCCCCGCCTGGGGGTGGACGATGTGCCGGTAACGCTTGCCGAAAAGAGAAAGGATCGGAAAGGCGGTTCGATCGGGGATCATGACGTCCCGGCCGCCGAAAAAGCCAATGATCGGCAAGGGTGTATCGTCGAGGATGGTTTTCAAAGACAGGGATTTTCCTTGATAGGAGGCGGGCAATTCGCCGTCGGGGCCAATTCCTTTGGTGAACAGGCGCGACGAATAGCGAACGAGGTCGATGGGTAAGGCGAAGCGACGCGCGCTTTCGGGCGAGATCCAATAAGCTCCGGCCAGGTCGCGCCGCTGGCGTTTGGACAGGTCCTCGACCGTGCGGACTTTCGCGTAGGTCGTTTCATTCCAGCCCGCGGCGACATGGGCGAGCGGAGTTTTGTGGAAGGTCGTTCGCAATCCGAGGTCGAGAGACATACGCATGCCATCGCCGGGAACGTATCCCTGTCCAATGAGCTTGGCGATGGCGAAGGATAAGTCCATCATCGCCTCGGGCATCAACGAGGGGAATTCGGCAAGAATCGAGCATTCTCGACCATCGTAGGGAGAGACGAAGGTGGTGGCGGCATGGAAGCGTTCGGTGGCTTGTCGAGGTTTCGCGGCGACAAACGCGAGGGTTTGCATGCCGTGGCCGCAATAGCCTTCCAGGATCATTTTTCGTTGTCCGTGATGCTCGAAAGCGATGGCGGATAGAGAATCGATGGCCTCGATGAGGTGCTCCAACGTCAGCCCGGCGTAGTCGATCTGCTTGCGGTCGCCGCGCAATTCGACGGCGTACACTGGAATGCCGCGTTCGAGAAAGCGATCGAAGAAGTTGGATTCTGGCAGGAAACGAAAGATGCGGTCGCCATAGGGGATACCCCCTCCCGCATGAAAAAGTGCGAAAGGCGCTTGTTTTTCAGTCGTTGGGGGCGGCAAATAGGAAAGCTGTAGGAAAGGTCCCTGGGAAAGAACCTGTTCTCCCTCGAAGGTCGCGGATCCATAGAGTTGTTTACCCCATCGTCGTACCAATTTTCCATATTTTGCCGCCGCACGAACCCTATCCACGCTCTCTTTTGCCACCTCGAGGGCTTTGCGATCACCTCGAAGAGCAGCAACCACAGAGCCAGAAAAGGCTTCTTGCATCCCCAACGCCGCTTCGAAGGCAGGAAATACGCTGCCTTCCATCGTCTGATGCGTCACATAGCTCATCATACGAAGGAGTTTCAGCGAGTCCCGGGAGTTGCGAAACGTCAAGGCCGTGGAATTTCCCACCCAATCCGCGGCTAGTTGTCGTGCAGAAGTGGTGATTGATGGTGCCATGAACTCCTCTCGTCGACGCTCATGATTGTGCGGCGCACAATATTGGCCTCTATCTTCATGCGATGATAATCTGGTTCTTGTCAAGAGGCGGAAGCCAAGGCCGGGCCATGGATGCTGCATGGCAAAACCGAATCTTCCTTGACCTTGGGGTTGGAGGGGGGTAGCGAAAAGCGGGGGAGAAAGCACCCATTTTCGCCGTGCCCACGCCGCTGAATTCCTCCACCGACGAAGTGAAATCCGCGCCGGTGGTTCCGATAAGCGGTGGTGTTGCGCAAGAAAACATCTCGCTTTCCGCAGTGTTCATGGTGCTGGGGGCAGGTTTTTTCGTGGCCTTGGCGGCCTTGGTGAAAGCGGCGTCCGACGAGGCGGCGCCGATGCAAGCGGTTTTTTACCGTTCCGTATTTTCGGCTCTCCCCCTGCTCGGCATCATGCGTATGCAGCGTGTGAGCGTCGTGGGAACGCGCATGAAACTGCTCGTGGTTCGCGGGGTTCTGGGTTTTCTTGCCCTGTTTTGTTATCTGTGGGCGGTTTCCCATATTCCGTTGGCGGACGTACTCGCGTTGCAACAGACGAACCCCGTATTCGTTGCGTTTCTTGCGGTTTGGTTGCTGGGGGAACGCCCCCGTCGCAGTCATTATTTGCTTGCGGGCGTATGCCTGATCGGCGCATGGCTGGTGGTTCGTCCCACGCGGGGCGTTGCCTCCCTGGATTCGCTGATGGCCTTGATTTCTGCTCTGTTTTCGTCAGGAGCTTATGTCACGGTCCGCGCGTTGACACGAACCGAAACGACTCAGCGCATCGTATTGTGGTTTTCGCTCGTGGCGGCCGCGCTTTCGTTGCCGTTCGTGGCCGCCGATTGGCATCCGCTTTCGTTACGATCCCACGGGCTTCTCGTTGGCGCTGGGTTGCTCGCGCTCTTGGCTCAAAGCTTCATGACGGCGTCGTATCGAAGAGCACCGGCGCATCTGGCTTCGGCGTTTTCTTATGCCAGCGTGCCGTTGGCCTACCTGGCAGGCCTCATTTTCTGGAATGAGCGACCGGACAGCCTATCGCATCTTGGCATCACGTTGATCGTGGCAGCGGGAATCGTGCTGGTGGTAAGGATGCGACCGTCGGGCTCGACGTAGCGGAGGGAGTGCGAAGGGTGGGTTTATCCTTCGCGAACCTCTCGTTTCAACTGCTGTTTCAGGATTTTTCCCGCGGCGCTATGCGGCAGCGAGTCGCGAATCAATACCTGTTTCGGCGTCTTGTACTTCGCAATGCGGCTCGAGCAGAAGTGAAGCAATTCCTGCGCATCGAGCGTTTGCCCAGGCACGGGAGAAACGAAAGCGATAGGAACTTCGCCCCATTTTTCATCGGGTTTTCCTACCACCGCCGCCTCCGCGACGGCCGGATGCTCGAGCAGGACTTTCTCCACCTCCGCGGGGTACACGTTCTCCCCTCCTGAAATGATCATGTCTTTCTTGCGATCGACCAACGTGAGAAATCCATCGTCGTCGAGGAATCCGATATCCCCCGAATGAAACCAGCCATCCCGAAGCACCTCGGCCGTAGCCTCAGGCCTGTTCCAATAGCCTTTCATCACGTTCGGTCCGCGAATCACGACCTCTCCCGGTTCGTTTTTGGGCAGGTCTTTGCCATCTTCTCCCACGATACGAACGTCCACATAGGTACACGTGCGTCCCGCGGTTCCGGATTTTTTCAAGCATTCGCCCGGTCCCATTCCCGTGACGCCCGGCGATGTTTCGGTCAATCCATAGCCTTGACGGAATTCTAGGCCGCGCTCGTGGTACTTGCGCGTCAGCTCTTTGCCCAACGGCGCCCCCCCCGAAATGAACGCTACAATGGAAGATAGATCCGTCGTGTTGAACTTGGGATGGTCGTAAAGCATTTGATAAATGGCAGGAACGGCCACCATTCCATTGACACGCTCACGCTCGATGGTTTCGAGCACGTCGGCGGGATCGAATTTCGGCGATAAGATGACGGTAGCCCCGATGTGGATCATGGGTGTGACGCATCCGTTGAGGCCGCCCACGTGGAACATGGGAAGGATCACGAGAGCGACGGTATCGGGACTCACGCCCAGCGCCCAACCATTGACGGATTGCCAGAAGCAGTTGGCGTGGGTGAGGATGACGCCTTTCGGAGTTCCCGTGGTACCGGCGGTGTACATGATGAGATGAGGGTCGTCACCGCCCACGGCGGGGTTGACGGCATCGCTTGGATCGCCGGTTTGCAGATAAGATTCGTAGGGCGATGGGCCTCCATCGTGGGCGACGGAAAGGCTCAACGAAACCGAGGGGCATTCGGCGGCGAGCAAGGCGGCCTGCTGCTCGAACATGGCGTGAAAAACGAGAGCTTTGGGCTGGCAGTCTTTCATGATGAACACGAGTTCTTCTTGACTGAGACGCCAGTTGAGAGGCACGGCGATGAGCCCGGCGGCGGAGCAAGCAAAGACGGCTTCCACGTATTCGTAGCCGTTGAGCAGGTACAGGGCGACCCGGTCTCCAGGCTTCAATCCCGATGCGATGAGCGCATGAGCAAGACGATTCATGCGTTCGGCGAGCTGCCGATAGGTAAACGAGCGGTCGCCGGTTTTGGTGGCGATTTTATGGGGATAGATGATCGCGTTTTGACGGATCCAATGTCCAATATTGACGTTCAACTCTGCCATGCTCTTGCGCCTCCGTCTTTGCTGGTGTCGGCCCCGGGTTCCTATCGATCGCGTTTCGCACGCCCGAACGTGATGTCATTGCCTTGTCTATGCGGTTTTCGGTCTTGGCATCCCATGTGGCGCATCATGTTCTGGTAACGTTTCAAAGCGTGATCCATCGAGCGGCAGCCGTGACGACATGGTCGTCTGAGGCTTTGATCGCGTTGTGCGACGCGCCGGTCGACTTCGGAAAGCCATTCCCAAGCGGACGCAGGGTAGACGAGGGGAGGGAAAAGTCAAGGGCAGAATTGTGCAGTGCAACAACGCGAGCCTTCGCGGTCGAGAGGTAAATATCTAAAATTTATGATAATATTTGATTATCTATAAACCGTGAAAGAGTGGAATTCGGCATTGACACTATAAACCCGAACACCGGCGCGTCCGGTCATGGTGCCGGACACGGAATACGGTTGCGTTTGCGCCACAGCGCCGTTGCCATTGCGATATTCGCATGTGATCGAGGAGCCATTCCAATAGGCTCGCAACCATCTTTGCACGGAAGATCCAGTAGATGTGTTCTCGACACTCGTTTTCCATTGCCGGCGAACGAGGCTACTGCCAGTATTCTCCCACAACTCCAGGGTTCTGGAGTACTGTTCACGGTCCAAAAAACACCCCCACCACTTGTTCTGTCCAGGACTTTCCCCCAAAAGCACTCCGGCCCACCCAAAAGACCCAGACCCATACAGTAGCGAGGTTTCCACGGCGTAGGGAGTCAAACCCGAGATCTCGGTTTTCCAATATGAGTTTTTCCCGCAATTACCGGAGGAACAATTCTCGTTGTTTACGTTCAGCACATCAGTACCAACCTTATAGCTGGAATTGAGATCCCACGAGCTAGCCCATCCACTCTCGAAAAAAGGCTCGAAGTACATCACTTTGGATAGGGCGTCCGAATTGTTGTGCCATTCACAAGCATCTCCAAGTCCATCTCCATCGGTATCTTTTTGACTTTGATTCGCAAAAGACGGGCAATTATCACAGCCATCATCGACCAAATCGAAATCTTCGTCGTGCCCCACCGCAGTGCAACCGCCGCTGCCGCCAGAACCGCCTGTGGCACCGCCTGTTCCACCAGTCGCGCCCCCGGTTCCGCCTGTGGCACCGCCTGTTCCACCAGTCGCGCCCCCGGTTCCGCCT
>Ga0209719_1002382_pt1 | contig 19620 bp, 18 predicted proteins | sample AD_JPNAS2_MetaG_FD_184421 | JGI IMG/M metagenome (GOLD analysis project Ga0209719, IMG submission 184421) | Active sludge microbial communities of municipal wastewater-treating anaerobic digesters from Japan - AD_JPNAS2_MetaG (SPAdes) (version 2) | ecosystem: Engineered > Bioreactor > Anaerobic...
CGGACATAATTGATGAGTGGCAATTAGGCTGGTCGCCTAATGAGTGGCAGTCTCTAGAACAATCCATGAAACGTTTAGGCTATACCGACAATGAAATGTTGCTCGCTGGTCTTATTAATCAAACATCTGAAGGGCAGCGATTTTATGACCGTTTTCGGGGACGGATTATGTTTCCCTGGCATGATGTCAGTGGCAATATTATAGGATTTTCAGCTCGTATTTTGCCTCAGCTAGATGATGGTCAGGCCGGTAAATATATTAATAGCCCACAAACTATGCTTTATGATAAAAGCCGCCATGTTTTTGGTTTATGGTTAGCTAGGGGCGCTATTAAAGAAGCGCAAGAAGCGGTTATTGTTGAGGGCCAAATGGACTGCCTTACGGCGCATCAATATGGTTTTAAAAATGTAGTCGCCACTTCCGGCACCGCCCTGACCGAAGAGCATTTAAAATTATTAAAACGTTATACTAGTAATATAGTTTTAGCTTTTGATATGGATCAGGCGGGCGTGCTGGCGGCAGATAGGGCTATTGCCATTGGCGGTCAGGCCAATCTTAATATTAGAGTGCTTCATCTGCCAAATGGTAAAGATCCAGATGAATTTATTCGGCACCATGCTACCGACTGGCCAGAGGTAGTAAGCCAGGCTCGGTCCATTATGGATTATTATTATGAGCTTTTAAAGCCTCGGCTTTTAAGTGAGAAGATAGAAGAACGCAAGACAGCTACGGCTCGTTTTTTAAAGATGATTAGCCAATTAGCTAGTGTTGTGGAGCGTGATTATTGGTTAAAAGAATTAGCTAAAACTTTGCACTTGGAAGTGCAGTTATTATATGATGATTTAGCTAAACTGGAAAAACCCCAGAGTTCATTGGCCAGCGATGCCCCACTGAATTCACTGTCACAAATTAAACCGGCGGATTTACTTTTGGCCTGGCTGATTAAATTTCCTAATCTGCTTGAGAGTTTAAGCGAAGAGTTGGAGCCTGATTTTTTTAGCGACCCTCGGGCTGGTCAATTTTACAAAAATCTAATTGTTTATTATAATAAAAATCGACAAATTGACGGCCAGACTATTGATTATCCAGAATTTATTAGTTGGCTGAAGGCTAATGCCGGGGAGCTGAGCAACCAGCTCATGGCCTATATTGATAGTCTTTTTCTTTTAGTAGATAAAGATTTAGCCGAAGCCACTCTAGAGGAATCACTCGGCGAAATATCTAGGCTAGCTAAAGTTATAAAACGGGCCTTTTGGCAGCAGCGGTTAGCCATTATTAGCCACAAGATAGCTGAGTTAGAAAAGAGCCGAGAGTTAAGCGAGCAAAAGAGAGATTTAGAAATTAATATGCTGTTAGGCGAGGCCGAAGATTTAAGTCAAAAATTAAGAGCTTTAGATAATTAATTACATGAGTGCTAAAAAACAAGTAGTCCAAGCCTCTTCTAATATTGAGGAGATTATCAAAAATCAGACGGCTGATTTTAGTCCATCTAGTTTAAAGTTGTCTTCTAAAAAAAATAGTAAGAGTCGTGTTTCTAAGCGGGCGGATCAACATTTTAAAAAAGACAAGCCAGCTTTGCCGCCTACCGATAAAGAGATTCAAGCCTTAATTAACCGGGTAAAGCCGCGTGGTTTTGTGACAGAAACTGAATTGCTGTATCTTTTTCCTAAGCTGGAAGATTATGTTTATGATTATGAGTTGTTGCTTGAAGAATTGCAGAAGCATAGTATCAAAGTTATAGAGACGGGGGGAGGGTATTTACAGATTGGCCAGGAAAAGGCGAAGCAGGAAGAAAAAAACCGTTCCATTTTGGGAGACATTAAAGATATAAAAAAATTTGACATCTCTGAACTGTCAGCCGATTCAGTGCAGATGTATTTAAAAGAAATTGGCCGAGTGCCTCTTTTAACAACGGAAGAGGAGATTGAATTAGCCAAACGCAAAGATAAAGGAGATAGAGAAGCGGAGCGCCGTCTTATTGAGGCTAATCTTAGGTTGGTAGTCTCTATTGCTAAAAAGTTCAGCGGCACGCGAGGTCTTAATTTACTGGATTTAATTCAGGAGGGAAATATTGGATTGTTTCGGGCAGTAGAAAAATTTGAATACCGCAAGGGCTATAAATTTTCCACTTATGCCACCTGGTGGATTCGTCAGGCTATTACCCGCTCGCTGGCTGACCAATCGCGGACTATCCGCATCCCAGTCCATATGGTAGAGACTATTAATAAGTTTCAACAAGTGCAACGTCAATTAACCCAGGATTTGGGGCGTGAACCATTGCCGGAAGATATTGCCGCCGAGATGGGAGAGGATATAGATAAAATTCGCCATATTATTAAAATATCGCAAGATACTATTTCTTTAGAGACTTCGGTCGGTGATGAAGATGATGATTCCACGCTAGAGGACTTTATTGAAGATGTAAAAAATATGACCCCTGACCGGGTAGCGGCCCTGGAACTCTTAAAAGATTATGTGCAGGAAGTGATTGCCACTTTAACACCTCGAGAACAGAAAATCTTAGAAATGCGTTTTGGCTTAGGCGATGGGGTATCTCATACCTTAGAAGAAGTGGGGCAGGAGTTTGAAGTAACGCGGGAACGTATTAGGCAAATTGAAGCTAAAGCTCTGGAAAAAATTAAAAAACAGGGGACAATTAAAAAATTACAAGACTTTTAATTTATTTGACAAGCCTTTGGTCTTTGCTATAATAGCAACATTATTCCCGGGTAGCGCAGCGGTAGCGCAGTTGGCTGTTAACCAATTGGTCGTGGGTTCGAATCCCACCCCGGGAGCACTGTAGAACACTTTGAGGATTGAAGCACCGTATCAAACGGTGTTTTCATTTTAAACATTAGCTTTTCACCCTTTAACTGCAGGTTCTGAAATAAGAAATTGAGAAGTTGCCTTTTTTCTTCTACTTCAGAACTTTGAAAGATTTCATAAGCTTTTTAGCCAGATTTAGCACCGTATTTGCTGTTATGTAATAGTTTTCATCGGCATTGGTGTATCGTTGCATTTCTTCATTCAATTCTGCTTGTTTTTCCTTATACTCTTTTAATTTTTTATTAAACATATCCTTAGTAATACTGCCATCGGCCACTAGGTCAAAAGCATTGTTTATTCTAGCTTCAATTTTGTCATATTCATTTCTGAGATTTACTAAAGACTTTTTATGAAATGCATTTTTTGCTTCATTTGATTTTTTCAACTCTTCTGTTATTTCCTGTATTTTGTCATCTGATAACTGAATATTCTTTAAAACTTTATAAACTGGTTTTAATAATTTTTCTAATTTTTCTTTACTAATTCTAATTGCCGGATATATATTAATTAATTCCGTAAATATGTAATCTGAGAAGCCACCAAAAAAGAAGAAAATATCTCTAATTTATATTTCAATTGTTCTTACTCTGAGACAATTTTAAAATTTGAAGTAATTTCTATTGGATATATTTTATCCTTCAAATAATTATCAATAATAACTGGCAAATCAGGATCCCAGAGTTGATTTTTGTTTTTCATTTCTTGAATCTCATTATAAGAGAACCACCTAGTTTTTAGCTTTGTTGTAAAATTCTTTTTCTCCCCACACGGTTTTGCAGTAAAAATAAATTTTATTGCGTGGAGAACCTTGCCCTCTTTATCTTTAATTAAGGAATACACACCAAGAAAACCTGTAATTTTTACTTTGAGACCAGTTTCTTCTTCTGTTTCTCTTTTTGCTCCATCAATAATGTCTTCTCTAAGTTCAAGCCAACCTATTGGTTGGTTCCATTTTCCACCCTCCTGAACTAAAAGGAATTTTTTATTTCTTTCAATTATAGAGCCAACAACTACAAAAGGTTGAGTACAGCATCTTTGAGAAATAAGAATGATTTTTGTTTTTTCCATATTGTTTTTTATATTCTATCTTGTAGACTGTTAGATGTAAATAGTGTTAGAATTAACTCAAAACATATTTAATCTTGATGCACATGAATGATATCCTACTTTTCGGAAAAATTAACTTTCGCTTTCCGTCCCCATCTGAGAAATAGTGAGTTGAATGGTGGGGCAAATAAAACTCAAACGATTTTCAATAGTTCCTGTATTTGCTTTATCATTATTTCGGGACATTGAATTGAGCCCGCCTTTTAATAACTTGAAATTGTCCCATTGCGGGAGCCAACATGTACGAACAGGGGTTGAAGCCTCTGTTCGTGTTTTATTTATTGGCATTTTTGTTGGTTCTAAACCTTGATATTTAGCCCCTAATGCAGGAGCAATCACTTGTTCAAAAGAGGACTAGTGAGACTAAAAACGATTTTTTAACCTAGCTATATGGTTCGCCCAGCGGTTTTTTCTTCTAAAAAAATTCCAATTATGCTCCAAGACCCGTCAAAATAATCCTAGCAGAATATGGTTATTTTTGTTAAGATTATATAAAAGTTTTTTATTACTTTTATGGACAAAAACCATACAATGATAAAGTGTGCCAGCGGTATAGTAAAGATTAGAGTTAGCTGGCGTACTTAAATTATTGTATCTAAGTTAAAATAAGTGTATGAACTTTCGAAATTTAACTAAATTACATATTGGTGATAAGGTGGCGATTGTCTCACCTTCTTTTGCCGCTCCAGGAAAATGGCCTCATTTATATAATCTAGCCCTTCAGAGGGTCCGAGACGTTTTCAGATTAGAGCCTGTAGAGTTTTCTGCCACATCAAAGATAGGGGCTTCCGCGGAAGAAAGATCAAAAGATTTGATTGACAGTTTTAATCGAAGTGACATAAAAGCAGTAATTGCCTCAATTGGGGGAGACGATCAAATAACATACATTAAGGATCTACCTCCAGAGCCATTCATAAATAATCCAAAACCATTTTTTGGTTTTAGTGATAATACACATTTTGCAAATTTTCTTTGGTTAAACGGGATTCCATCTTTTTATGGAGCCTCTCTGTTTACTCAATTTGGTATGCAAAAAAGAATGGATAAATATACTGTTGAATATTTGAAATATGCACTATTTAATAGTGGCGAATTTGAGCTAAGACCAAGCAATATTTACAACGATATTGGATTGCCCTGGGATAATGTTTCCATGTTGAATCAAGCGCGGATATATGAAAAAAATGAGGGGTGGTATTGGAATGGCGATAATGATACAGAAGGGATTACCTGGGGTGGGTGCTTGGAGTCAATTGATGAATTGCTTAGACATGGAGTATCAATACCCACGCTTGATGAATTTGAAAATATAGTTCTTTTTACCGAGACCTCTGAAGAAATCCCATCAAGCGATTATGTAGCAAGAGTTTACCGAGCGCTTGGAGAGCGGGGCATTCTTAAAAAGGTGAGAGGCGTCCTTGTTGGTCGACCAAAAGCCTGGGAATTTGATAAACAAAAATCATCAGAAGAAAAGGCGAAATATAAAAAAGAACAACGAGATACAACTTTAGCAATTATAAGAAAATACAATCCTACTGTTCCAGTTATTCAAAATATAGATTTTGGGCATACTGACCCTCAGATATGTCTTCCGTATGGCGGGAAGGTCAGAATAGTTTCTTCCGAGAAGAGAATTTTTGCTGAGTTTTAGAAAATGTCCAAGCCCATATATCTAATTTTTATGCCAAAAGTAAGAATTAATTTAGTTTATTTCGTCCGTTATATGACTCATCGTCTAGAGCTAGAGTTCAAGAAATTGCTAGATAGCCATTTTCATGGGTCAGTGGTGGCCCTATTTAAACAAAAATTGTGGCCGGAAGATTGACTAGATCAGAAGATCCAGCAAACCATTGTTGCGTTTATTGCGCCGCTTGCGATTATAAGCCAAAAAATTTTTATTGGCTATCATATCAAGTCAAATTTGTGGCTTTTTTAATGGCGGTCATATTGTTAACCAATTTCTTTAGTTGTTAATTTTTCTTCAGTTGAACTTGCTTGGTTCTTCATTCCGCAACCAGCCAACAGTAAAATGGTAGCTAAAAGGTAATAAATTTTTTTATAGTTTCGTGTTTGTTTAAAAATTGATAGTCTTTATGTAATTAAAACAAAGCGGTTTAGTAAGATAGTTGTTTTTATTTTTGTATTATGAAATACTATAATAGTGATCAATCAATCCAGTTTATTTATAGATTATTATGTCTTTTGTTTTAATGACTGTTGGTAAAACTCATTCTGGCAAGACCACCTTTGGCCGTGAATTAGCCAAGAGATTAGGTCCGTGTTGTTTGTTGGATTCTGATAAGGTGGCTGATTTTCTAAAGGGAGAATATCCTGATTTATATAAGTCTGACCGTGATGAGGATAGTGGTCAGCCGACCCGGGGCTATTATTTAAAATTGGCCGTTGTAGCCGAGGTTTATAAGGCAGCACTGCAAACCAGTTTGCCGATTATTTTTACTACTTCTAACGCCAAAAGGCGAGTTCGCCAAGAGATTATCCGTTTAGCTAAAGATAATAACCGGTCGACGATTATTGTCCATTTTAATATCGCTGACGATATTTTAGTTGAGAGGATTAACAATAGCCAAAGATTAAAGGGTAATCAGGCGGAGATACAAAGCTTCAACCATTTTTTGGCCAATATTCAGACTCATAATTTTGATGTTCCAACGGCCGCTGAGGCTGATTATTATTTTGAAATTATTGATAATGATTCACTGTGTGCAGTCATGGAGCAGGCTTTAATTTTGTTAAGGAATTAATTTTTTGCCTATTAGGTGTAGTTTTGTATTGGTAGTCATTATGGTAGTCTTAATTTTTAGTGTTTTTATTGGATTCAAGCATTTAAATTCAAATAACAATAATTCGACTAATCTTAAACAAACTCAACCAGAGGTTTCCGTTTGGCGTTATTTTTTGTCTATGGTCTCAATATGAGTCTGGATAATATGGGCGGTCGTTGTGGGGCTGGCATCCAAGTCATTGTCCTAGCGCATTTTGATGACCATAAACTGACTTTTGACCAGCGCGGTTATGCTAATATTGTTCCGCAAGCCGGCTAGCAGATTTGGGGTGTCGTCCGGGAAATTGACCAAACTCATCTTCGGGCGTTAGATCGTTATGAAGGTTGTCCGCGAGTTTATTGCCGGCAAAATGTTAAAATTATTTTATGGCAACAGGCAATGGCCGTCATGGTTTATATAGAACCAGTTGACCAATCCAGCGGCCATCCGTCCAAAAGTTATATGGATAATCGGGTTATTCTTGGGGCTAAAGAAAACGGCCTGCCAGCCGAAGGGGTTGAGAAATTAGAATAATATTAAATTAAATAGACGGATTTCTTTCTGCCTTATTTGTGTTATAGTTAGGGCATCATTATTAAATGTAATTTATGTCATTGATGGCGATCAAAGGTCTGTATCGCGAAACGGCGGCTTATATCAACCAAGAAGTTAGAGTTGGCGGCTGGGTTAGAATGGCACAGGTATCTAAGACGTTGGTTTTATTGAGATTGATGATGAGACTTTTTTAAGAATTTGCGGTAGTTTTAATAATAATTTAAATAATTTTGCCGCTATAGAAAGATTAACTGTCGGCTCACCGGTTGAAGTTGCCGGTCGTTTAAAGAGAATAATGTCTACCTTGAAACTGCTGGAAGACCTGCCGATTAAAAATGGAAGAAACTATTCATTACTATATGGTTCGCCCAGCGGTTTTTTCTTCTAAAAAAATCCAACTATGCTCCAAGACCTGTCAAAATAATCCTAGCAGAATATGGTTATTTTTGTTAAGATTATATAAGAATATTTTTTCGTATGTCTATTTATATATGACTAACCACCCAGGGCTAGAGTTAAAGAAATTGCTAGATAGCCATTTTCATGGGTCAGTGGTGGCCCTATTTAAACAAAAATTGTCGGCCGGAAGATTGACTAGATCAGAAGATCCAGCAAACCATTGTTGCGTTTATTGCGCTGTTTGCGATTATAAGCAAAACAAGTTTTATTGGCTATTATATCAAGTCAGATTTGTGGCTTTTTAATGGCGGTCATATTGCAGAAGGCGAAATTTTGTGAGAGACTGTTGTCAGAGAAATCGGCCGAAGAATCTTAGATCGCCGAGTGGATGAATTTAGCCGAAGCCCGAGAGAAAGCCATTAATATTGAAATGCTTTCGGCGTTAGATTTTATAGAAAAAACTATTTCTGACCAGACTTTATTTTAAATTGATTTATAATATGTCCAAAATAATTATTGCGGCCGGGCCGGTTATTGTGGAGGGTGATAAAGTTTTGTTGGTTAAACATGGTAAGGATAATTTTTGGAAATTCTGTGGCGGCAAGGCCGAAGACCATGAAACCGACTTGAAGGCTGTTGCCATTAGGGAAGCCAAAGAAGAAATGGGTCTGCAGATAGAGATATCTGCGGATGCTCCTTATTTCTTTTATACTGAAAAAGAAGTTGATGGAGTTAATGTTAGTGTTATATTAGTTCATTTTTTGGCCCGCAGAAATGGTGAAATAATTCCCGGTCAAGACATTGGGGATTGGCGCTGGCTTGACATCAGTGATTTAGATGAAAACAATTTAGCTCCGAATATTAAGCCGACTTTAATGTATTTTGGTTTTTATTCAAATAAAGAGTAATAGTATATTATATGCCTTTAATTGTCGGACATCGAGGAGCGGCTGGTTATGCGCCGGAAAATACGCTGGCCTCATTTAAGTTGGCTATTGACATCGGCTGCGACCGAACCGAATTGGATGTTCAGCTTACCAAGGATAAGCAATTGGTCGTTATTCATGATAAAGAAGTATCCCGATTGACTGATGGCACTGGACTGGTTAGTGAAATGAATTTAATAGAACTGCGGAGACTAAAGTGTGTTGGTGGCGGGTACATACCAACCCTGCAAGAAGTTGTCGATATTTGTCGGGGCCGGATTAGTTTGCAGATTGAATTAAAAGCTATTGGTACGCCCGAATTAGTTAGCGAATTAATTGCCCGCAATGGTGTTGAAAATCAGGTGGTTATCACTTCTTTTCAACCCAGTTTATTGGCGGAAATAAAGGAGCTCAATCCTAAACTGCCAGTTGGTTTGTTGTTTTGGACTGATGAAACAATGGCTGATATTTGGCATTTGGCTGAAAACATCCCTCTGGATTTTTTGGCACCATATGCTGAAATAATAACTGAAGAATTTGTTAAACAGGCACATAGTTTAGGCAAGACAGTCTATGCTTATCAGGTTAATAATAAAGAGTTGGGCGATAAGTTAACAGTAATGGGAGTTGACGAGATTGGCACTGATTTCCCTAAATTATTTAGCATTACTTAATGAATCACGAGCTGTCTTTTTGGAATCTGGTAGTCCAGTCAGTTTCTGATTATCTTAACTGTCGCTGCTCTCCAAGAAAGATAAAAATACTATAAAACAGTGACCATGAGCTTGGTTAGGTACTTGTCCAAAATAAGGCGAACTGATACAATCTAAGATAGAAATTGTGAAGACATTTCTACATCTCTATTGGTTAGTATAACTGAGTTAGAGAAGATTTTTTTATTAAACTTACATGACAAAGCTCTTAAAATATCTTACTCCATATATCTGGCCCCTGCTTTTGCTAGCTCTTTTAATATATTGTCAGGCTTCGGCCACCTTGGCTTTGCCGGACTATATGGCCAGAATCATAAACCAGGGCATACTCGGTCAAAATACCGGCGTAATTTTTCATAACGGCTTAATTATGATTCTCATTGCTATTGGCGGTGGTTTAGCCACGGTGGGAGTGGGTTATTTATCCTCCCGTATTGGTACGGGGTTTGCTCGAGATTTGCGCACCATGATTTTTACCAAGATAGAAGATTTTTCTCTAGTTGAGTTTAATAAATTTTCCACTGCTTCGCTTATTACTCGCAGTACTAATGATGTCCAACAGATCCAGGCAGTTTTTATAATGATTTGCCGTATTGCTTTACTGGCTCCTTTAATGGGGATACTGTCGACTTTTAAGGCTTATCATTTAGCGCCGTCAATGACCTGGATTATGGCGGTAGCAGTAGTGGCCTTAATTGTTATAGTAATAGTGCTTTTTCAGATAGTTGTTCCTAAGTTTACTAAACTGCAAAAATTAGTAGATAAACTGAATTTAGTTACCCGAGAAATTCTTACTGGCTTAAGGGTTATTAAGGCTTTTGGCAAAGAAGACTACGAAACTCAGAAATTTGACAAAGTTAATCAAGATTTAACGCGGCTTCATCTTTTAATTAACCGCTTAATGGTTATTATTCAACCAGTCATGATGCTTATTATGAATTTTATGATGATTGCTATTGTTTGGCTGGGGGCGCATCATATTGGGGCTGGTGATTTGCAGGTTGGTAGTATGTTGGCTTTCTTACAATATTCCATGCAGGCAGTATCGGCCTTTTTAATGATTTCTATTGTTTTTATTAATCTGCCTCGTGCTGCTGTTTCGGCTAATAGGATTGCTGAAGTACTGGAAACTGAAATTCAAATTAAAGATCCAACTAACCCAGTGAGGGCTCATAGACGGGGTGGCAAGGTAGAATTTAAAAATGTTACCTTTACTTATCCGGGAGCCGCTGAGCCTGTTCTTCATAATATTTCTTTTGTGGCTTTGCCTGGCGAAACAACAGCTTTTGTCGGCAGTACGGGCAGCGGTAAATCAACTATTATTAACCTTATTCCTCGTTTTTATGAGGTGACCGAGGGACAAGTTTTAGTTGATGATGTAGATGTGCGGGCAATGAGACAAAAAGATTTGCGGGCGCGAATTGGTTATGTATCGCAAAAAGCTATGCTTTTTTCTGGTACTATTAGAGATAATATCACTTACGGCAATCCTAATGCTACCCAGGAAGAGATTTTTCGGGCTGCCGCTACGGCCCAAGCTTTAGAATTTATTAAAGAATTAGAGGGAAAATTCGATAGCTCGATTGCTCAGGCTGGCACTAATTTTTCTGGCGGTCAGAAACAACGTTTAGCTATTGCCCGGGCTTTAGCCAAGAACCCTGAACTTTATCTTTTTGATGACAGTTTTTCGGCCCTGGATTTTCAGACCGATAAAGCCTTAAGGACTGCATTAAAAGAAGAGGCTCAAGGTAAGACTGTTTTAATTGTTACCCAGCGTATTGCGACCATTGTGAATGCTGACAAAATTGTGGTAATAGACAAAGGAGAGATAGTGGGGCAGGGGACTCATGAAACTTTACTCAAGACCTGCAAGGTTTATCAAGAAATTGCGGCTTCACAGCTTGCCCCGGAAGAATTAGCTCGAGTTCTGAAATAATTATTATGTCTAAAGATAAAGAAAAATTAAATAATCCTACTACTTTTACTTTACCTCCCAGAGGACCACGGATCGGTGGTTTAGGTTTAGGTCGTCGGCATGGTGGAGGGATACGGGGCCTGGTGGAAAAACCCAAGGATTTTAAGGGTACCATGCGCAAGCTTATAAAATATCTAAAGCCTTACTACGTCTCCATTATTGTAGTTCTAATTTTAGCCATGGCCAGTACTGTTTTTACTATTATTAGCCCTAAGATATTGGGAGATATTACTAATGAAATTGTTGCCGGCATTAAGAATATAACCCAGGGGGGTATCGATTTTTCCGCCATTCTTCACTTAATAACAATTTTGGTTGGTCTTTATTTGATTGGCGCCTTATGTGGCTATCTTCAGGGTTGGATTATGACGGGGATTACCCAAAAAGTTACTTATAATCTAAGAAAAAGTATTGCTTTAAAAATTAATCGGTTGCCGCTACGCTATTTTGATACCCAAAGCCATGGAGATATCTTAAGCCGGGTAACCAATGATGTTGATACCGTTAGCCATAGTTTTAATCAGAGTTTAACGCAAGTGGTGACCGCTGTGACTACTATTGTCGGTATTCTCATAATGATGATTATTATTAGTTGGCAGTTGACCTTAGTCGCCGTGATTGTTTTGCCGCTTGGCTTTTTATTGGCGCGATTTATTATCAAAAAATCACAAAAGTATTTTTTTAATCATCAAGTATCGTTAGGGGAGATTAATGGTCATATAGAAGAAATGTTTTCTGGTCATACTATTGTTAAAGCTTTTAATGGGGAGCAGAAATCTATCAGCACTTTTCGTAAAATTAATAATAAACTTTATAATAACGCCTGGAAGTCTCAATTTTTTTCTGGTCTTCTACATCCCATAATGAATTTTTTGGATAATGCTGGATTTGTTGCCGTGTCGGTGCTCGGCGGATGGTTCGCTATTCGTGGCAAAATGACTATTGGTAGTATTCAGGCTTTTATACAATATCTTAATCAATTTAGTCGCCCCATTATTCAGACGGCTAGCATTGCTAATGTTTTTCAATCTACGGCTGCAGCCGCTGAAAGAGCCTTTGAATTTTTAGAAGAAGAGGAAGAACTTCCAGATCCGGCTCAACCCAAAGAGCTTAAGACAGTAAAAGGTGCTGTTGATTTTGTGAATGTGGTGTTTGGCTATACTCCCGAAAAGATAATTATTAATAATTTCAGTGCCACTATTAAACCAGGGCAAAAAATAGCGATTGTCGGACCAACTGGTGCCGGCAAAACTACTATGGTTAATTTGTTAATGCGTTTTTATGAGATTGATAGTGGTGCTATTAAAATTGATGGTGTAGATATTAAAGATTTAAGGAGGTCAGATTTAAGAAAACTTTTTGGGATGGTACTTCAGGATACTTGGCTTTTTAGCGGCACGATTGAAGAAAATATTGCCTATGGAAAAGACAATGTTTCTCACGAAGAAGTAGTTAAAGCGGCGCAAGCAGCTTATGCTGACCACTTTATTCATACTTTGCCTGGAGATTACCAGATGGAGATTAGCGAGGAAGCAGATAACATTTCTCAAGGCGAGAAACAACTTTTAACTATAGCGCGGGCTATTTTAGCTAATGCCCCCATGCTTATTTTAGATGAAGCTACCAGCTCAGTGGATACCCGTACTGAAGCTTTGATTCAGGCGGCCATGGATAAAATGATGGAAGGCCGGACTAGCTTTATTATTGCTCATCGGCTGTCAACTATTCGCAATGCTGATTTAATTTTAGTGATGCGTGATGGCCATATTGTGGAGCAGGGGACACATAAACAATTGTTGGCCCAGAATGGATTTTATGCTTCTTTGTATAATAGTCAATTTGTGGTGTAGCCATTTATAGCGTTGTGTGGTTATTAGTGATTATAAAGTGGCACTAATTGACTGCCCATTTATCTATTGATATTTTTCTGTGGTAAAACGGTAGAGAACGATTTTTTCTTGGGATAGATTAATGCCGGCCTTTTGGCAGGCAATTATAATTTGTTTTTCTACAGTATCTACTCCTGCAAGGTCAGGTAAAAGAAGACCAGTTTTGAGGCGGTCAGGAGTGGAGACAATCACTCCATATTTTTTAGGGTTTAAATCCGAAATATCTAGGATTTGTTCTGGTTGACCTAAAATGGAAACAGTATAGGTAAGATTGGGCAGTTCACTTTTTTGGATAGGCATAAAACGATAATCTTCAGTAGCGGCGGCTATAGCGTTATAAATAGTTTCTTCGGCTATATTATTTCTTACTGGCAGATAGGTGCCAATACAGCCTCGAAGTTCTTGGTCTTTTTCCTCAATAGTAACAAAGACACCTGCTCTTTTTTTAAGGAAAGCAGAAGGGAAGTTTTTAGGGGGCTTAATAATTTTTTTGGTCGTGATATATGTTTCGACCGCTTGTTTTGCTAAATTGGCTAAAGGAGTCATATGGTTATTATTATTTTAGTTTAATATTAGCGACTAAATAACCAACACCAAACGGGCCCTCATAAGACAAAATTTCTGGCTGGTAGTTTAGTCCGGCAGCCTCAAGAATTCCTAAGATAAAAGAAAATGATCTAAGACCACATTCACCAGCCTCAGGATAAAGTTCGTCTAACTGTAAAATAGTGGCAAGGTCTTTGTTCTTTAGGGCTTCAGCCAAGGTTTGATCATATTTGGGGCCATCAGGATGAAAACCATAGGGCCCATCTATTTTAAGACAATGTGACATATCACCACTGCCTACTAAAGCAATATTTAGGGAGCAATTTTTTAGCAGGTTACTATATAATGCCTGCCCCCACCAATAATGCTGTCGTGGCGAATCCAGAGTAGTTATAATGGGATAAATGATTGATTTGCGAGTTATGTCTATTATAATGTCGTCCGGGGTTTGGTAATCTGCCACTTTAAAGGAGGCGGGCGGATCTAAAAAATAAAGGGGGACATTAATACCCCAGTCGGTATGAGGTGAGGAGATAATAATTATCTCAGGCTTAGCTTTTTTTAGACTAGCGCCTAAAGATTCCAAACTATCTATTGTATCTCTTACCTGTTCTCGATCTTCCGGGCTGCCGACTTCTGGGAGGAAGATAGGGGCGTGAGGGGATAGACAAGCAAAAGTAATCATATGATTTAGTTAATGATATGTAAATTATAATGACAATTTGGACAATGTCCATTAACATCTTTTCTGGTAATATAGTAGCCTTGTCGCCCAATAGCTAATGTGCCACATTTAGGACAATAAGTATTTTCATGTTCTTCCCCCAAAACATTGCCAATATAGACATAGTGTAAACCAGCTTGTCGTCCCAGATGGTAAGCTTTTTCTAAGGTTTCTACTGGCGTATCTTCAATATGCTGGAGTTTCCAGGAAATTGTCCCAGAAAATTGAGAGATATGCCACGGGGTGTTGCGGCCTAATTTTTGGGCAATAAATTGAGCTATGCCTTTTAGAGATTCTTCGTCATCATTAAGTCCAGGAATAACCAGGGTAGTTATTTCCAGCAAAACCTTTTTCTTTTTAATGGCTATTAGATTATTTAAAACTGGTTCCAGAGTGGCGCTGCAGTTTTTGCGGTAAAATGCCAAGTTGAAGCCTTTTAAATCAATATTAGTAGCATCAAGATAGGGCGAGATTAATTCTAGCGCCTCAGGAGACATATAGCCGTTGCTCACCCAGATATTTTTTAGGCCTTTTTCTTTAGCCAGTTTCATGGTATCTAGGGCGTACTCTAAAAAGACCGTTGGTTCAGTATAGGTATAGGAGATGGAGGGTATATTATTTTTTAAGGCAATTTTTACTATTTCCTCAGGGGTAATGTCTTCACCCCAATTTACTTTAGCAGTTAACTCTTCGGCTTGGGAGATTTCCCAGTTTTGGCAGGCCAGACACTTAAAATTGCATCCTATAGCTGCTAGAGATAAAGATAGTGAGCCTGGAAGAAAATGAAACAGCGGTTTTTTTTCAATAGGGTCAATATTTAAGGCTACGACCTGGCCATAATTTAAAGAATAGAGTTTACCGTCAATATTTTGTCGAACACCGCAAATACCTTTTTGGTCTGGAGTCAAGTGGCAATAGTGGCTGCAATTTAGACAGCGGACATTACGGTTCTTTAATTTTTCATAAAGATAAGCCTCTTTCATTAATAATATTATATAATAATTGAGGTAATTTTTAAAGATTAGAGTTGAAGAAAGGCAATATTGGTTATATAATATCGATAGAATTTTAATAATATTAAGATAAAATTATGAGCAAAACATCTATCGTTATACTGGTTATTCTTCTGGTGGCGATTGGTCTTTATTTTTATTTAGGGCCAAAGAGCAAGAAGAATAAAAATCAATCCATTGCTCCAGTGGTGGAGCAGCCAACCTCAGTGAGTGTGTCTAATAAAAAAGTAGTAATGGTTGTAGCTAGTGAGAATTTTCGCGATGAAGAGTATTTTGAGCCCAAGACAATTTTAGAGGAGCAGGGGGTAATAGTTAAAACTGCTTCTAATAAAGCTGGGGTAGCCCGGGGAGTGGGTGGCCGAGAAGCAAATGTTGATTTACTTATAACTGATGTTAATCCAGCTGATTTTGATGCCGTTATTTTTGTTGGTGGGCCTGGCAGTTTAGAGAATTTAGATAATGATAATTCGTACCAATTAGCGCAATCTACTTTAGGTCAAGGAAAAATTTTAGCCGCTATTTGCGTCTCACCTGTCATTTTAGCTAAGGCTGGTGTGCTTAAAGACAAAGAGGCCACAGTTTGGTCTAGTCCTGAAGATAGAAGTTCCATCCAGGTTTTAGAAGATAATGGTGCGAAATATGTTGATCAGGCCGTAGTAGTTGATGGCCGAATTATTACTGCCAATGGTCCAGCAGCTGCTCAGGAATTTGGCAAAAAAATTAGGGAATTACTAGGATTATAATACTATATGGCCCGTAACTTTGCGGGCCATTATTTTTTGTTGGTGAGTTATTAGTAAGCCAATAACTTCTTATTTAATGCCAGAAAAACCAGATGAAAAGATAGCCGGAGATGACAGCGGCTAGAGTAAAGGGGAGACTATATTTAATGAATTCTTTAAAGGAGACGGTATAGCCTTCTTTTTTTAAAATATTAAGGGCAGTGATATTAGTAGAGGCGCCAATAGGGGTAATGTTGCCGCCCAAGGTGGCTCCAGAGAGGAGGCCGAAATAAAAAAGATAAGGGCTTACGCCTAGCTGTATCGTTAGGGCATCAATTACTGGCAGCATAGTAGCTACATAGGGAATGTTATCAATAAAGGCTGAAGCTAGGACTGAACCCCAGACAATGACAGAATAAAGGAGAAAAATTTTACCTTGACCAGCTCTAGCAATAAGGCTAGCAATGTCGCTGATTAACCCTACTTTAACAATAGCGCCAATGATAATGAAAATAAAAGATAAAAGAACCAAGGTTTCCCAGTTTAAGTTTTTGATAATTTTTTTGGGGGATAAATTATGCTTTATTATTAGTTCCCTAAAAGCTGCTAAGAGAAAAAAGCCGGAGCAAATAAAACCATTAGTGAGGGCCGGTTTTTCTTTAATAAAAGATACACCAACTAGAGAGACAATCATTAAAAGAAGAATAATAGTTGGAAAGAAGTTAGTTACTTTAGTATGTTCTTCGCTGGTAATGGGCTGTTTTTCTTTGCGAAATAGGTAGAAGATGGCTATAGCCGTCATAATTGCTCCCAGTTCGATAGCAAAAAATATGCTTGGTTTATGATTAAGGAAGAAAAATTGTAAAAAATTGAGGTTAGCATAATTGCCAAGCATAATGGAGGTGGGATCGCCAATTAAAGTAGCCGCTCCTTGTAAGTTAGAAGAAATGGCAATGGTAATAAGGAGGGGGACAGGAGAAGTTTTTAGTTTTTTAGCCATAGCTAAGGCTACTGGTGTTAGTATGAGTAAAGTAGAGACGTTTTCTAGTAAGGCGCTAATACCCCCAGCTAAAAGAGCAAGAAAAACAACAGCCCATCTAAAATCAGGGGCCTTGTCAATAACTTTTTCCCCAAGAAAGGCGGGCATTTTAGATTCCGAAAAAAATATTACTAGCCCGCTGGTTCCTAAAATCATAAGTAAAACATTCCAATCAATAGCTGAGAAGATTTCCGGAAGATTAATAATTTGTAAGATAATAAGTAGACCAGCCCCGATACCAGCGCAGAGTACCCGTTTTTTGGGCAAAAATATTAAACCGCAATAGGTTAAAATAAAAATGATTAGAGTAATTATTTTCTGGCTAGCCAAAAGAGTCATCATGAGGATTTAAATTTAGTTCTTTTTTGTATTTTGTCATTAAAGTTATAATAAAAGATAGGCTGGGGATAGTCAACTTTAATTTGACCAACGTAAATAGCTATCGTGAGGATATGGACCCCATCGTCGGTTCTAATGAACTTTTAAGAACTATAGAGTTGATAAACTATATCATAGTATGCTATTATAAAAATAATAAAATATTATTACGAGCGCAGCGAGGGACCTAGCCCAGCGACCTGCCGGCAACCTATTTATAAGGTGCCAAATCTAGCCCCTAAACGGGAAAGATAATGATTAAATTGAGTCATATTCTCTTCTTTTAGGAAGAGAATTTTTATTTATTATATTTATTGTTTAATATTAAATCATTATGAAAAAAACTTGTGAGTTTGTTTCACCTAAGCATCCAGATAAACTTTGTGATTTTATCGCTGATTCCATTTTAGACGCTTATTTAGTCCAAGATCCAGACAGCCGGGTAGCAGTTGAGGTTAGGTCATGGGGTTGTTAATGTTTCGGGGGAAATTACTAGTCGGGCTAAGGTAGATATTCAAAGTGTTGTTCGGGCTATTCTTGGTGATAATTATCTAGTAGGAGAGCATTTAAGCCGGCAAAGTGAGGCTATTGCTAATGGTGTAGATAGCGGTGGTGCTGGTGACCAGGGGATTATGATTGGCTATGCTTGTAATGAGACAGCCACATTAATGCCTTATGAATATGAGTTAGCCCGTCATCTTTGTCAGGTAATTTATGGCTATTTTCCTTATGATGGTAAGGTCCAGGTTACCTTAGATGGTAGTCATATAATTACTGTGGTAGCTAGTTTCCAAAATGCGCCCCATAATGAACTAGAAGATTTATTACGTCGCACAGTTAAAGCCGATACTTACCTAATAAATCCAGCTGGCGATTGGACTTTAGGCGGGTTAGATGCAGATAGCGGCCTTTCAGGTCGTAAATTAGTAGTTGATGCCTATGGGCCTAATGTGCCTATTGGCGGTGGCAGTTTTTCGGGTAAAGATTATACTAAAGTAGATCGGAGCGGCGCCTATATGGCCCGTAAAATAGCAGTTGATTTATTAAAATACCACCATAGTCAAGAAGTTATGGTTAAATTAGCCTATGCTATTGGTATTGCCGAACCAGTTATGGCGCTTGCCATCATTGATGGAGAAGATCATGATTTATTGTCTAATAATTATTTAGATTATGATTTGAGCCCCCAAGGTATTAGACTAGCTCTAGGGTTGGATAATTACCATTTTGCCGATTTATCAACCTGGGGTCATTTTGGTCGGCACGATCTCAATGCCCCTTGGCGCTAATCTTATTAAACAATGATGGATATTTAGTTTTTTTATTGTCTTATCTAATTATTTAGATTTAGTTAATCTTTGATACAGCGGACAGAAAATCCACAATCATTATCCGTGCCTACTATTGTGTCAAAGGTGCTGGTCGCTGTGAGGTGGATTGTATTAGAATTATACGCGAGATATAAAGAATGGGTAGTGGGCATACCATATGCAAGTCCTGGGGTTGATGACCAGAAGTGGGCATATTTTTTACGTTCTTTAAAACCACCGTCGAACCCATCTCTATATCCAGCTCCGCGGGCTGAAAACCAGGAGCTATTAGTAGGCTCAGTATCATTGGTCCAAAACCAATAAGGAGGAGTACCAGTAGCTTTTAAGGCATTAGCATTATTGGGACCAACATTGTCTCTTAAAGTAAGAAATTCTTCCATGGTGGGAACATGCCAGCCAGTAGGGCATAAACCGTGAGAACTAGCTACAGCTCTTCGATTATATAGAGCCCCATAGATATCTTTATTGTTAGAATCGTTATCCAACCAGGCATAGCCAGCAGGGTGATCAAATGCTATCCACTCTGCTTGACCTCTTATATTATTAATTAGCTCACCATCTCTATATATCGTAGTCTTGAGATTTTCTTTCAACCAGCATTGATTGCCGATTTCTACGGTTTCATAAGAGTTACCATCTGCATCAACAACGAAGTTAGTGCCACAGACGAAAGGATTGTATATAAAATTAGCGG
>Ga0209719_1002387_pt1 | contig 19597 bp, 3 predicted proteins | sample AD_JPNAS2_MetaG_FD_184421 | JGI IMG/M metagenome (GOLD analysis project Ga0209719, IMG submission 184421) | Active sludge microbial communities of municipal wastewater-treating anaerobic digesters from Japan - AD_JPNAS2_MetaG (SPAdes) (version 2) | ecosystem: Engineered > Bioreactor > Anaerobic >...
GCGCTTCAAGCCGTACGCGGTGTGTGCCGGGGGTGAGCGTCCGCACGTCCCAACGTGCGTTGAGGCTGGCGGCGTTGGTTTCGGCGACGACCGTTTCATCGACCAGTGCGCGCAGAGAGACAACTCCCAGCCCGGACGATGCGCTCGCAGTCAGGCGGAAGGGCCGCGTCAGAATTGCGCCTTCCGCGATGTTGCAGGCGGTGATTTGCGGACCGCCGGTGATGTAGGTGATCGGCAGTGCGACCGTGTCGCTGATCTGTCCCGCCGCGTTGCGGAAGCGGATGTAAAGGGTCTTGAGCCCGCCGCCTGCGGAGAGCGCCACGTTCTTGGGCGTGGTGAACGGATCGAAGAAACTGCCTGTGAAGGAGGAGTCTTCGCTGATCTGTACCGCTTCTGCTACGCGCGCGGCCAGAGCCAGTGTGATGTTCGCCACACCGACGGTGCGGTTGCCGTCATGCGCGTCGGCGGCTGGCGTCAGCACCGGTTCGTCGGTCAGCAGCGGCTCGCACACGATGGTGCCCACATGGTTGGACTGCACGGTGGTCGAATCGGCCGCGCCCCACCAGACGTTGGTGGCGGTCATCTGCGAGCCCGCAGCCGCCAGTGCGTTGGTCTGGTTGTTACGCATGATCGAGTGCGAGACCTCCACCGTGGCATCGGCTTCGGCGAGCAGGGCCACTGCGTTATAGAGCAGCAATGCGTCAGACGTGCGCAACGTGGCGCCCGCGCGGGCACGCAACGCCGCCGGTGCGTTGTACTGTGCCGAGCAGGCGTCGATGGTCGGGGCGCAGCCTTCAACCGTCAAGCCGCTGCCGTATTCGATCCAGACGTGCCGTAGCAGCGATGCGCCGGCGCCCGCGCCGAGCGTGATGCCGGACCAGTCGCCGGCCTGGAGCACGCGGCCATCGGGATTGGCCGCCGTGAAGCGGATGGGTGCGAGCGCCGTGCCGTTGGCGACCAGTGCGCCGTTCTCGACGACGATGCCCGCTCCTTGGCGGAACGACAGCGTGGTACCCGCCGGGATGGTCAGGGTGGCGCCGCTGCGTACTGTCAACGTGCCCAAGATCTCAGTGGTACTGCCGGGCGTGCCCAACGTGAGGTTCTGCGTGATCTCGCCCTGATACGGATCGCTCCAGGCGCGTGCGGTGACCTCCGGAACAAATTCGCCGCGCGTGTTGTAGCCGACGACAGCGAACCAGTGCGTTACTGATCGATCCAACCCGCTCGCCGTATAGGTGCGGGTGGCTTTGCTCAGCGTCGTAATCGGGGTCATGCCGGCGACGTTGTCAAAGGGCGCGGTGGCACTGTAGACGCGGAAGCCCGCGAAGCCGAACGAGTTGCCTGCATAACCGTTCCAATTCAGCAGCGCGGTGTCGGCACCCGGCGCGGTGACGGTCAGCGTCACGGGAGGCGGCACGGCACTCGGCAGGCGGATGATGATGGGGTCGACGATCGTCTCTGTGTTGCCTGCGCGATCAGTCGGTACTACCGCCACCCAATAGTTGGTGTCGAGCGCCATGGAGGAAACCGTATAGGTGCGCGCGCTCTTACTGATGAAAGTGCGCGGGGTGACGTCGGCCAGATTGGTGAATGCGGCCGTACTGACGTAAATGCGGAAACCGTTCAGATCTTCCGGCGCGGCGTAGTCCTGCCAGCCCACGGTGCAGGAGGTTTCATTCGAGGCCGTCACACGCAGCGTTGGGAGTGCGGGCGGCGTGGCGTCGACTGTGAAGATCCAAGCGTTGGTCGGCATCATGATCGATCCGAACGGATCGCGTGCCGCTGCGGCTACCAGTGCGTAGGTGCCGTCCTCGCCGCGCGCGAACGAGGCGGGCGGGCAACGGTAACTGTCGGTCGTCGTGTTGATGCGTTGCCAGACTCCGCCTGCCAGCGGCAGGGTGCGGGTGACCGTGCCGTTGAAGTTGGAGAAGGTGACCGTCGGCACAACCGTCGGGTCCATCGTGCGGTCAAAGACCAGCGTGGCCACGAGATTCGTGGTGATGGGCACCGGCGTGTCCAGCGTGCGCCGCACGTCGATGACGCGCGGATTCAGCGCATACGTGGCATATTCGGCGCGCACGGTTGCGCTCACGGAATCGGCGCGGGTCAGCGTCCAGTTCCAGATGTTGGTGGCGGCGGCATAACTGCCGTCGCGCGTGTAGCGCTGGAACAGGTAGCGGTTCTCGCCCGAGACGATCATGTAGGGCGCTACAAACTGCGCGGTCTCGCCGTTCTTCCAAGAACCGGCACCGCTGACGGCTGCGAGCCCCGGCGGAACGGTTTCGGTCGTGATGGCGTGATTGCTGTTGACCTCGGAGAAAATCGCTACCAGTGCACGATTGTCGGTAACCGCGAACGCATAGCTGGGCGAGGTGGAGACGACCGCATAGGTGGACTGGTCACGCCACTCCACAAAAGCGCAACCGGCCGCGGGCGTTGCGGTCAAGGTGTTGGTGATGCCGTAATTCCACCAACCGCCGCCGCTGACGCTACCGAAGCCCACCGGCGAGACGCTGGCGGAGACCGTGAAGCGTTTCAGGTCAAAGACAGCGGTCAGCGTGCCGGTGTTTTGCGCCGCGAAGGTATAGGGGTTGGCATGGCTGACGGTCGAGCCGTTGAACAGCCAGCGGCCGAACACATAGCGCTCGGTATCTGTCACCGTGGCGGTTGCCGTGAACGATGTGCCGCGGCGCAGCGTCGCGCCGTCGGATACGTTGCCGGCACCGGTCGTTGGCGAGGTGGCGGAGGTGATCGTCACATAAACCACCTCTGCGACCGTGACCTGCGTGGTTGTCCATTCGGACCAGAGCCCCTCGGAGTCTTGCACACGCAGTCCGATGGTCTTGACGCCGGGCGTGTCAAAGGTCCACTGCGCGTCGGGCGTCGTGGAACTGGCATCTGCAATCGTGTCGCCGTTGAAGTCCCATGCGTACATCGCGATAGTCTGTCCCGGATCGGGATCGGTGGAGGCGGTGCCCGAGAAGCTGATCGGCGCGTCCTCTTCACCTGCGTAGGGGCCACCGGGCACGGCCACCGGCTGCCGGTTCGCCACGATCACCACGCTCGCCTCGGCCCATTCCGAAGTCAGGCTCACGCCGTTGTTGAAGAGTCCGTCGTCAAGCACGCGCAGGCGGATGGTATAGGTTCCGGGTGTGGTCCACGACCATGTGGCTGTGGGGGAGGCCGTGCTGACATCCGGGGTACCGTCCAACGTGAAGTCCCACTGGTAGAGGGTGATGCCGGCGTGCATGTCGGGCTGGTTGTCGAGATCGTAGGAGCCGCTACCGTCAACCGTCACGGCGAGATTTGTCAGTCCCAGATACGGCCCGCCCGGCACAGCGAATGGCGCAAACGGGGAGTCGCCGAATTGAATGACGACCGAGGCCGTGGCTTGTTTGGGAGTCGCTGCGTCGTCCGTGACACGTAGGGTGACCGTGATGTTAGTGGTCGGGTCAGAGACGCCGTGCGTGGGATCGGGCAGGGTGAAGACCGCATTCGTGTCCGCCGGATCGGAACTTTCGAAGTCGTATGTACCGTCGCCGTCGAAGTCCCATTCATAGCGCACGATATTGCGCGATGGATCGGCATGGTGCGAGCGATCGGCGGTGAGAGTCAGCGGTAACCCGTAAGACCAGTAGCGCGGCGCGGTGATCACGGGTTGCGGCAGCAAGGCGACCGGTACGCCGGAGAGCATGTCCACGGCAAGGGCGGTGGAAAGCGCGTAATGCAGGTAACCGGAGGTGCCGGGGTTGTGGTAGCCGTACCACCGTCCACTGGAATCCTGTTCGGCCAGCAGCTTCTGGCGGAGACCGGCTGCGGGATCGTCGAACCAGTCGCGTCCGGAGTACCACAACGCCGTGACCGGTTGCGGCGTCGCTTCGCGCAGAACGGTACTCAGGCCCCAGAGCATCATGTAGGATTTGTCGTTGTTGCTGAGCGGCCAGGGCTGGTCGTCGAGCCAACGTTCGGCATTGCGCCAGAAGGGCCGCGTGCAGTCAAAGCCGTGGAGGCGGGCGAAGTGCAGGCCGCCAACCGTTGCGGACCAGAGGTCGGAACCGCCTTGCGGATAGGGGTTCGTGTTGCCGAATGATCCGTCGGGACGCACTTGCCGGTTGAGCCAACTCAGGTTTACGGCTTTGAGACTGTCCGGTATCATCACGCCCAATTCACGTTGCGCCGAACGCAGCGCGAGGGCGACATGCATGCCGACCGCCGTGTCGCCTCGGTAGGTGTCCCAGCGGCTCCAGGAACCGTAGTAGGTGCCGTCTGTGCGCTGGCGCGCGACCAGAGTATCGGTCAAGTCGGTTGCGAGGTCGGCAAAGTGCCGGTGTTTAACGCCAGCCACGCCCGTGCCCGACATCGCGAAGTGGCGCTGTGCGCGGGCTAACGTGTCGAGGATGCGCGACACCGTGACGTCGGGGTAATCGCCGTCGGGCGTTTTGAGTCCGATGCCGTTGTTGTTGCTGTCGGCAGGTCCGGAAATGGCGACCGTGGCGAGCTTGGTGAAGAGCCAGTCGTAGCCGAGGCGTACGGTCTCGACATACGGGTTGTCCGCCGCGTTGCCGTCCAGCCGGTGTCCGTTCTTCTGGAAGGCGTTGATGCAGGCACCGACGGTTTCGGCACCGCGCCAGTCGGTGTACATGCTGGCCCATTGGCCTGTGCTCTTGTTCTGGTCTTTGTGCAGCCACCAGAGCGCCAGATCGATCGCCAGATCGGTACGAGCCGCAGGCGTGTCTTCTACGAGAACGATTGGATAGGAGGCTTCGCCGACATTGTTCGCGGCGTCCCACACCCGCAACGTGGCGGTGAAGGTCTGGCCCGGTGCCCCGGTATAGGTGTGCGCGGATTCGATCTTGTTGCGGTCTCCAACGGTGGTGACGTTGTTGCTGGTGCCGTCGCCGTAGATCCATTGATGGCGCAGTGTACCATTGTCGCGCGCAACGCCCTTGAGCAGATGCGGCACGCCCGAAATGACAGGGTGGGGGGCTGCGGGGTCACCCTGATAGAAGGGTGTCGCGACTTGCGGCGCACGGTCAGCCTCGACCGTGACGGTCACGCTGTTGGTGTCCGCCTGTCCCGCTCCGTCCACGACGACCAGACGCACGGTATAGGTGCCGGCGTTGGCGTATGTGTGGGACGGATTCACACCGACCGCGTCGATGTCGTTGGCCGGGTTACCGTCGGAGTCGGAATCCGTCGTGGTATCCATGTCCCAGAAATAAGAGACGATACCTTGCTGCACACCGGGGGCGGCGTTGTCGGAGGAGTGGACGGCGTTGAAATAGACCGGCGGTCCGCCTGCGCCGCCGATGGTCGGGGTGCCGGGATCAGCGGTCGGGGACGTGGAGGCTGCCACGGTGACCGGCATGGAAGCGGCGGCGGAATCGCGGCCGGCGGCGTCGGTCACCACAAGCGTCGCGGTATAGTCGCCGGCGGAGAGATAACGGTGCAGGGGCGTCGCGCCCTCACCGGTCGTGCCGTCGCCGAAGTCCCAGCGGAAGTTTGCGAGCGCGACATCACCGGTCGAGGCGTTGCCGTTGAAGCGAACTGTCCAGCCGGTCTCTGCGGTGAGCTGGCTCGCTCCGGGCACATCGACTCCGATCACTGCCGTCGGCGTACTTCCGGATGCCGTGAGCGTGACCGGGCAGACCGTGACGGCACTCGGCTGCAACAGATGGTCGCGGACGCGCAGGGCCACCTTGCGCTCGCCGATGCCACTGAAGGTCCATGTGGGGGTCATGCTGGTGACACCGGAGGATCTGAAGCCGGCGGCCTCGTTGTAGTCAAAGTCCCATTCCGCCGCAAGCACGCCGCGGTCATCGGTACTGGCGGTAGCTGAAAACGCGATTCGCCACTGGCCACTGGATGCTGCGTCGGCGTCGCGCGTGACGGCTGGCGGCGTGATTCGCGCCACCGGCAGCGCATTGGTGAGACAGGTGACGGTGGCGACGGCACTGTGCGTGGCGGTGCCCGCGTTGCGGACCGTGAGAGTCACCGGACGGTCACCGGCCTGTCCGTAGAGTCGGTAGGTCGGTGCTACGCCCGCGACGGTGTCTTGCAGGCTGGCGATTTCGACAGCCGGATAGGTACTGTCTTTAGACCAACCGCGCTGGAAGAGCGTGTCGGAGCCGACATTGGTTTCGTAAAGCATCGTCCATTCCGACGCTTCGACAGGCTTGACGTAGAAGCGTGCGCCGGCCGGTTGCTTCAATTCGATCTTGAGATCGTACCAGGCGTCAGCCGTGTGGGGCGTGTTGGCTTGCCACGAGTTGTTGTACGCCGCGTAAATCCGGCCGGAGTAGAACACAAAAGAGTAGGCGAAGGCATTCATTGAATAGTTGTTGCCCGGATGCTTGAAGCCGAATGCGGCGTAGATGCCGGAGCGCGCGCGCATCCGCGTTTGTGCCGTCAGCCCGTCGGCGCGCGGCACAGTGTCGCGCGTGCAGGCGTATACGTAACCGGATGCGGTGGCGCTGGGTGCCTGTGCCAGATGGAGCACACCATTTGACACGGTCGCGTACGGCTCGGCCTCGTATTTGTATGGGAAATGCAAGGGATCGGAGAAGGTGTCAGCACCGAAATCCCAGAGGTAGCGTTCAATCGCGCCGACCGGCGTCGTGGAGGCGGCACCGCTCAGGGTCACGTTCCAAGCCCCGTTTTCGGAGACGGTCTCGTCAAACACGTAGGGGCCGCCGGGCCGCGCAGTCGGTGTCTGCACGGCTGCGACTGTCACCACGCCCGGCACGATGATGCTTTGGCGCGCGTGGTCGGTGATGCGGCAGGCAACACTGTATGTACCCGGTTGTGTCCAGGTATGCAGCATGTCCGCGCTACGATCGCCGGACGGATCGAAGCCGTCGGCCATACTGTAAGCCCAATCCCATTCCACCTTCCAGATACCGAAGTCATCGGTCGCTGCCGCAGTCGAGAAGAGGCTGCTCCAAACGCCATTGGTCGCGTTCGCCTCTGTGAGCGTGCGGGAGAGGTCAAAGGTGGCGGACGGCGGTTGGTTGCCGCTGCATGTCAGCGTGGAGGTCGCCGTGGACGCCGCACCGGCGTGGTTGATCGCGGTGAGCGTAAGTGGTGCTGTGCCGGGCTGCGAGGTGCGTAGAGTCGGCGTGAGACCGGCGTCGGTCTCAAGCACATCGTCAAGACGCACGGCACCGGAGGCCATCACGGCTTTACGGAAAGAGCACGTCGCTGCCGATCCGTAGTCCTCATACAGCAGGAGCCAGGCTGCGGCGTCGTCATCCTGCCGTACCCAGTAGCGGGCGCCGCCCGCGGCTTTCAACTCGACGCGCAAGCGATACCAGATGCCGTTCGCATAGGGAACGCCGGCCGAGAATTCGGTGCCGGGCTGCCGGATATAGAAAGTGCCGTTGTAAATCAAGATGGCGTGAACCATCTGGCCATAGTAGCCGTCCTCGTTGTCGTGCTTGAAGCCGAAGTAAGCCCAGCCGGAGTCGACACGCAGACGGCCTTCGAAAGACTGTCCCTCGACGCGCGGGTAAGCGGTACGGCTAAAGAACCAGCTCGACTGTGAGGCGGGGAAGATCACTTCGTTCGTCTGCGTAATCTGGTTGCGGTCGAACATCCATTTGCCGTCGTCGGGTTCATTGCCGTCAAAGGTGTCAACCCCCGCCTGCCAGATGGTTTGCCAGATACCGGATTCGGCATCGCTGGCCGAGCCTCCGGTCAGCGCCACGCTCCAAAGGCCGTTGGTGGCGACCGCTTCATCGACAGCATACGGCCCGCCGGTTTCGGCCAGCGGCGGCGTGCCGGACTGGGCGACGGCTTGGACGAGGCCGGTCACGCATTGTCCGTCGGCATGAATGGCCGCGAGATGGAACGCATGGGTGCCTGCGCCGACAGTGAAGGTCGGCGCGGCCGCGCGACCGGCGGCCGTGATGTGCAGATTATCAAAGAGCGCGTCGGTGCGGTAGGTGGCGAGGCCGAACGCGCACAGTTCGGCGACGCGCGGTTCGTTCTCAACGACCGCCATGACCGTGCCGTTATGCGTGACTTGCAGCGTCGTGCCGATCCGCGCCACGCCGAGCCGGAAGCTGTCGTTCGGCGGCAACAGCCAGCCGACCGCCTGCTTGAGCTGAATAACGGTCTGCGCACCGCTTCCGTCGGTGTAACGGTAGATGGTCAGATCATCGGTGCCGTCCCGGCCGCGCAGGATGACCTCGTAGTAGGTATTCCACTCCGGAGCGCCCAGACGCACGATGGCCTCCCAGCCGTTCCCGCCCAAGATATTGACATCGGTCTCAAACAGGAAGTCACCGGATGGGATCACCGCGCCCTCATGGATAGCGACGGCGCGATCGGTCGAGGTGTTGGATTGCCGCAGGCTGTGCGTGCCGCCGATCACCGGCGAGTTGGTGGTGACGCTCCATGTTCCGGCTGTCGCGCGCCACGCGGTCATGCGACCGTTCTCCATATCCTCCGTGATATCCGCCCGGAGGTCAGCGCCTTCGGCACCGAGCGAATCAACCGCGACATCGTCAAACTGCACCGAGGAGCGGTAGGTGCAGAGGCCGACGCACGGCAGGCCGTCGGCCGGTACGGCACCGTAAAACGTATCATTGATCCACACGCATGCCAGGCCGCCTGCCACGCGGAGTGTCATCCGGTGTTGCTGGTTGGTCTGCAGGTTGAGGCGTGCCGGGCAACGTGCCTCATAACCATCGGGCAACGTCATGAAAACATCGTCAGAGTAACCGCCGCGCAGCCAGCAGTAGCGGAACCCCAGCCCGGTCCGTAGCCGTTCGAAAATGACACCGGCTTGCGGTGCCGTGCTGTCGATCACCCGGAAGGTCGTGCGGATTTCGTAGGGTGCACTCAAGCCGGGCAGATCCAGCAGGGCAACGCACGAGTTAACCGTCGCATTGGTCTGCGCCAAGGAGTAACTGCCGGTGACAGGATTGACGTCCGAGACAGACCAGGGCAGCGTTGGCATGCGCCAACGGCTGTCAGCACTGCCATTTTCGAAGGTATCCAGCAGATGCACATCGGGTGTGGCGACGAAGCGCGTTTCTGGTGCCGCGCCGGGGAGAATCTGCGCACGGTTAAGCGCTACGCGCCAGACGCCGTTGGTGGCCTCGGATTCCGGCAGCAGACGTTCGCCGCCGACAACAGTCGAGACAACACCCGTGACCGTCACGTTGCATGTGCCGATGCCTTTCCAGCCGTTGGCTGCGGTGACGGTCATCCGGACCGTGTAGCGGCCTGGTGCGCTGTAGGCGTGTTGCACACCGGTTGGCGAGCCGGCGGTTTGGCCGCCGTCGCCGAACTGCCACAGTGTGCCGGTGACGGTCGCTCCCGTCACGACCGGCGTGAGGGGCACGGCCTGTCCGACAGCGGCGATCGGTTTGTCCGTGGCGATCTGCACGACGGGGGTGCCGGTCGGCGGAGGTTGGGGTGTGGCCGCCATGCCGAGGACGTAGGACCAAGCCGTCGTGGTGCGCTGCGTGTAGGTGCTGTCGGCGAGCCCTTGATGGAAACGCAGCTCATATTCGGTGGCCGAGAACAGGTCGGGGACGCCGTCCTCCGTGAAATCATAGGCGGCGAAACCGGCATGTCGACCAAGCGCCAGAGTCGGCACGGTGACACCCGCCGCGAACTGCCGGTTGCCGTTGCCTGCAAAGAAGTAGGTCGGCGCACTGCCGCCCGAGCGGCAGAGCAGATCGAGATGGCCGTCCTGATTGGCATCCAGCGCGACCAAGCCGAACGGGTTGTTCGACACTGTTCCGATTTGGATCGGTGGCTCGAAGGTGCCGTCCCCACGGCCATAGAGAACATGGAGTGCACCGGACGAATGATAGGAGACGGCCAGATCCGGATAGCCGTCGTGGTCGAAGTCCGCCGCCGCCAGTCCGCGGCCGTAGCCGTTTACGACCGGCACGTTCTGCTGTGTGAATCCTCCTTTGCCGTCACCCAGCAGCAGGAAGATGGGGATGTTGTCACCGTTGCCGGTCAGCGCAACGTCAAGATGTCCGTCAAGATTGAAGTCTGCGGCTGCGCAACTCATCGCATACGACGCATTGTAGCCGCTGATCAGAGCCGACGCAGCGCGCACGAAACGGTTGCTGCCGTCGTTCTTGAAGAGCGTGGCGACCATATGCCGCGATCCGGAAGGACGGATCGCGAGAATGTCGTCGAAGCCGTCGTTGTCGAAGTCACCGACCGCGAGTGCGCGCGCGTTGCCGGATCCCATCACGTTTTCAAACGGCTGCCAGGCTTCAAAGTCCTGCCTGTCGGACCACCAGCGCGCGAGCCTAAGTTCGCCGTTGTCGTTCATGGCGACCGCAAAGGGTTCGGGCGAGCCCGCCACCGTCAGCGACAGCTCGACCGCGGGCGAATAGAGCGTCCAGAAGTTGAACAAGTTGGCGCCGCGTGCGAGCGGGAGGGTGGTCTGCCAGATGCCGTCAGGCGCGAGCGGGAGGCTGCCCGTCGCGCCGGAGACGCGGTTGCTCCAGAAGAGCGTTTCGGACGGCCCGCTGGCTGTACCGTTAACGGTCAACTGCCGTGTGCCTTCGGGCAGCGTTTGATCATGCGTCGCGATGGTGATGACCGTCGGCGCATAAGCGGTGTCGATCCGGTATGCGGTCGACAATGCCTCGCCCGGAAGTTTTAATTCCGCATCGCTCAGTGCGCGGTCGTAAACCAAGACCTCGACGATATCGCCGCCCAGCGTCTCGCCCGGATAAGCGCCGGATCCGCCGAGGTGCAGGATTCCGGGCGCACCTGTCGCCCCGGCATTCGCGGTGCGATTCACGCCATCCACCCAGAAGGCGCTGGCCGTGCCGGTGTTGCGCGCCGTGCAAACCTCGTAACGGCCGGTTACCGCCGTCAGTGAGGCATTATCGACCCATCCGTTCGCGTAGTGGCGCTGCTTGCCGTTGAAAGGCCCCAGCACCCAGTTGTTAGAACCTTGTAGTGCACGGCGGGCGGCGGTACTCGGGTTTTGGCTGGCATACACCAGATACACCGTATAGGGTGCCTGTACGTCCAGTCCTGATGCCATGCCGTCATCAGTCAGGTCAAAACGGAGCGCGGGTTTGCCGTTTACGGCATCGGCCAGCCACACCGGGCAACGGTTTTCGGCCGTTTGCACGAAGGCGTTTCCATAACCGGAGCGGTCCACCCAGTTGGTGACACCGCCTGCGGCATTCGTGGCCACGCCGTGATCCGCGCGCCACCAGCCGATCAGTCCGGGCTGTGTCTGCGGGAAATCATTGGCCAGGATCGTGAGGGTGTGCTGCGACGGTGCCGCGATGATCACGTCGTTGGCGGGAAGCAGCGTCAGGACGAGCGTTTCGGCCAGTTCCTCCAACGTATCATCCTTCAGGGTGACGGTGACGACCGCCTGCGTCGCGCCCGCCGCGAAGAAGAAGGCGGCGGGGGCGATGGTATAGTCCGCGCCGGATGTCGCAGTGCCAGAGAGCGCGTAGGGGACGTGCAGGTCGGCGGGGGCCGCTTCATCCAGTATCGCCGTCACCTCGCGTGTGCCGTCGGTTTCATGCGCAAATGCTTCGGATGTGGCGAGGACGGCGATGCGCTGGTGCGGCCCGATGATAGTCAGCGTGTCGAGGAATCCGGCGTCCTCGCCTGAGGCGTATGACTGGTCTTTGCTGTAGGTCCAGCGCAGGGTGACGTCGCCGGGCTGGGTCAGGCGGAAGGAGACCTGCTCCCATTCCGTCTGCCCCGAGATGCGGCTGTGCGCTACGCCGTTGGTTGTGAGCGTCAGCCAATCATAGTTGCTCTCCGACGACACCTTCCAGCGGAACGAGACTTTGGCAGGGCCGGTCGACACCACTTCCATCCAAGAACTGTCCCAATTGCCGATGGCTCCGCTGCGCATCGCGTCGGCACCGTCAAAGGTGATGGCTGACTGGGCGAGCCACGGCGCGTCTTCAGAGTGGCGTACGACGAGCGGTCCGGTGTCTAGAGCCGCCGGAACATCAGAAAGCAGATAGGTCGCTTCGACCACTTCGCTCGGATCGTAACCGTCCAAGAACGTCCGTGCACGGAAGGTGGTCGTGGTCGTGACGGTGACAGGTGCCGTGTAAAGTTGCGAGGACACGTCCGGGGCCGCGCCATTGGTGGTGAAGCGGATGGTTGCGCCGACAACCTCCTGCGTGATCGTGACCGCGAGCGGCTCGGAGAAGGCGGTGCCGGAGCGCGGCAGATAGGTCGGCGGCACAGCGCACTTGCTGTAGGTGGCTTGCGCGGGATCGCTGTCGACGCGGCCGGCCTTCATGGCGCGTGCGCGGATTGTGGTGGTGGCCGAGAGCGTGATTGGCGCCGTGTAGAGTGCGCTCGCCGCCGTAGGTTCGGAACCGTCGAGCGTGTAACGGATTTCAGCGCCGGCGGTGGCGCAGGTGACGGTCACCGCGAGTGTCGTGTTAAAGAAGGTGCCGTCCGTGGGTTGGAAGGCCGGCGTCGCGACCTTGCCGAAAGTCCATCCGGAGAGATCGATCTGGTCGACCCAGCCGCAGTCACTGCCGGAGTATCCGCTGTAATCCTTGGTGTAGCGCCACTCAAGCGTGTGCGCACCTGATCCGGTGATGGTGTGCGTGATGTACGCCCAGTCGCCGGAGGTTCCGGATATCGAGGTGATCGCTGAGTTATCCACATAGAAACTGAGGAAGTCACTATACAGTTCCGAGGAAACCTTCCACCAGAAACCGACCGTGCCCTCGCCTTCGAGTACCAACGAGCAGGAGGTCGTGCCGTTGTTCCCGATCGCGCCGCTTTGCGCGGCGGCACCGTCGCGCGATACGAGGGTCTGGCCGAACCAAGGGATGGGGCTGGGACTGGCGACCTGGCCTTCCGTGATGTTCAGGGCCGTGGTCAAGTCAGGACGCATTTCGAGCTCCAGTGAGAACGGGTCGGATGCGACGTAGCCGCCGCCGTCCAGCGGGAGGCGCACCTCGGCCCAGACCGTCTTGATGCCGACGCCCTCTGAAAGGGTGAAGGTGGGGGTCGCGCTGAAGGGTTGCCAAGCAGCGCCGGCGAAGAGCGGGTCTTCGCTGAGACGCATTTGGGTAGGGGTGCCATCGCAGGTGAGGCTCAGTGTGACCAGCCGGTTGGTGGTCCATGTGGCACCGTTCTGCTGGATCAAAGTCAAAATGGCTGGTGCGCCGTCGTTGTACCCGATGCAGATCGTATGCGCGGGGATCGCGCCTATCAGGACACCGTCTTCCGGGGCAAGGGTGATCAGGATGGTCTCGGTGCGCTCCGGCAGCGTGTCGTCGATCACCGTGACGGTCAGGTTGGTCGCGGTCTGTCCCGGCGCGAAGGTCACGCTGCCCGAGGGCTCACAGGTATAATCCGTGCCGAGGGTCGCCGTGCCGCCGAGTGTGAAGGGAACAACCACCGGCGCATTCTCTGAACGGTCGAGTTCGATCGGGATCAGGAGCGTTCCCGCTGACTCTTCGACCGATTGGGTATCGGAGAGGAAGGTGGCGGAAGGCCAGTCGGGCTGTACGGTGAGTTGGTCGACCCAGCCGCAGTTGGCGCCGGATTGATAATAGTATTGGTAGAACCGCCAGGCGAGGGTGTGTTCGCCTTCGGGAATACGACGGGTCAGGTGCGTCCAGCCGGCGGTTCCGTACAGTGAGGAATCTGGGATTCCGTCGACATAGAGGGAAAGAGAACTATTGTAATCGGCCTCGATACGCCACCAGAAGCTGATCTTCGCGGGGCCCTGCACCGTTGTGGTCATGATCGATTCGCTGTAGCTGTAGGGGGGCAGCGGACCGCTCTGGGCCGCATCGCTACCGTCGTGCGAGACGGCCCGTTGACCGAACCAAGGGGCATTTGGTCCGGACGTAATGACAATGTCCGTGTCCAGGGCGTCTTGCAGGGTACATGCGACATACGCAACCGAACTGAATCCGACATCGGTTTCACTCCAGCCGCCTCCGGCGAGTGCCAGCCGCGCCTTGACGTAGACCGTCTTGATGCCATATCCGTCAGAGAGCGTGAAGGCGATGGGATCGGCGTAGCTTTGCCAAGTCGCACCAGTGAAATCAGAAGACTCGGAGATCAGCAGGCCGGCGGGGGGTTCTGAACAGATCGCCCGGAGTTGAACGGTTCGGTTGGTGGTCTCGGTGGCGCCGCCTGCGAGGGTTACCTGCAGCAGATCGATGATCCCGTCGTTCGCGAGGATCGTGAGGGCGTGCTCGTTTATCGTGCCCAGACGGTACCCCGCGCCCTCACCGAGCGTAAAGGTTGCGGTTTCACAGTGTTCCGCCTCGGTATCGTTAATGACGGTCACCGTGAGATTGGTGTGGGTTTGTCCCGGCGCGAAGGTCACGGCGTTTGCTGGACTGACGTTGTAATCTACGCCGGGCCCGGCGTCGCCGCTCAACTGGTAGGATACGGTGACCGGCGTGTCGCAGGCCCATTCAAGCGCAAGATCCACGGAAACCGTGCCGACACTTTCCGTGACGGTCTGCGTGGGCGAGTGGAACCAGACGCGCGGGGGGAGGGGCTTTAGGGAAACCGCATCCAAAGTTGAATAGCCGGACGGTGCCATCTCTCCGCCGCCGCCATATCTGTAGACTTCCCAACGGAGCGTGCGGGAACCGGCCTCAAGGTCGTGCGTGAAAGTCTGTACGCCCTGTCCCCATCCGTGGATAGGGATGTGGGTGCCATCGACATAAAAATCGAGGTAGGTGCCGTCGCCGATGTTTTTGTAATTGAAGGTGAGGCGGCTCGGCCTGGCTGGCGCGACTTGCATGCTCAACCACGAAAAGCCTTCCATTTCGCCATCTATCGGGATGGCGCTGCGCGCCAGCGAACCGTTGGTAGCCCCCGCGTCCAAGATGCCGAACCAGCTCGATCCGCCTTCGCCGGTCTCGACAGTTGCCCCCGGCTGATCGATGGCGACAGCCAGCGCTGGGCTCAGATAGATGGTGCTGGCGGCAGGAAGTGAAACGATGTATCCGCCGCCGTGCGGTTTACGGAGCCTGACCCAGACGGTTTTTTCGCCGAATCCATCTGAAAGTGTGTACGTGATCGGGCCTGTCGGTAGCGCGGTCCATGTGGCGTTGGCAAACGATGCGTCTTCGCTGACCGCATATTGGGTCGGTTCGTTGGTGCTTTGCACATCAAGCTGCACCCCGCGTTGGGCGGTGCCGCCAGCGCCCTGATTGATCTGGAACCGCGTGATTGCCGGCATGCCGTCGTTGTCGAGGACGTTGATCGTATGGGTGGAGAACTTGACGCGGTGGGTGGTGGTGGCAGCGAGGGCGACGCTGATCGTCTCTGGATACTCAGGTTCGGTATCATCAATCAGCGTAACGTAAACGTTGGTCTCCGTGACGCCGGGCTCAAAGACCAGCGTGTCGGGTGTTGCGGTGTAGTCGGTGCCGCGTGTCGCTGTACCGCCGAACGTAAGCGCAAAGGAGGTCGCCGTCCCTGATGGCGCGGAGAGGGTTGCGGCGATCTGTAGCGCGCCATCAGATTCAACCTGCTCGGAGGCCGCGTCGCGGAACGATACGATGGGTAAAACCTCGCCCTGCCATTCATAGGCGCCCATATCCGGCACATCGCTAGAGATGCGCGGCTGGCCCGCCAGATCCGTTGCGCTTACAGTATAGGCGGCGTTGCCGCCGTTGATGCAGAGTGAGTTCACGGTCAACCGCAGGTCGGCCCATCCGTTGGTGTCGGCAAAACGCGGCTCGGTCGTGATGACCGACGTCTCATCCGCGTTCGGCGGCATCGGGGTCACGCAGGAGTGTGTGACCGTTCCCCAAGAGGTGACTAGGTTGGGGTCTTGCGGTGCGTCATTGTAGTAGACGATAGAGTTATACAGCGAACCCCAGATCGCGCCGCCACCACTGTAAATCGCGCTATTGCCGACGAGCGTGCAGTGGTACAGGTCACATGCGCAGGTACCGCCGCCTCGATTGGCCGTGTTGCTGATGAAGATACAGTTGTGGTGCGTGGAATACATGGCTCCGCCGCCCTCCTCCGTAGCGCGGTTGCCCAGGATTCGGCAATCAATCACGTACCCATAGTAAACGCCTCCGCCGGAGTATGCGGCGTTGCCGGCTACCACGCAGTTCGAGAGGGTGACATTCCAAGATCCCAGATGTGCGCCGCCGCCCATGGTGTCCGCGCCCCAATCATCTGCGGCGGTGAATCCGTTGGTCAGGGTGAACCCGGAAATCAGCGTACCCTCGAAGATCGCGTGTACACAGCGGACAGCGTTGGGCCCCAAGTCGTCCGAGCTTGAATCGGGGGCACCGACGATGAACGTCTGGGCGGGCCGGGCCCCGCAGCCGCGAGCAATGTGAGTGCCTTGTCAATAAGCACACGGTTAACGAGGTGTTCGTCGTTAAAGTCTGCCGGACGCCCGCCTTCCGAATAAAAGCCCGGCGCGGCCAGCACCACATCCCCTGGGCTGGCGGCGTCGACAGCCGCTTGCAATGTTCGCTTGGGGGTGGCGGCGGTCAGGCCGTCGTTGGCGTCGGAACCGTTGACCGCGTCCACGTAGTTTGTTACGGCTTCGACTGAGAGGGAGAGAAAGAAACTCAGGCAACTGCTGAGTAATAGGGAGGACTTGATCTTCACGGCATCTTCCAAGGAGTGGAGTTAGCAGGGAATTTCAACAGGCAAAAAGACATAGCGGACACCACCATGTGCCCAAACCAAAACTGTTGCCTGTGAGTGTACTGCACTACCCCAGCTGAAGCAAGGGGGAATTTGTTATTTTTTAGGTTAGGATTTGATTAGGGTTTTGCGGCTGATCGGTCGGATTGGTCGGATGCGTCCGTTGGGTCGCCTTTGGAAACAAAAGAGGCCAGCGTTGCCGCTGGCCTCTTTCCATGATTGTTCTATCGGAAGCGTCGGATTTTACGCCGCGCCGAGTTGGAACCGCACGAAACGCGTGATGGTGATCGCGTCGCCGGTGGCCTTTTCGCACGCCTTCACGACATCCGTGATGGACTGCTTGGGTTCCTTGACGAATGGCTGGTTAACCAGGCAGACCTCGGAGTAGAACTTATTGACGATGCCTTTGAGGGCGTTCTCTACGATGTTGGCCGGCTTGCCCTTGAAACGGTCGCTGTTACGCGCGATTTCCTTCTCGTTCTCAATCACTTCGGCCGGAACCTCGGCGGAGAGCAGAAAACGCGGTGCCGCCGCTGCAACCTGCAGGGCGAGATCGTGGACCAACTCCTTGAACGCGGCGGTTTCCAGGGTTTCCGCTTTGCCGGCGGCCACCTCGACGAGCACGCCGACTTTACCGCCCATGTGGATGTAGGACTCGATCATCGTGTTGCCCGCGCGGACATAGTGGGCCGCACGGCGGATCTTGACGTTTTCACCGGTCTGCGAGACGATCGTCATGAACGGCTCTTTCAGCGTTGCGGCCAGTTCTTCAGGGCAGGTTTTGCCGGTATCGAGTACCGTCCGGGTCACCAGATCGGCGAAGGCCTTGAAGTTATCGGTCTTGGCGACGAAATCGGTCTCGGTGTTGACCTCCGCCATCGCGAAAACCTTGCCGTCACCGGAGGCAGCGGCGCTGATGATGCCCTCCTTGGACTCTTTGTCGGCGCGCTTGACCTGAATGGCCAGGCCCTTCTCGCGCAAAATCTTGACCGCGGCTTCCATGTCGCCGTTGGTGTCGATCAACGCTTTCTTACAGTCCATCATGCCGGCATTGGTGAGCTGGCGCAGTTCATTAATAAGTGCAACAGTGATAGCAGCCATGTGTGTCTCCTCAATCAGAAAGGGTGGTGGTGGCGGGGCAGTCCGGCAAGCAGACTGCCCCGTTGTGAATTATTCAGCTTTCGGTGCCGCGCTCTCGGCGGCGGCTTCAACCTTCGGCTTGGCAGTCTTCGCCTCAGCCTTGGCGGGCGATTCGGCCTTCTCCGCAGCAGCTTCAGCGGCGGTCTCGGGGGCGGCTTCGACAGCGGCGATCTTCGCGTCGACCGCATCCTTGGCGGCCTTGGCGGCGCGCTTGCGGGTTTCGGTCAACTTGGCCTTGGCCTTGTCGGTACTCTCGGCGTCCGCAGACTCCTTGCGTGCCTTGCGCGTGGCGCGCTCCTGGGCGTCCTTTGCGGCTTGCTCGGCCTCGCGCTGGCGCTGGCGTTCGGTGGCGATCCGGCTGTACTCTTCGTTCGCCTCTTTGATGACCTTGCTGAGACCGTCCACGATCGTCTTAATGCCGCGCACGGCGTCGTCGTTGGCGGGGATCACATAATCGATGGGATCGGGATCGGCATTGGTATCGACCATCGCCACGATCGGGATGCCGAGACGGATCGCTTCCTTGACCGCATTCTGTTCCCGGCAAATGTCGACGATGACGAGTGCGCCAGGCTTGTTCTCCATATCCGCCACGCCGCTGAGATTCTTCTGCAGCTTGTCCAGTTCGCGGCGCAGACTTGCTGCCTCTTTCTTGTGAACGGAGAGGACGCCATTGTTGTTGCGCGCCATCGCCTCAATCTGGCGCATACGGCGCACACTGCGGCGGATGGTCTGGTTATTGGTGAGGGTACCGCCCAGCCAGCGCTCGGTCACGTAGTACTGACCGCATGTGGTGGCCGCTCCCTGCACGACCTCCTGCGCCTGCTTTTTGGTGGCCACGAAAAGAATCTTTTTGCCGGCCAGCACGGTGTCACGCAAGAACGAGGCGGCCTCGTCGATGAGGGGAATCGTTTGGGTCAGGTCGATGATGTGGATCCCGTTGCGCTTATCGAAAATGTAGCGCCGCATCTTAGGATTCCAACGCTTGGTCTGGTGGCCGAAGTGCAGACCCGCATCCATCAGGTCTTTCAGGGTGAGCCCGGTGAGGCTCGACACTGGCATTTGCATGGTGTCGTTTCCTTGAACGTACAGGGCAGTGTCATCACACTGTCCCTAGGGTTAATCCGCTTTGACGTCCGGCGACACGCCGACACGCCTTCGCTTCCGCACGAAAGAGCCACTCGGCAGTTCGTGCTGGTGTAAAGGGCGGCATAGTATCGTTTCGCGGCGACAAAGGCAAGAGCAAAGCCCCACAAAAACCCACACCCAACGCGACGTTCAACTTCCAACATTCTTTCAATGGACAGTCGAGGGGGGATGGTCTACCATCTTTGGCACTGTAAGGAGGTTGTTATGAGACGATTGAATGTGCTGGGGTGTTTGGCGGTTGCAGGGATGTTGACGGGGGCGCGGGCGCAGGAGTTGCCGCGGCCACCGGAGGGCGGACGGATGTTTCCGGAGTGGCAAGCACTGCGCGATGATGCCGGAGTGCGGAAAACGTTGCTGCCGATGGATGGCACGCCGCCGGCGACATGGGATGCGGCGGGATATGTGCGTCTGCCGGTCAACTTCAAGGGCACGCGCCATGCGCGGGTCAATTGGGATGTCAGGGCCAAGGTCGATTTACGCGGTAGCCGCGGCATCCAGTTCGATTTTTATTGCCGTGAGCTAGAACCCTTTTCTTCATTCAGTGCCTATTTCCGCAGCGGCGATGGTTGGTATCACGCTTCGTTCTGCCCGGATCGTGCCGGTGTGTGGCAGCGGATCGAGATCGACAAGGCCGACACGCGCGTCGAAGGAACGCCCGCGGGGTGGGGGCAGGTTGATG
>Ga0209719_1002399_pt1 | contig 19514 bp, 18 predicted proteins | sample AD_JPNAS2_MetaG_FD_184421 | JGI IMG/M metagenome (GOLD analysis project Ga0209719, IMG submission 184421) | Active sludge microbial communities of municipal wastewater-treating anaerobic digesters from Japan - AD_JPNAS2_MetaG (SPAdes) (version 2) | ecosystem: Engineered > Bioreactor > Anaerobic...
CGCCGATTCCGTCCGGTTTCTGGTGTATCCTTTCCACGCGTACGAGACCCGGCAACACAATCGCGCGTTTCGCTGCTACTGCCGAATGCGTCAGCTTGCCGCCAGCATCGAGTACATCCGGCGCAAGCCAATGGACGTGGTCTGTCCGGGCAATCCGGACCTCTACATTCAGTGCAAGAAGGACGAGAGATCGCTTTCCATCGGGCTTTGGAACTTCTCCGTGGACGAAATCATCGCCCCGAAGATTCGTCTGTGTGATGAGTACGAAAGTGCGCGGTTCATTCGCTGCGCCGGTGAATTGCGCGGCAAAGAGATCGAGCTCACGACGCTTCCACCTTTCGGTTTTGCTGCGGTGGTCCTGGAGCGGCCGCACCGCGCTGACGGCAGAAGCCGGGTTCGGAACTACGCATGAAACCCGCAATTTGCACCTCGTTCGACTACACCCTGCCGTTCCCAGAGGCCATGGCGATGATCCGGGCCGCGGGGTTCGAGGTCGTCGCCCTCGGAGGCAGGCCGGGGCATTCGGGGTACGCTGCCGCCGAGGGGAGAGCCGCCATCTGCACACTTTTGAAGCAGCACGGCATGGCGATTGACTCCGTGCATGCCCCATTCCCGGAAGGCGACCGGCTCTTCTGGCTCGACGATGCGGATCGCGCGGAATCCGTCCGCCTCTGCCAGCTCGCCATGGATGCCGCAGTGGAACTGGAAAGCCAGATCGTCGTTATCCACCTCATTCAGCCTTACGGCATCCCTGAAGGCGACGTTCGCAACCGTATGATCGAGCAGGGCCGCCGGAGCGTTGAAGCACTCGCGGATTACGCCGGCAGAAGCGGCGTGAAGCTCGCGATGGAGAACGGGCAGAAACACGAGTATGACGACGTGCTGACCACGTTCCTGAACGAATTCACCGACCCGCACGTGGGTTTCTGTTACGATTCCGGGCACGAGCACGTCAAAAGCGGCGGCTTCGAGATGCTCGAGCAGTTCGGGCACCGGCTCTTGACCGTTCATCTTCACGACAACGACGGCACAAAGGACGCCCACGTCCTCCCCTGGGAGGGCACGACGGATTGGGAACGTTTCCGGGATCTGTTCCACGGACTGGACTACCGCGGCAATCTGCTGCTCGAGACCGACATCGGCAATTCCCGGTTCAAGGACCCCGCGGTCTTTCTTTCACAGGCAATGGCCCGGGCCGAACGGCTTTTGCGGGTGTCTGGGTGAGGTGACGGCAGGGCGAACAACGGTCAACCGGATCGCCCGCATTGCGCTGTGCATTGAGGAGGAGCCCGTGGAGCTGACACTAGAACGATTTGTGAGCCATTTTGCCGCCGCCCTGCGAGACGTGGACGTAAGCGGCGCTTCCCACAAGCAGTTTCAGCCCGGAATCGGACCGTTTGGCGAGGCGGACGCTGTGAAAGCTGCGCTGTTGGTGTTGAAGGCGCAGTGCCCCGATGTGTATGCAGCTGCCGTTACCAAACGCCAGCCAGACCTGCTGATTCCGGGGCAGTGGAGCATCGAGTTCAAAATCATCCGGCCATTTGGTGACAACGGGAAAGAGGCTGAGAGTTGGTCGCAGAATCTTCTGCACCCGTACCCGGGGAACACAAGTTCCATCGGGGACTGCCTGAAACTGGTCGGCAGCAGTGGCGCGGAACGCAACGCGGTTGTTGTCTTCGGCTACGAGCACGATCCGGCAAGAATCCCTCTCGATCCGTGCGTCGACGGATTTGAATTGATTGCTCAAACCCTGATTGGGATTCGACTGGGCACCAGAGTGGAACGACGAATCAGGGGTTTGGTCCACCCTGTCCACCAGGTCCTTCGTGTCTTCGCATGGGAGGTGCTCGGGAGGATAGCGGGAGCCAGTCCTCCGCGACCGCAAGCGATTGAGGCACAATGAAGACGTACACACCGGCCAACACCGACTGGCTCGCCGCCTGCAGAGTCGGCATCGGCGTTCACTGGACGGCGCAAACCGCGCCACGCCGCGGAACCGCCCTCCCATTCGCGGAGGCCGGAGGCCAAAACGGTGGGAGATGCGGGGAGATGAGGGAATGAAGAAGCTGATGCTCGCGTTCGTTGTGGGGATTGGGATCGCCGCTGCCGCGCTTGCGGGAGAAGCACACCCCGGCAGGAAATTCGACAAGGAGACGGACCTCTTGTCGCTGCACTATGACCACGCCGCAGACATGGATGACGGGCACAGTGCGGCAGCCGACAGGACGATCCTTGAATCGCTTCTTGGTCGGGACTGGATAACGAGGCATGTGGTGGTTGTTTCTGGTGCATGCGGGAAGAACGCCAGCAGCTTCAACGCGAATTCTGATGCCGTCATGGACGCCGCGTGGAACGACTGCGGCGGCTGGCTGAACGCCCATGCGCACCGCGAACAGGTGGTGGCAGAACTGCTCGAACGCTGGACTGCGGTTCTGGAGGCGGGTGGCGACATCTGGGTCAAGGAAGGTGGACAGTCCGACATCACCGCAGCGGTTCTACGGAGAATCAGAGATGAAGCCCCCGATCTTGATACGGCGACACGAGTGCATGTGGTGCAACACAGCGAGTGGAACGAGAACCAGACTACTGATTCCGCGCTCGACTACACCAGGAGGCACGCAGATTACCTGAAAATCCGGGACGCCAACTCCTACCTCAATGCGGGCGGCGGAAATGCGGCCTTTGAGGACGCCGCCCTGACGCACCCTGTCTTTGGGCCAGTCTGGAGGGCTGCGTTCATCTACTACAATCCGAAAGGTCGACTTGATTTCTCAGACACGGGAGAACTCCTGCACATTCTTGGCCTTGGCGAGATCGGCATTGATGAGTTCAGGAGGCTCTTCCTGGACAACGCGACCGCAGGAACTCCCAACCAGCCGAGAGCAGACGATGGGAACGACCGCGCCAGGTGAACAGCGCTTTGCGCATGCAAAGGAGTCTGAAATGCCCGCTCGCCCGTATCGCGTACCCGGGGAAATACCTGTTGCCGACGACATCATCTGCCTGATTGACGGCCAGAGAGCGCCGGTGCAGCTCTGCCGTGTGTCCGCCGTGCCGTTCAATCGCCGTTGGCCGGGACACCAGCGGCAGATCGAGCAGTCCGAAATCGCGTACTTCGCCTCGTTCGAAATGACCGCGCCGGTCACCGTCCAGGTTCGGTCTGCACGCGCGTTTTCCCAGGCAGTGGTGCGCCCGCTGTCGAAGCGCGTGCACCCGCAGGTCGAGAATGGCGTCATTACCTTCTCTTTGCCATCTGCAGGCGGCTACTCTCTGGAGATGGACGGTTATCACCACAATCTGCATCTGTTCGCCGATCCTCCCGCGAAGTACGCGGTGGACCTTCACGGCCCCGCGACCATCTACTTCCCGCCGGGCTGCCACGATGTCGGCATTTTACATCTCAAGGATGGGCAGACCGTGTTTCTCGACGAGGGCGCTGTCGTGTACGGCTGCATCCACGCCACCGATTGCAGGGGCATCCGTATCCTTGGCCGGGGAGTGCTGGATAACAGCAAAAATGTGGAGACCATCCTGTTCCCCATGGAGAAGCTGGGCGACGGCTCCGTCGACGTGAGGAACGCCAAACGAGAGCACACGATCCACCTGGTCCGCTGCCAGGACGTGGTTCTTGATGGATTCACGATTCGGGATTCACTGGTCTACAACGTCGGTCTCTGGGGGTGCGACGATGTGGAGATCCGGAACCTGAAGATCATTGGGAGCTGGCGGTTCAATACCGACGGCATCGACTTCCACAATTGCCGCCGGTGTCATGTGACCGACTGTTTCGTCCGCACGTTCGACGATTCCATCTGCTTCAAAGGGCACCTGGGCTTTCAGCCGGTGTGCGAAGACATTCTGGTGGAGAACTGCGTGGTCTGGTGCGATTGGGACCACTGCCTGGAGATCGGCGCGGAGTGTTGCGCGGACCACATGCGCAACCTGACCTTCCGCAACATGGACGTCATCCGCAGCCTGGATATCGCCATGAACATCGGCAATGTGGACTACGGCCATGTTCACGATATTCTGTTCGAGGATATCCGGGTGGAGATGGACCCGGTCTACCAGCGGCCGCGCATTCAGAGAGACTATGCGGAGGTGTTCCCGGTGGACCCGCACTCCACATGGTTGCCGACGCTGATGGCTTGCAGCATCACGCAGCACCACGAATACAGCGAAGGCAGAATTGAGCGCGGGCATATTTCCGACGTTACGTTCCGCAACATCCACGTGTCGTCCGACCGCATGCCGCCATCCTCATTCCGCGGGTACGATGCGCACCACCGGGTGGAAAACGTGACGATCGATGGTCTGTACCGGAACGGCGCAAGGGTGAACACGTTGGAGGAAGCCGCGGTGAATCTCGGGGACTTTGCGGAGAACATCGTGCTGAAATAGCCGAGGGCAATCGCGGGCCCGTTCGGCCTTCTGGCAGCGAATACATCATCAGAGGAGCCACCTTACGCCGTCCGGATCCGAATCAGCATCTGGAGGAGACCACGCCATGGAGCAAGAGACCGGTGCGTTGGGCATCATCGTCGAACGCGACGTCCCCGTGCCGATGCGGGACGGCATCACGTTGCGCGCCAACGTGTTCCGTCCGGATTCATCAGGCCGTTTCCCCGCGCTTGTGCAGAGGACGCCGTACGGGAAGGCTCAGGGCGGGTTCGAGGACTTTGTCCGCGCGGGGTACGTGGTCGTCACCCAGGATACCCGCGGTCGCTACGCGTCTGAGGGCGAATTCAGGGTGTTCTCCGAGGAGAACACGGGGGACGCGGAGGACGGTTACGATACCGTGGAATGGGCTGCTGTTCAGCCCTGGTGCGACGGGAAGGTGGGCACGTTCGGCGCATCCTACAACGCCTGGATGCAGTACCAGCTCGCCCGGCTCCGACCGCCGCATCTGGTGGCGATGAGCGCCGTTTCCATTCCGACCGAACTGACCGACTTGGACTGGCCCCGCGCGTTCAAGCCGGCGCGTCGCGTCAAATGGTGGGTGACCACCATCGCTCCTGATCTCCGGCGTCGAAAGGGCCTTCCTCCGCCTCACACGCCGGCGGAGGCTGCGAAGATATGGGACGAACTCGAACAGGGCAGAATGCTCGCCCTCTTGCCCTGGATCAACGTTGCCCGGTATCTCCCCGCACCGCTCGCCGACCAGGTGGCCGGCTGGTTGCGGCATCCTGACCGACGCCCGTGGAGATTCGAGGAGGCTCACAGGGACATTGAAGTGCCTAACCTCGACTTCACCGGCTGGTTCGATCACTGCTGCAGCATAGGCCAGTTCATCGGAATGCGGGGGAATGCACGCACTGAAAAGGCGCGCAACCAAACAAAGGTCATCATCGGGCCCTGGAATCACGTCAGCCCCGGGCGGCGCACACAGGGCGACTTCGATTTCGGCCCGGATGCCGAAGTGAATGTGCAACAAATGCAGATACGCTGGTTCGATTATTGGCTCAAAGGGATCGACAACGGTGTGCCCCGGGAGCCTCCGGTGCGCTACTTTGTCATGGGATCGGGAAGGTGGAAATCGGCTGAGACGTGGCCACCGCCGAACCTCGGCCGGATGACCCTGTACCTTGCGGGTGAGGGAGATGCCGACTTACCCGATGGTTTCGGGGCCTTGGGGCATGAACCCCCGAAAAACGGACCGCCCGACACGTACACCCACGACCCGTTTGATCCCGTGCCGACGCTGTGGGATACTGCCTACTTCTACAACGTATCCGACCGCCGCCGCCTTGATCACCGGAAGGATGTCCTGCGTTATTGCACCGCGCCGCTCAAAGAGGATGTCGAGGTCGTGGGGAACCCGGAGGTTGTTCTGTACGCAGCCTCCTCCGCGGTCGACACGGACTTCTTTGCCCGGCTCGTGGACGATGACCCCGGTGGAACAGCCATGGAGATCTGTTACGGGATGGTTCGCGCGAGGCACCGCAACGGATTGGGTAAGGAAGACCTCCTGACTCCCGGCGAAGTGACCCGGTTTGCCATTCGGATGGGGATTACGTCATGCTGTTTCCGCAAGGGCCACCGCATTCGACTCGAAATCTGCGGCAGCGACTTTCCCAATCACGATCGTAACCACAACACTGGCAGAAATGACCTCCTGGATGCAGAGATGGTGATCGCCGAGCAACAGGTTCACCACAGTCCGGAACACCCTTCGGCGCTCATTCTTCCGGTGAGCCAATAAATGGATTCCTTGACACAGGGGCAGGAACGCTGGTCCGTTCCATCAGGTCCACACCGTCTACCATTCTCTTCGTGTCTTCGTGTCTTCGCGTGAGACATTTCCGAACGGACCTCAGACCGCTGGATTCCGCACCTGTCTCTTGCGGACAATAGAAGGAACTCACCCATGCCCGCCAAACCCAACTTCCTCTGGATATCCTTCGAGGATACCAACCCGTTCTACGGGTGTTACGGCGACCCGGTGGCCCGCACGCCAAACCTCGACCGGCTCGCGGCGCAGGGTTGCCGATGGACACACTGTTTCTCCACCGCGCCGGTGTGCGCCCCTGCCCGCTCAGCCGTTATCACAGGGATGTACCCGATCTCCATCGGTACGCACCACATGCGCACGACGCACATGAACCCGGGAACGCCTGAGTTGCCCACGCCCTATTCCGCCGTGGTGCCACATTACGTGAAGTGCTTCACCGAGTACCTCCGTGCGGCGGGCTACTTCTGCACCAATAACGCAAAAACCGACTACCAGTTCGATCCGCCCGTTACGGCGTGGGATGAACTCGGCACCCACGCCCACTGGCGCAATCGCCCCGACCCCGATCAGCCGTTTTTCGCGGTGTTCAATCCGACGCGCACCCACGAAAGCGGCATGTGGCCGGAACACTGCCCGGTGCTCAGATTCGACCCCGCCGACATGCGACTCCCGCCGTACTTCCCCGACACACCGAAGGTGCGCGAAGCCATGGCGCGGATGTACACGCACATCGAGGAGAGCGACGCGGAACTCGGACAGCTCCTCGCCCAACTTGAGGAGGACGCGCTGGCGGACACCACCTACGTCGTCCACTGGAGCGACCACGGGCCGCTACCGAGGGGCAAGCGGTGGCCGTACGACTCGGGCATCCATGTCCCCCTCATATGCCGGGGACCCGGCATCGAACCGGGTAAGGTCAACGGCGACCTTGTCAGCACCGTCGACCTCGGCCCGACCATTCTCTCGTTTGCGGGGCTAGAAGTTCCTTACCACATGCAGGGGCAGGCATTCCTCGGGTCGTCGGCGAAACCGCCGCGCGATTACGTCTATGTCAGCCGGGACAGGTACGACGAATCGTACGACATGGTGCGTGCCGTGCGGGATCGCCGCTTCAAGTACATCCGCAACTGCCGCCCGGAGCTTCCGTATCAGCTCTGGATTTCGTACCTGAACCGCCACCCGATCATGCAGGAGTCGTGGCGGCTCCACCTCGCGGGCGAACTGAACGAGGCGCAATCACTGATGTTTCGGTATCCCCGCCCGACAGAAGAGTTGTACGACACGGAATCCGATCCGTATGAAATTCATAACCTTGCCGGCGACGCGGCCCACGAGGGGGACCTTGTCCGGCTCCGCGCGGCGTTGGACAACTGGCTGCGCGAAGTCGGCGATATGGGGGAGCGTTCTGAAAGCGAGATGGTGCGGCGGTGGTACCCGGACGGCGTCCAACCGGTAACCGCGCCGCCCACGTTCATTCCTATCTGCCGGGAGATACCGGGAACGCAGCAGGCGTGGGGGCAGTGCACGCTCACCGCCCCGGCGCTGATCCAGTTGCATTGCGCAACACAGGGCGCGTCAATCGCATACACCTTCGATTCGGAAAGCACGCCCCGCTGGTTGCTCTATGCGGAACCCTTGCGGATTCCGCCGGGAGACCACGTTCTGCGCTGCAAGGCGATCAGGATTGGATACCGGGAAAGTGAGGAAAGGCGGTTGGAGCTTCACGTGCGCGCGTAGCGAGTAGCAAACCCTGACAGAAAAGATCGAGCCGAAAGAGAGCAGGTTCCTCCACCAAGCGAACAGAGCCCTCCTACGTCTTCCGATGCCCTTCGCGTTCTTCGTGTCTTCGTGTGAAGCAGGTGACCTTTGCCCTGGGCGAGCCCCTCCGTGTTCTTCGCGCCTTCGTGTGATCCATTCAGTCCCGTCCGGCTTCCCGCGGCCCGTTGTCCCGCAACGCCTTTCCGAAGTGGAAGGTCATTCCCATTTTCCTTCGCGTTTTTCGCGTCTTCGTGTGAGGCGAGCCGTGTTCAGGCGCTCTTCGTGAACATCCTCACCATCACCCAGACGTACGTAATCGCGAAAATGAGCGCGTACCAGTACCAATCAAGCCCCAGCACGCCCGGCCAGAGCTTCGCCACGAGCAACCCCCCGGAGAAGAGACAGATCTTCAACGCGCCCCAGTCCCACACGGTGAACGTCCTCGCCTTCGCCAGCGCCCAGTCAAACATCGCCATTGTGCCCCCTCTCGCTTACCGGCTTCCCGATGTTCCCTTCGCGTCTTCGCGTCTTTGTGTGAAGTAGTTGTTCGTTACTCACCCTCCGCCTGCCAGTTCGTCTCGCGCTCGAGCCGGGCGATCAATGCGGTTGTGTGTCCCAGCAGCGCCGGCAAATGGTCAGTGACGACCTCATACACGCGTGGCAAGTCCACTGTCCCGTAGTCGTGTGCAAGGACGTTCCGCATCCCGATGATCAGTTGCCATGGGATTTCCGGTGCATCCCGCCGCGTCGCTTCAGATATCGACCGCGCTGCCTCGCCGATCACCTCGATGCACCGTACCACTGCCGCCTGGCGGAGCTCATCCTTCTCAAATTCGGCCAATGACATGGCCCCGAGGAAATCCCGGGCACGTGCCGCATGAATCCTCATGTCCTCGCATTTTGCGAGATCGCGCTCGCGGTCAACCGGCACAGGCATGCGGGGTTCCGATCACGCGAGCGGAGTCACGCCACGCAGGGCGAAGCAGCGGAAATACTTGTTCGGGGAACGCTCGACCGAACTGCGCGTGATCAAGTCGACCGAAAGTCCTGTGAGAGCCTCCAGGTCCTGTTTGAGGGCAACCATGCCGAGGCCGATCCTTGCCCCCGGTTCGAATGTGACCATGATATCGAGGTCGCTTTCCTCATCTGTGACGCCAGCCGCGCGGCTCCCGAAAATCTCGAACTTCTCAACCCGGTATTTGCGTCGCAGATCATTCAAACGAGCGGGATCGAGGGGGAAGCCTTCCGGTTTCATGATTCCACCCTATAGCACAACAGGGGAAGCAGCCGCTTCGGACCGCTTCCCCTGCTCTCAGGAACAAACCGCTGAGCCTTGCAAGGTCCGCGGTTATGGATGATGGCTCCCCGTTTGCAACCCTCTTCATAACCGTTCTCTTTCTCCCGCAGTTAACCAAAGACCTTCAATATCAACGTGTTATCAAAGATCAGGCCGTTCCCGGCGCACCGGAAGCGGCATCAAGTCACATTTCCGCTCTTGGTGTCATCAGGGGACCGCTTTACCTGTTGTGGAGTTGTCGCAATTCATGCCGCAGAATGGTGATGGACATGAATGTCGTATTCCGTTTGTAATACAGAATCTTGGTTCAAGGCGTTTCCCCATGTCAACAGTCCGCAGATCTCCTGACATCCGCTGGAAGACAAGAAACCGCGTTCGGTCGTACCTCGGATAACAGGCTCAATAGCGGTGCGTACAGGATAGTTGATTGTGCCTCCGTGAGTCCATTTCTTACATAATTCAAGGCTTCTTCCACCTTACCCCGTTTTTTTGGTGCATATCCGACCTGTTGCTCCAAATTCGGTTTATGGATGTGAATGCGTTTCGAATCCTTGACGGTAGCGGCGATGTCGGCATTGGCCTTGTCCCCTGGTTTATCTTCATCGAAAACCACCACGTAAGGAATCTGAAACGCTTCCAGCACCCTAATAAAGATCGGTAGATTCTGTTTTCCTCCAACTTCGACGACAGAGATGCCGATTTCGTCCATGTCGATCCCGCAGTGATTCAGCAGAACAGGGTATAGACATTTTTCGGTGTCCCCTTCGCATAACAATACACCCTTGGCAAAAAACATCTCGTTACGTTCTGGGTCAAACTCCTTTTCGAGTTTGAAGCGTTCTTTTTGGTCCGGAGACCACTGCTGCGAAGGACAAGTGAAAACACTTGTGCCTTCGACACAGGTTCGGCGCACGATGCACACATTTTCGGGTGCAACGATATCAACGAAGTGGGCCGAATGCGTAGTGTAGAAAACTTGGTTTCCGCTGGCAGCCAAGTCAGCTAAGACCTTGTAAAAAAACCGTTGTCGATGCGGATGAAGAAAGACTTCTGGCTCCTCGATGGCGATAATTGCGCCCTGCCTGCTGATCTCTTGATAGGCTCGGAAGATAGCCACGACGATGGAGCTTTGATAGCCCGCCCCAACATCCCCGGCTTCAAACTCCTGCGCTCCCTCGCACAGGACCATTGCGAGGTTCTTATAGGCATTGATTGGGTCGAACGGCCTGAATTCGACGCGAATGTCACTTGACGTGGGGTCAAGGCCGACCTGTCTAAGCGCATGCGTGCGAATGGCATCCTCTATCTTTCTGAACTCTGGCGTGCGTAACAGGTCGAAAGCCGCGTCTACCTTCCGCCTAAAAGCCTCTCGTCGCGGAACTGAATTGCCAGAGTCATCAGTGACTGTATTGTCTGCGCGCTGAAAGTCATCATTTACCCCAGCAAACAGTCGGCTCAGAACCGACCAGCGTGAGCCAGGAGTATGTCTTGCGTAATCGCGACGAACATCCACATAGACGAATGGGAAGGCATCACGGATGTCGTTACTTACACGAACCGGGGACCAAGTAGGTTTCACACCTTTGGTAAACCGTTGGTCAGGGGCCTTTAACTGTTCGCCCTTGGAATCAATTGGGTAGAAATCGAATTTCAGATCTCCGGCACACTTCCCCTTGGATTTCACAGCTCTTTTGTAGTGGCCGACTGTGATGCGCAGTCCATGACATTCCAGGTCTGCCCCATTCCGATTAAACGAATATGGCGTGTCGCCCCATACTTCGACAACGATGTCTTGACTGGTATCATGGTTAAAGAAATCCTCTTCGGAGAACATCCTCTCACTTGGCCATGACTCGCCAAGTATCAGATTCAATGCCCTTAAGATATTCGACTTTCCGGCGTTGTTCTCACCGACAAGGGCACACAATATCCCCGGCTGGAAATTCAATGACTTCACGGAGCGATAGTTCTCAATTCTGATACGGATCAGTCTCATTTATACCAGTTCCTGTCCAAACGTGCCTTGCAGGTGCTCGCCTCATCCCTTGGGCGGATACGGGTCCTTGCTGTAAGTGTGCTCGGTCTGGATCGTTCCGTCCTGTTTGTGGATGACGACTTGTCCGAGGTCCTGGTTCTTTGCCAGTTCCTTAGCACGATCCACAGCTTCCGCTTTCGTATCGTGACTGCTCGAAGCCCTTGATGCCTTCTCTTCTTTGACCTTCCAGCCCCCGTCGGTTCCTGGGGTCACGTGATAGGTTTTGCGTTTCGTCATGTATCTGCCTCCCTTCTTGTTAGGTTGCTTCAGTGGAAAACACCTCGACGATATTCCCGTCGGGGTCCGAACACCTGAAATATAACCTCTTGGAGTTCCCCCAGAGGGACAGGGGAGATATGATTTTGGCACCCTTGCTCTTCGCGAGTTCGTACCGTTTTTCAATATCAGTCCGTTCAATATATATGAGGGCGTGAATATCTTTCCCGCCGTATTGAGTTTTCGGATAATCCACCGGTACGATGACCAGTCCTTGTTCGAACACAATTACCTCTTGCATCCTTTTCTTTATGTTGAGCCCGAGGATGCCTTGATAGAAATGAACCGCCTCATCGAGTGAATGAACAGGTAGCTTGGGGCCAAAATTGAATGCTCTTGAAGTTGGCGTAGACGCCGCAGGCCGCTTTGGCGCATCGGCTGTTGAAAAGGTGCCTTTCTTTATTCTGGCAAAATACAGATTCTGACCATCTTCACATGCGATCCTATGAAATATAACTTTGAATTTCCCGCTCTTGCCAACGCGTTCGCTTCTTGAAACGATGCTGCCCCTTCTTCCGTCCGGTAATTCGCAGGTCGCGCCGGACTTCATCTCCGACAGCTCATCCACCCATCTATTGAGGTTTGATCGCCTGACATCTTGAATATCGGGCAGTCCAGTAGATTCACCCTTGGAGACGAGATCGGTGGCAATCTTGACCAAATACTTTGAGTCCTGGACTTGATCCTTTAATGAGGCCAGCCATTCCATGCCACTGAAAGTTCCAAGAAGTCCTCCGGTCATTGAGGCTATAGTGTCCGTATCTGCACCGACCGCATGGGCGGCCGTCGTCAACCCGTTAATGGGGTCCGGTGCGTATCGGGATGCAAGAAAGACTGCAGCACCAGCCGCCACAGTACCGGCACCACTGGTCTTCTGGTCGAAACACTGGAGGGCTCGCAAGGTTTCTTTGTCGCTCGTCAAAGCGCCTTTGGAAAGCTCTTTCTTGCATGTTACCAGAAGGTCGATCATTTCCTTGACCGCAGATTTCCACATATTCTGGTAGCCAGGAATATGATTGCTTGCTGCCTTGATCCAGTCGTCGGCAGCAACAGAAGTCTCCGGGATTGTCTCCCATTCGGATGCGTTCCCCAGAAGGTCTTCGACCATTTCTCCGAACCCGAGTTGTTCTGTGCGTCTTATGGACTTCCAAAGCGCATAGCCATAAGCCAATGCTCCTACCAAAGCGCGCGGGTGACCGTGCGTCACGATCCCGTCAAGCATAATATTCCGGGCGAGAGGGGCGAAGTCTGAGATATCGGTGTTGATGAGAACGTGTGGAAGGATGCGCATTGCCACACCGTTCCCGCCAGCTTCGAAGTATCTCTTTACATCGTTCGAGGTTCTCTTGTCCGACCAAGGGGGGACTCCATCGGTCCACGCATCCACAGATCTCTTTGTCGCGCCGCCTCCACCTCTTTCATACAATGCCCAAAATGGAAGTTCGATCCGAGAGAACCGATCCCACCACCGAGGACCACAACGCAATGATCTGGAAAGGCAGAGAATCAACTGAGTATCGTCACTATAACTCCCGGCATCGATGATCTCGTCGTGTGGGTAATAGCGCCCACCCGATCTTCGTGTCCATTTCGTGAATTCGAGAAGCGGACCTTGGGGCTTACTCTCGTCCTTATAGGACCGACCTACGCGTTCGTTCGGCCAGCCCAAGGCATCACCGCAAGCCGCTCCGAGCATAGCCCCAACGGCTTTGTTTAGCATAAGTGTCTGCGATCTATTGGCCATGACGACCTCCATTGTCAAAGATGACCTCGTTTACACGATTTCCGCTTTGAATGGTCCTGGCCAATCCTGTTGTGCGATAGAAATCGGGAACTACGAGAATGTCCTTATCGATTGAAAGCCCCTGAAGGGTGGCGCGACAAATCTCACGCCTTGCCTGCTCTTCATCTGCCACCGCAATGGCAGTAATCTCATCGAGGGGGATTGGATCTGGAACCAAGACCTCGGCCTGAACGTTCGTCGCCGCACATGGCAGATGTCGTGATGGTCGGGTGAAACTAATGCCTGGTGCTGTGTTGGCGAACAGAGAAATGAAAGCGTCATATCCTTCCCCTATGTAGGCCCCTCTCGCCTTTGCAGCATTGCAGGGGCAGAACTTGGTCCCCGGCATCCATATGAAGTCAGGCTTTATCAACAAGACGACCCAATCTTTGAACAAGTGGTCCTGCTCTCGAACCTTTGCAAAGTAGTAGACATTGGGAAATTCGAGGGAGCAACAGATCAAGTCCTCGCATCCGTCCCAGCGGTCTGGATCGGTTGGATTGTGGGGCAGGTTTTCGTTTTCGAGACGGCTCCTCGAAAGGATGCCGCCGCAGTCGCCGAGGATATGTGCGAGATTTCTTGACTGAGTGAAATGGCACAGCCTGGTGATACCACGTTGTCGGCATTCCCTCTGAATACTTGTCATGGCGAAACCCTCACATAAAGAGAGGGATTCGCCGGAAGCAACGGCGTCAACTCGCCCGTGTATAACAAGAGAAGATCGGTTCTCGCGCGGGTCACAGCCACGTATAGAAGACGACCGTCGTGAGTCAGTGCGTCCTCTTCGCCATGGGATTCGACATGCTCTGGATCGGGAAGATTTTCTTTTTCAAGGAATGGTAGGATGACAAGATCGAATTCAAGCCCTTTCGCTGAATGAAAAGTCCCATAGTAGATTCCGGGACCATCGCTCCATGAGTTCATGTCCCTGTGTAGCTTCGTGGCATAATTCGGCAAACCAGAGCTGATGAGACGCTCCTGTTCTCGATCTTTGAAGAGAAGAGCGACACTCTTCGTCTTGCCCGATTCGTTCGCAACACGAAGAGCGACTTCGATCTGCTTCGCCCGGGTATCACACTCGGCAATCGTGGGGAGTGGCCCGTCTGCCCGCGGGGAGGTCGGTTCCACCATGTCCGCAATACCCTCGAAATAGGGCATCTTGGAAATCGCCAAACCAAGGCGTGCGACCTGTTTTGTGTTCCTGTAGTTCTCCTTGAATTCCCAGGTCTGAGGAACGGTCAGTCCTGCGAACCGCCATGATGTGCGTTGTCCGTATATCTGTTGCGCAACATCCCCGAAAAACGTAAGCGAACCATCATCCGGTATGGCGGATGCCAGGGAGCGGATCATCTCCGGGGAAAAATCCTGTCCTTCGTCGATGATTATGTGACGATAACGACGTGCTCGATCATCCTGAAGATACTCTTGCCGGACATGGTAAGCGATGTCATCCCAGTCGTACAGTTTTCCCTGTTGCGTTCTCAGAGCGAGGTATTCTTTCAGTATCTCGAACATCACGCTTCTGAGTTTGCGTGCAAGGGTGGTTCCGACACGACCAACCCGTTCGACAGCAACGTATTGCTCCTCGGTCTCTATACCATGGCTAAGAATCCAACCGATTTCGTCCAAGAAGAAGGCGAGAGGCCTATCGAAGAATTTGGATTTCTCATAACGTTGAGTCACATTGGCAACGGCTCTCGCGATGAGGGTGCGCCTTAAATCGGGATCGCAAATAGAGTTGAAGCTCATTTTGCCCCTGGAATTGAGGTACCCTCTGGCAAATTTGTGATAAGTTTCTATCACGACATTGCGCAATTCGAATGGTTTGAGATGATTGAGGTACGTGACAAGCGCTTGGTTGAAGGTGAGGAGAAGGGTACGGCCAGAGTGAGGCATATCGGCGGTTGAAAGATAGGCGGCACGATAAAGGGCCAGCGTCGTCTTCCCACTCCCTGCAGTGCCCAGAACCGCAGAGTGGCCCGTCACGGGCAAGTAAAGGACCTCTCGCTGTTTTCTTAAGGGTTTGGGCAACGATTTCGGCATTACGTCACTCCGCCACACATGAAGGATGATTTTCGATTTCAGTCACAGTTCCTGCTCCGATTCAATAGCCATGCTGGAAACGTCATCCTTTTTTGCCAGTTTGCGAGTCAATCCATCGAGCTCTTCCTTGGCTTTCTGAAGTATCAACGACGCGCATTCCATGCAGTAGTTGTTCTTCGACATGTTCTCCTTGATGACCAGGCATTTGTCGCCCTGGCAGATAACGTGCTCTTGGTTCCGCGAGCAGTGTCTCCGCCGCTGGGCGGTTTCAAAGCAGGCGGATACGAGAAGGCGTTTCAGCTTGGGCATCGGTCATCTCCTTGAAAGGCGTTCCTGGATTTGGGCCTGGACGCTGTCCCCGATCTGGTCGATCTGTTCCAGAACCTCCTCCAGCCGCTCCAGCGGAATTTCGCCCCGAGTCCCGCCGTCCGCCTCAAGCCGCTCGTTGACAGCTCCGTTCACGGTCATGATGACCGCCGCGTAGTTGTTGGCGCTTCTCAGTTCTGGGTAGGCAAGGACGATATTGCGCCCGTTGATGGACGCTCCGAGGGCGTTCAGAATCCGGCTGGCCAGGGCCCGGGAGCGCTCGTTGAGCCTTCGGCGTGCTTCCTGGCGACGACGCTGGGGCGTGACCGGTATCTCCCGGGGCTCCATACTCTCGCGGGTCCGAGCCTGGATGAGGCGCTGGCGAAGATTTTCGCGGGATAACCCAAGAGCCTCAGGGTCAAGGCCGCGTCTCCGAAACTCCTGGACGAGGTCGTCGATCACAGCGTCATCCATCGGGTCGAGGTATTCCTGCTCGATGAAGTGGCTGATGATTTCGTTCTGCACCACCATGTCCGGCGTCAGGCGTCGCCGGCGGCCCGGCTCATCGGCCGGAGGTCGCTCGTCGCCAGCTTCAAGCCAGCCTTGGATGAGTTCCTGGTCCTCCTGGTCGATCCGCCGGAAATCCTCCCAATGACGGTCGATGTTCAGGCCCACATGGGAGACCGCCACGCCCCGGTTGTCCGGGTGCTGAGGATTGTTCTGGTGGATCACCCGCATGACCCTTCCAATGAACTGGACATAGGGCGACAGCGACCGGAAGGGCTGGAAGATCGCGGCCACGCTCAGATTGGGGTGGTCGAATCCCTCTCCGAGCATCCGGACCTGAACAATGCAATCGATCCGGCCGCGCCGCAGGTCCTGGAGCACATCTTCAATTTCCTCTGCCGGCATGTTGCTGTGAATTTCACGCGCCTGCAGACCTCGCTCGGCGTAAAGGGACCGCACCTGGCGGGCGTGATCCACCGAGCAGGCGACCGCGATCAGTTGATGGAATGTGCCGGTCTCCCGGAGGTGTTGAAGCCACTGAATGCTGGCGTCCACGATGGACCGGTTGCACTCCGGTGCGAGGGCCACACCCCGGCTGAACCATTCCTCGTCCCGCAGTTGAAGGACCTCTTCAAGCGTGTGCCGCCTGGCATCTCCTCGATAGGTGAAGGAGATCTCCTCGGGCGCGACATTCACGGCAGTGATCTGCTTGATGTATCCTCGTACCATGGCCGTCCGGAATGGGTAGGCATAGACCCGCTCACCGGCGATCTCTCGTCCGTCGCCTCTGAAGGGCGTGGCGGTCAGGCTGACGACCTTGGCGTTGGGGAACCGCTCGAAAACCCGTTCCCAACTTCTGGCCACGTTGTGGTGCCCCTCGTCCACCAGGATCAGATCGAAGAAATCATCCGCGAAGGCCGGAAGCCAGCGGTCGGCCCGGCTGGCCAGTTGCTGGATGTTGGTGACGACGATATGCGAGCTCTCGCAGTCGTGGATGTTTGCGTCCTGGCCGTCCAAGACGGCTGGGAAAGGACCATGGCTCACGTCGGTCAAGACGCGCGTCGAGGTCCAAAAGCATTCACGCCCGGCGACATCGAAGGCCGTGGAGATGCCACGCCGAATCTCAAGGTTTGGAGCGATCACCAGTACCCGACCCTGGGCGGTCTCAAAAGGCAGCAGCGCCATGAGGCCAGTCTTGCCGCAGCCCACCGGAATTTGGAGGATGGCGTGCTCGGAACTGTTCCGGAAATGTTGGCGGGTTCGAAACCATCCCTCGACCTGGGGATCGCGCAGGTTCGGGTTGCCCTGGATGTGGGGCCTCGCGTTATTGAAGAATCTGGCAATTTCTTCGTTTGTCATGATCTGCCTGTTTCATTCCTCGTTTGAGTCCGAACACATTTACGTCATCCCCAGCGCTTTCATCGCCGCAGTCATGGGGTCAGAGAAGAAGATTGGATCGACCCGTTCAACGATGTCTCCCGAGACCTCCAGGAAGTTTCGCTTGTTCTCCAAAGGCACCAGCGCCCGACGTGCCCCGTTATCCATGCCGACCTGGAGAGGCTCCACCAAAGATCGAAGGGACTTGATATTGCCCTGGATGCTCAGGTCCCCAAGTATCACAAGGCCCGCCAGCACCGACTGTTTCTTGATGGCGGAGTACACCGCCACGATGAGCGCGACACCGGCTTCACAAGGCACGTGATTGCTGAGCAGGTCTATGCCCTCAACATGGAAATCCGTCGTGTCCACCTGCTGGGAAATTCCTATCTTGACCTTCTGCGCAGCCAAATAGGCAAAAGCCCGCTGGATGGATTCCTTCATCGTTCCATCGATGCCCCCGGCGATCTTGAGTTTTCCGGTTCCGGGAGAGCATCCGACCTCCAGGCGGTAGAGACCAACCTTACCTTGATCATCCACGGACGCGGTATACACCGACCCAGGGGCAAGCGGGTCGGACGCGATCATGTCGCGCCCCCCCTGTTCCGGGACCCCGACGAATCTCTCCTCGCGCGTATCGTTGTCTATGTATGAAAACGAAGTCTGGTGATACTCAAAGGAACCGAGCTTCTTTAGTTGTTCCTTGACGCGTCGCCGACCCTCGATGGCCAGCTCAGTGATTTCCGCAAGCTCGTCTCGGGTCATTTCACCGTGGGGATAGATGAGCTTGATCAGACCGGAAACCGTTTTCCGGACCGCTTTCACGTCTCGGGCATTGAGATGGGAACCAAGCGAGAAATGCCTGTCTATCGCTTCAGTGAAGTTATGTTTTCGAAGCTCGCGTAAAGCCTCGGCAAGGTAATCAACCACGAATCCATAATGGTCGGTAAAATACTCGACCCGCATCTTCGGAACTTCCCAGCCGGGGATGTAAAAATGGAGGCGATCAAGGAAGGCCATGTCCTCGCGGATCACCTCCGGCATGGGCATGAACAAATGCGAGGAACGCACCATCACTTCGACGGCCTGATTAGTGTTGCCGAACATTGCTATGGAGGCCATGCCGGTAAGGGCGTCCTTCCCGCGGGCAAACATGCCGGATTCGCAATAGGTCTTAAGTGTCGTGACCACCTCTTTCGGCATCTTCTGGAGATCGGCCACCTCATCAAAGGCGATGGAGTCCCAGATGCCTACCAGCCCCATCTTTCCGCTCGCCATGTTGTAAAAGAGGTTGGCGACGGTCGTGGGACCGGTCAGCAGGATGGTGTATGGTGACAGCTCCTGATAGGCGTAGCTCTTGCCCGTACCTCGGGGTCCCAGCTCCACAAGGTTGAAGTTGTGTTCGCAGAGCGGGATCATCCGAATGAGGAACATCATCTTGAGCCGACGGTCAAAGTTCTGCGGTTCAAGACCGATGGTTCGCAGGAGCAGGTCAAGCCATTCGTCCGCCGAGAACTCGCGACGACAGTTCTGGTACTCCGCCAGATCGAACGATGCGATCTGAATGGGTTTTATGCTGTCAATCCAGAAGGGGCTCCGCTTCCCCTTGGCATCCTCGTCGTATTGGTGCCGGATATCGATCTGGGCCCAGATGCCGCCCATGAGAAGCCGGTCGTATTCGCGCAAGAAGTGCTCCGGCACATGGACGAACTTGTGGCCGAAGTTAAGCAACTCTGCCCAATATTTATCGTCGTCTGAAAGATAGCGGACCTTTACTTTATCGATGAGCGTGTGCTTGCCCTTGTCCTTGACCATCGACTGCGCCTTGTTGGCCTCATCGGGTCGGACAAAGTTGGAACTGATCGTGGTGTTCACGACGCGAAGCCCCGCCTCGATGGCC